>SDBV01006253.1_pt1 | contig 16568 bp, 18 predicted proteins | sample 2277081 | NCBI WGS metagenome assembly SDBV01 (sample SAMN10402039, study PRJNA504765) | marine sediment metagenome | isolation source: marine sediment core GS10_PC15, 223 cmbsf | place: Arctic Ocean: Southern Knipovich Ridge | collected 2010 | reverse complement strand
AAAAAAATGTAAGTGTCGTGAGGGGGATTAGAACCAAATATATAAAAAATCTTATCTAACGAATAAGTTTAATAAATAGTATTTAAAAAATTTTATGACCAAAATTATTATAGGTAATATTTAATATTTTTTTAATAAATTAATTGTAAAAGTGAATTTTTTGCCTAAAGTTTTAAATTTTTCGATAATTGGCCTTGAAGATTATACAATTAGTTTTGGCCAATATTGTTCTTTGTGTGATATCCAAAAATTCTGTAAATGGGGGAAAGAAGACCCCTTTTCTATAAAAATTAGTTGTAGTGATTTAAACCGTGCCAAAGAAAAAGTTAAGTTTGAACAGCTTCAAAAATTGCAGAAAACTGAAGATGTATCAGTTACTTATGAAGAGTTAATTAAAAAAGTAAAGATTAATTTACAAAATATAATTTCTCAAATATGGAAAGGAAAAATTAAAGTCCTAAAAGAAGAAATCAGATGTTTAGATTCTAGAAAGATAGATTCAATGTTAGTAGCTCAACAAGGTCAAGATTGGTGGCAAGATTTTAACGTGACTATGAAAGTTATTAATAGTGAATGTGAAAAAATATCGTAGTTGATATTTAATTTTTTAAATTATTCTTATTAAAGCAGATTTTAAAATAAATCAATTTCGACTTAAGATTCTGTAGACTTTAAATAGGGTGTATTGGAAAATAATGTGATATGCTTTCATTATTTCTAATAAGTAATAAAGTTAAATCCTCGAAAGATATATTTTATTATATAATTGACAGTTTAGAGAATTTTTGTGTTTTGTTTAATAATTTCTTTTTAATTTTATGTCAATATCTGAAATATATTTTTGTATTTATTATTCTAGCTATTGGGATTTTAACTTTATCAAGATTTAGAGGAATTTATCGGCAATCGCGGTTAAGGAGTGTAGAGAAGGAAGAGGATTCATTTATGAAGCTAAGATTGATTTTAGGAGGTTCCTATATTGTTTTGGGGTTCGGTATTTTGTTCAATTATTTTACATATTTTTTAATTTGGATTTTTGACCCTCTACCTGATAGACTAATTTATAATTTTATAGATTTTAATAGGATTGATCCTTTTTACTTGAATCGAATAAATGATATTAGCGCTTCTCAATATCCTCATGAACAAACTATATACTACTGCTTTTCTCTTGGTTCTTTAATATCGATTTTAGATATTTTATTAAGCTTTTGGTGCCTAATTAATAATAATGGTATAGTTAATAATCCAAGAAGAATTTTAGCATTTTTAATTTCTGGTGTTATAGGAGGTATGCTCTTTGGATTTACGCCTTATCTTCCATTTTTCCTTTAAATACATTCTCTATATGCATTTGTTAATTTCCCCATATATTCCCATATATGAGCGAAACATTTAAATATTCTATTTATGTTATTATTACTTGCATTAAAGAATACACAAATCTTCAGTCACGTAAGATTTTTTATTCGGTATTTTAATCATTACACGGGTTTAAATTTGCTTGAAAAAGCTTAATAATAAGCTATTAAGAATAGATCAACATTTAAAAATAAAAATGGGTTAATAATATGGAAGTTGATTCAAATTTAAGTAATATATCAAATTCTTGTCCAGAATGTGGGGGTAAAATTATCCTACTTCATGAGAGAGGCGAAACAGTATGTAGACAATGTGGTTTAGTGTTAAGTGAAAGAAATGTCGACGTTTCTCATAGTGGTAAAAGAGCTTTTACTAAACAAGAAAAGGAGAGTAGAGAAAGGACTGGATCTCCAATTTCAATTTTATTACCTGATATGGGTTTAAGCACAATTATAGATAAGAATAATATCAAAAATCCTGATTTGAAAAGAGCTGCGAAATGGAATTCTCGAATGACTTGGGATAAGAGAAATATGTTAATCGCGACTACGGAATTAAAGAGAATTAGTAGTAATTTAAATTTACCTAACCACATAAAAAAAACTGCTATCCGATTATATATAGAAGCTTTTAAAAAGAAGTTACTACGAGGAAGATCAATAAATGGCATGGTTGCAGCTTGTTTGTATTTTGCTTGCAGAGAACGAAAAATACCCAGAACTTTGCAAGAGATATTAGATCAAACATCTGTTAGCGCTAAAAATGTACGTAGATGTTATAGAACATTAATAAGAGAATTAAATTTAAAGGTACCTACTACAGATCCTATCTCTCTTATTCCTAGATTTATAACAGAATTGGATTTGGATGCTGACGCAGAAAACACTACAGTTAAAATTTTACAGACATTTACTTCTAAATTCTCTACAAGTGGAAAGGATCCAAAAGGTTTATGTGCAGGAGCATTGTATTTAGTTTGTAGAAAGAAGGATAAGAAAATTTCGCAGAAAGATATAGCTAACCTAGTTGGAGTAACAGAAGTAACCCTTCGTTCAAGATATAAGGAATTAATAAAAATGTTAAATATTATAGTATAATAATAATAAAAACTTTAATTTTCTTTTTTTAGCATCAATTTGATAAAATCTGGTAAAGTTAATAGATATCCTTGTGCGTTTGGTAAATGCTCTTTTATTTTAATAAATAATTGAGAATAATTCTCAGCTTTTTCTTTTTGTTTTAATACGTCATTTCGAGTTTGCTCTCTTATTGGCTCAACCGGTATTCCTCTCATTACTGCCCGCGCTGGAATAATCAATCCAGGTGGGACTTGGCTTTCATTTAGAATTATCACTCCTTCTCCGACTGAAACTTCTTCATATATTAATGACCCTTCTTTTATTTGAACGTAATCTTCTAAAAAACATCCCAAGAGGGTTACTCCGGATTCAATAATGCAATATCGTCCTATATTTATCGCGCTCTTCTGTGAGCGAGTAAACATCATTACTCCATTGAAGATGGTTGTATATTCCCCTATTTCAATCCGCGAATTTTCTGCACGAATTATTGATCCAGGCCATATAATAACATTATCATTAACACATATGTCACCAATCAAAGTACTTAATGGACTTACGTATGAATTCTCACTAATCTGAGGTTTCTTCTTATTATATTCTATTATGGGCATAATATTTTCACTAAAAGTATTTCAGAAAAGGATTTAAATTTATAAGTTATTAAATTCAAAATATATCTTAAGAAATTTAAACTTTTATTAAATAACTTTAAAAATAAGTTTTAAAGGGATCCTTAGATTCAAATAAGAAAAATTTAACATGAGGGAATTCTAAGCTTAATATATTGCATAATTTTTTAAGTGCTAATATTTCATTCATATAGTGGGAAGTTTCTATTAGATTTATTCCAATATCTCTGGCAAAAATTGCTTCAAAGTAATTAATTCTTCCAGAAATGAAGCAATCACATCCAATATTCATAGCTTTTCTAATCATGTCCATATCTGAGTCACCACCCCCTACAACACAAATCTTATTTATTATCTTTTTAAGATCTCCTACATAAGCAACAGAAGATAGGTTTAAATTTGTTTTTATTCGATTTATTATATCTTCTAGGGTTAATGATTGTGTTTTGTTTAAATAGTTTATAGGGGAGCAAATTCTTCCAATAGGGATTTTAATTCCTTCTTTAGTTTTAATTTCAAATGTCCTCTCCAATTTTAGATACAATGCATTTACTAAAGTGTCTGAAATTCCTCCTTCTGCTGCAATAAATGATGAACTTAACACAAAAATCGAGATAGGATATTTAGAAAGTAAGGTTAATTTATTGATTAAATTATGGTTAAATTTTTTAATTGGTTTGTTAATTAAGCTATGATGAGACACAATTAAATTAACTTTATTTCTTATGGCAAAATGTATCGCTTCTAAACTTAAATCTATTGTAAGCATTACCTTCCTAATTAATTTAAAGTTGTTTTTTTTGTCATATTGCATCCCATATATCTCAGAGTTTAATCTAAAAACTTTAGGAGATATTTTTCTTGATAGAAGAGTTTTTATTTCTTGAAGTAACATTTAAATCAACTTAGCACAGGCTTAATAAAAGAAATTTGTATAATTTAATATGATAAAACACACTAAAGATTTTTTAATTTTAAATTAAAATATATAAATTATATTAAAAAGGTCTAAAAATTATGGAAGAAATGGATTGTATTTTTTGTAAAATTACGAATAGACAAATTCCATCAAAAATAATATTTGAAAATGATTTAAATCTTGCTTTCTTAGATATTTCTCCAATTTCAAAAGGCCATACTATAGTTATTTCTAAAAATCATTATTCCCATTTAGAGAATATACCTGATTTGGAACTTGTTGAACTTTATAAAGTTGTAAAGCAGTTAGCATCTTTACTTCACGAGAAGTTAAAAATTGATGGATATAATATCCTTCAAAACAATTTCACAGCAGCTGGTCAAGTTATAAAACATTTTCATGTACATATTATTCCAAGAAACTTGAATGATGAAAAATTTAGGATTAAAATACCGCGATATCAAGCATCTGAAGAAGAACTTAACGATATCTTAAGGATTTTGAAGTCTTAATACATTTTCTCAATTTTTTTTTATTTAAAAATCGTTTGGTTTAAAAAATTAGATTTTAACCAAATATAGTTATGACTATTAAGAAAACGTTTAAGAAATTCGGAAAGAAAATAAAAGAATTTTTCTCGGATGAATTTGGGGGAAACTTGGTAGAATACGCTCTATTGGTAGGTTTTGGTTTATTTATTTTTTTTGTAATTATCGGGGTAATAACGTCACTATTAGATTGGACAGTGGGACTTTCAGATGATTTTTGGAATTTATTCGGTGGTTAGAAAATTAATTTTCAACTAATCTATTCAAAATTATTTAACTTTAATTATTTTATTATCAATAAACATAAAACCATAAATTTCCCCCCATTCATCAAGATGATCTATTACAAACTCAGTATCTAACTTTAAGTGTTCTATAAATACATTAAAAGGTATTTTATCAGAAATTTTTAAATATTTTTTTATCTTGTAATCTATATCTGATTGAGAAGGTGGTTTTTCTTTTCTTTTTCTAGATCTTAATTTTTCTAATAAAGCGTCGTTTTTATTATCATTAAAAAAATATTCTACAATATTATTAATTACTTGTGCTTTTGTAGGGCCAAAGACATCCACTAGTTCTTCAATTAGTTTCATATAGCTTTTATTTAAAGTAACAGTTGTTCTTGTTGTCTCTGTCATTTTTTCCTTTTTAAAAATATCTATTTTGTAATAATCTAATTTGCTATTTTTATTTAATAATTTTAGTGCTAATTGATGATAATAATACATAAATAAGCATCATTTATATATGATTTGGCATATTTAAGATCAAAGAACAAGTTTATGACTTAAAATATTAAAAAGTCGAAAAATTGTCGTTTTTAAAATTATTTTAATGTTGGAGGAATAATCTGTGGCAAATAATACCATAATTAGAAAATATCCAGAACCAAACGAATATTTATCCCCTATTCAATATAATTTGATTAAAACTTTAGAAAGTGTTGGTCCATTAACACGCAAAGATTTGGTAAAACAACTCAGAACTCCTAGGACTACCATATATGACAATTTGGCAAAGCTCCAAAAGAGAAAATTACTCGAAAAATTTTCTCGAAACATTGGAAAAAGAGGCCGACCGTTAGTTATTTGGAAAATAAAAGATTAAACAAATTAGAAATTTTCTTTCTTAATTTTTTACTATTATACAATACAAATTATTATTAAAACAATAATATTATTAGAGACTCTAGAATTTCCATTAGAAATTTTGTTTTTAATTAGTAAAAAATAAGAAAATTGTTTAATATATTTTAATTAGAACCCAGTAGAAAATTTTTCAATAATATTTAAATTATATTATCAAAAAACAAATAAATATTATTTTCAAAACTTAATTCTATATTGATCCACTAAGATTTTTTCCACTCGAAATTAAAGAGTATAGAAATATTTAATTATTTTAAGATAATTGTAAAACGAAAATAAAATGCTTTATTTCGGTATGTAATAATACTCATTTATCCTTTTTTGATACATGTCTTTATTACTTCCTGATTTATTTACACGAGGTCTTTTAGTTATTGCGTCTCTTCTGAATGTAATACTCATCATTTTTAAAAAAGTGTTAAAACCATCTCTTAAATTTTGAGGTGCTAAAGCTTTACCTTCTAATCCAGGAGTACCATCAAAAACTAATATTGAGTCAGCAATAAAATCTTGTGTTATTATATCGTGTTCTACAACAAAACAAGATTTTTTTAACTCTTCTATTGATTTTCTTAATAATTGTGCAACTTGTAATCTCATTTCAATATCTAAAAAAGCTGATGGTTCATCTAATAAATAAAGATCTGCTTCTGTTGACAAACATTTTGCTATAGCAACTCTTTGTAATTCACCACTACTTAATTCTGAAAAATTACGCTCTTTTATATTTTCTAAATTCAAATTATTAATCAATCTCTTTTTATAAGATTGACTAAGATGTGGAGCTAATTTAATTTGTGAAATTAAATCTGATACTAAACCTTCTTCTTCAATTTTGATATATTGTGGTTTAATTATAACATTTAATTTATAACCTTGTTCATCAGAAAGATTTTTTTTTACTTTATCGTTTTTAAAATTAATTTTATTAGCTATTGAATTAATAAATGTAGTCTTCCCTATTCCATTAGGACCCAAAATTCCAATTATTTCACCAGCATGAATTTCACTGCCTAAGGCAATTAATTGAAAGTTCCCTAATGAAACATTAATATCATTATAAGAAAAAATAATATTTCCATAGTCAAATACTGATTCTTGAGGCGGTCGTACATGAAATATAATTGGGTAATCTCTAAATCTCATATTTTCATCTTTAATATATCCATTTAAATAAATATTTATTCCTACTCTAACACCTTGTGGATGTGAAACAATACCATAAACACCAGGTTGACCGTATAAAATAGATACATAATCACTCAAATAATCTAAGATTGCTAAATCATGTTCAACAACTATAATTGTTTTGTTTTTCTCAGATAAACTACGTATTAATTTTGCCATATTAATTCTTTCACTTACATCCAGATATGAGCTAGGTTCATCAAATAAAAACACATCTCCATCTTTAAGATAAGCAGCAGCAATTGCAACTCTTTGCAGTTCTCCGCCGGATAATACTGAAATTTCTCTCTCTAAAATTTTTGAAAGGTTTAATTTCTCAGTGATTTGGTCCAATTTATTTCTTTCATCATTTTTACTTAATAAATCAATTACTTTTCCAGAAACGAATTTTGGGATGATAGTGATATTTTGAGGTTTATGGATGATTTCAATCTTATTTTCTTTAAGGTCTAAAAAATATTGGTGCAATTCTGAACCCTTAAAATGTTCAATTATTTCTCTCCAATTAGGAATCTCCTCTCCAAATCTCCCAAGATTTATTTTTAATTCATCTGATAATATTTTCAATAAGGTACTTTTTCCTATACCATTTTGCCCAATTAATCCTAGAACTTTTCCTTTTTTAGGGATTGCCAATCGAAATAAAGAAAATTGATCTGCACCATATCGATATGAAATTTGATTTCTCAATTGATCTGGCAAATTAACAATAATTATTGCTTTAAAAGGACATTTCTTAATGCAAATTCCCTCTCCAGAACATAGATTTTCGGTTATTATTACAAACCTCTCATCTGGACTTAAAACTATTGTTTCATCTCCAGTTCTCACTCTGGGACAATATTTTATGCATGGTTTTTCTCCCAAAGGACTACATTTATTTGGTTTACAAAAATCCTTATTTAAAACCGCAATCCTCATTATTTAATTCACTATCACTTAAAATCAAAAATAATAAATAAATATATTCATTAAAACAATAAAGAACTAACAGTATAGGTCAGAAATTTTGAGTGATAATTTTCCAGTTCATTGGTTAGAGGAAATTATTGAAAAAATTTTAGCCAGAAAGGAGCCTATAATTACTTTAGCTACAGGAAAAACTCCTTCTGGGTATATCCATCTTGGAATTTTAAGAGAAATCATAATCTGCGATTCTATAAGAAGGATCCTAGAGAAAAAAGGAAAAATGGTGAAATTCTATTTGTTTATTGATAGTTTAGACGCAGCTAAGAGATTCCCTGACTATATTGAGGAAGATTTTCAAAAAAATCATATCGGAAAACCATTTTCTTATATTCCTTGTCCATTTAAAGAATCAAAGTGCGATAGTTATGCTCATCATTTTGGAAATGATTTGACTTCTACTCTTATTGATTTTGGAATAAAAACAGAGATAATATGGTCGCATGAGTTATATAAAACCAAAGAAATGCAAGAGAAAATTAAAATTGCTCTAGAAAACACAAAAAAAATTAAAAAAATAATAAAAAAATATATATTACCTACTTTAGATGATGAAAAAAAAGACACTTTCATAGAAATGCAAAAAAATTGGATACCAGTAATGGTAATTTGTGAAAGATGTAATAAAATTCAATATCTAGAGGAAGATGGTTCAATTAAGCCGAATCGGGTAATTAATTATTTTAAAGACGAAATAAAAGTGTCTTACGTATGTAGTGCATGTAATCATTATGGAAAATTATCAATTTATAGTGGTAGATTAAAATTAAATTGGCGTGTAGATTGGCCTGCAAAATGGGCTATATATAAGACAACATGTGAACCTGCAGGCAAAGATCACAGCGTAAAAGGAGGAGCATATGACACAGGAATAGAATTGTGTCAAGAAGTATATAATTTCATCGGGCCGGTAAAAGTTGCTTATGAATGGTTGAGATTAGGAGATCGTGATATGAAAACATCCAAAGGAATTGTATTTACTCCAAAAAAATATCTAGAACTGGCAACTCCGGAAGTATTTAGAACAATTATTTTAAGAACTAATCCTACAAAACATATAGCATTCAGAATTGAAGAAATTCCTCAATATTATGATTACTATGATAGGATGGAAGATATATATTTTTCAGAATTAAAAGGAGAAAAAGAAGAAAATAAAAATCTAAGATATATTTTTCCTCTAACACAAATAAGAAAAATTTCAAATAAAAGAACGACAAGAATTCCTTTTAATCTACTAATTTTTTTATCCCAAATTCAAAATATCTTGAGTATAGAACAATTATATGAAAAAGCAAAAGACGCGACACAAATAGAGAATTTTGAAAACGGAATCTCGCTTGTTCAATTTAGGAAATTAATAAGTCAAACAACTAATTGGATTACTACGATTAAAGGAACTATCGAGAATGAACATGATGAAAAAGTTAAAAGAGAAATGTTAAGAAAAATCAATATTTTTACAATTCCTGAAAAATTTGATAGCGAAATATTAAGTCGTTTAAATGAAAATCAAAAAAAGGGTATAGATTTATTAAGGAAATATTTAATTGAAAATGATCCGTTAGACCCAGATTTAATACAAAATAAAATTTTTACAATTGCTAAAAATGATTTAAATATTCCGCCTAGAAAACTATTTGAAACAATTTATAAAATTATATTAGGAAAAAAATTTGGTCCACGTCTAGGGTCATTCTTATCCTTATTAGATAAAAATTGGTTGTTAGAGAGATTAAATATTGAGATGCTTTAATTACAAAAAACAATTTTTAAGCATTTTTGCTATTCTCTCTCTTCTTGAATCTTTTTTTTTTCTTCTTCTTTTCCTGTAATTTTTGATAACATTCAGAACAATAAGAAAATGCTTCGGATATCATCTCTCCACAATTTTTACAATGTTTATGAGGATATATATATGTATCTACTTTTTTTTTATATCGTTCAAATTTACTCAAATTAATTCTCCTGAGTATCTTTACTTTTAAAATGTATGATAAATTATAACTTTTTCACTCCAGTTTTATCAATCTTAATCAGAAAACACGACACTTTTTTAAGGTCAACAATGATTTCTGCATGATAAGAAGGAAAACCAGAAGAAAAATTCTCTTTATTCACAATAAGATCATTCAACTTTTTATTCAAATGATTTAAGATTGTTTCTTTTTCATCAAGATTGACTAATGTAAAGATAGAAGTTCAATTATCTGTATTAGTTAATTTAGTAGCATATACTTCACGATTGTCATCAATTATTTTTATTAATACATTATTTGCTAACCCTAAACCATAATCAAATCCGACTTCCCACATAGAATATTACGGAGATGATTTTTTAAACTTATAAACTTTTAGCAAACTTTAATCCTTAATTTTTTTTATATAAATTACGGAGAGAGGATTATTTTTACTATTAATAGCAACCAAATGGTATCCAAAAGTCTCCTTCAACAAACATCTAAATATGATTTTGTTAAATTATTTTTTCTGGTGTTTGAAATGTTATCTCTGGGTCTAAACTAGACAAAAATTCACTAAGTGTTTTTAACAATCTTATTACCAAAAATAAATCAAAATTTTAGTTATTATGAAATTGATGTCGTTTTTAAGTTTTGGATAAAAGATTTAAGATTAAATTTTTAAAAAATTTCGAACTCTTTATTGAAAAAAAATTATCCGGTTCTTATTTTTTACTCTCTAATTCATATGATTCTTAGAAATAATGTTTCTACTTCATCAATTTAAAATTTCTTATGCTGAAATATTTAGAGATTTTCTATGAAACTTGATGAAAAAAAATCTAAGTTTTTATAAATTATATGAAAAACAATTATGATATGGTTAAAAAGGGAAGATTTAAATTATTATCATATATAATTGAAGGGCATTTAATTTTCTATAAAAGTCATAGCAAAAATGAAAAATTCATTGCATTTGCTATAATTGAAATTAATTTCTTTAATCCAATAATCTCTCTCTTAAATGAATTTTTAAAAAAAAAATTAATACACTATTATTCCATTCAATTAAATACTTTTGAAAAAGATAAAAAAGAAATCCTATTGAATTTTGAGGATTCTAAAAAAGAAAGAATCATTAAGGTTTTTAATATTATACATCAAAAATTAATTGAAACAAAGATTCAAATTCAATTTTTAAATGAAAAAATATTAGAGGCAAGATTTATAACTCAAATTTTCGAAGATATTAAATCTACTTTATCAATAATCAATAAATCTGAATCAGTTTTAATTACCAACAATAAGGATGTAAAATTTTTGGATTTCTATAGGATTAATTTAGGTATAGTAAAAAATAAAAGTTCTTTTATATACAACTTTTTAAATCTTATTACTAGTTTTAAGCGAAAAGGATATTTAATCTTTAATTTTAAAATAAGTTTAAACAATGATGTTAAATTAAACTCTTATTTTGTTGAATTTAGGAAAAATTTTGAAGAAAATTTAAATATTAAAAAAAATGTGAATAATTTCTTTAATTTTAATTTATTAGAAAAGCAACCTATTAAAATTAAGGCTATTTTTAATTTTTTATGGAGATTGGGAATAACTGATGATGTTTTTTCCTTAAATAATTTTCAAAGTCTCTTTATTAATAATGATAAAAACTGTACTTTAAGTTTATTAGAATTTAACAGTCACCTTGAACAAAATTTATTAAATAATCAAATTAAATTTATCAGACTTAACAAAAATTTATTATTGATTGAGCAATCATTTTTGTTTTTAGTATTAAAAAAGTTAGACTCTCTTTACATTCTTAGAATAATTGAAAAATATCATTCAAAATATCTCATTTATATTACTATACTGCATGATTTGGGCTATAAGAAATTATTGGAAATTAGCACAATTAATCAAGTAGAAAACATAAAAATATTACATCCTAATAAATTACAAGAATTAAATTATAAAGTATTTAAAAATAAAATTATTTAAAATATTCCTAAATCAATAGCAATATCTTGAGCTGAATATTCAGGATGTAATTTAATAAATGCTTTTTTCTCTCCTTGAGGTGTAATCATTGTATTAACTTTTATCACTTTTACATTATGTATTTTTTCAATTGCTTTTTTAATTTGACTTTTATTAGCTCGTCTCTCGACAATAAAAACTAACTTATTTTCCTTTTCTATCAAGTCAAAAGTTTTTTCAGTAATTAATGGTCTCTTAATATATTTATAAAATAGCTCCATTTTAAATTGCAACCTCATAGTTATTTAATTCATTGAAAGCAGATTGCGTCCATAGTATTAATCTACCAGAAAGACCACCAGGTGCTAAATTATCAATTGATAGGTTTTCCACCTTAATTACATTTGTTCCTGGAATATTTCTTGACGCTCTAGTAATTCCAAAATCATCTTTTATAACAATTAACAGTCCTTTTTTATTTTTATATTTCCGTCCTCTAATTTTACCTTTTCCAGATCTGATATTTCTACTTTTTTTAATTTTTGATAATTCTTCTTGTAATCCTAAATCACATAATACTAAATATACCCTAGCCGTTTTTCTTATGGTTTGTATTTTATCATCAACAACTAATGGAATAGTAGGAATATTTTCAACAATATAACCTCTCTTTTTGACCAAAAATTTATCCCCTGAAGCAGAAATGGCATGGATTATAGAAATTTTATTTGTTTTTTTATTTATTTTTTTTTTAATTTTCTTCTCAGTTTTAATTGGATGTGTACGGCGCCCTCCTTTAGCGAATGGAACTCTCCCTACTTGTCTTGATGTAATAAAACCTCCGCCCTTTATTCTCGGTGCTCGAGATACGCCGTGTCCCGTTCCCCAGCCTTCTGCTGTGTTTCTTAACCCGGCTCTTTTATCTCTTCCTTGTATTTGTTTATTTTTACTTTGAGATACTACATTTGCTATATGAATTATATCTAATCTAGGTTTGATGTTAAATATTCTCGGTTTATCAATAAATCCCTTTTTTTTACCCTCTAGATTATAAACGTTAATTTTTTCCATAAAATCACATTATCCTATCTTCTTTGATGGCTCTCTCGACTTATAAAAGTTATTTCAGGAGATTTAGTAATAAAAGATCTTAACGGTCTCATAGTTTTTCTTATTCTAATTAACCTTTTCTTAGGTCCTGGAATGGAACCCAATATTAATAAATAATCTCCTTGAATTTTTCCATATTTAATAAATCCTCCTTTAGGATTAATTTCTTCCTCATTTTCACCAATGAACATAATTCTCTTATGATATTCTGTTCTTTGATGAAATCCTAATTGTCCAGCACGGGGAACCGTATAAAGAACCCTAGCAGGGTGCCAAGGGCCAATACAAGCAACAGCTCTCCTTACTTTACTATTTTTACGAGTTAAAATTTTGACGCCAAATCTCTTTACAGGACCTTGGAATCCCTTTCCTTTTGTTACAGAAATGACATCTATTAATTCCCCCTCTTCTAAAACATCTCTGGCCCTTATTTCTTTGCCTAAATTTTCATATGTGAAAAGAAATTCATCCCTTGATTGATTTATAGAATTAATTTTTATTTCGATAACATCTGGTTTTTTTCTAGGTAAAGATGTCTTATATGGTTGTGTTTGAAAAACACCTCTGATTTCACTTGTATGATTTAATTTTTTTAAAATCTGATTTTTAATTTCTTCAAGATTATAATTATCTAAATTTGGAAGATTTATTTTTCGAGTTATATAATTATTAAATTCATTGGTAAATATTTCACCAATAATGTATTTCCCATAATCATCATGATTATATACTCTAATCCCAATTAGAATTAAGGGTGGAACTTCAATAATAGTTACTGGTTTCATTAATTCTTTTCCATAATAGGGACTATTGGATTGATCTTCTATATAAGTAATATGGGTCATTCCTGCTTTAAAACCAGCAAAACCAAGAAAATTAACCTCTCCAGAATTATCTAACCAATGCCTTACTCGCGCTTTAATTTGTGTTGCTCTCTTTCTAGGAAGGAAAGCTAATGATCCATGTCTAGGTGCGTGTTTCTTACGATGACCCATAATTTATCACATAAACTTTTGGATAAGAATTTTTTAAAATAAATAAATTTTTTCATTCAACCTTTAATTAACTTTTTTCATTTAAGGATAAAAGTGGGGGCTTTAAATTTCTCTTTGTTTAAAAATGATTGAATGACTTTAAAAGATCTTACTTATTTTAAAAAGAATGTAAATTTAGATGGTAAGAAAGAGACTTTTTTAATTATAGATTGCTACCACTGTCCAGAAAAAGAAAAAAATTTCTATCTATATCGAAAATGCAAATTTTGTTATTTATTTAGTTTATTTAAAAACAAAGATCGAAAATTTAATTACATTTCAATTTTATGGGATGAGATCTTGATTAGACCTAGTCAATTTTATATGTTTCTAGACTATTTCAAATTATTAAAAAAGATTAAGAGAATAAATCAGAAGATTGAGAATAAAAGAATTCAAGGATGCAAATATAAAGAGTTTGCTTGCAAAATCTTACCTAATTTTTCTTCTTTACATAAAATTGAAGATCATGAATATTTAGATCCTATTCTAGTTTATGATTTTATTTTAAAAAGAATTGATAGTTATAAAAAAAAATTAAAAACTGTTGACTCGATCTGCAAAAAATGTTTTTGTTTCATAGAAAAATCAGAAAATTTACTTTTAAAACTCTTTTCCAATTTAAGAATAATTAAAAAATTTAAGAATTTTAAAAATAATCATATGAGTTTACAAAATTATGATCCCTTTTATGAATATTTGTTTTCAGGAGGCTTGCTTTTAAGAAAAAAAAACATAGAAAACAAAAATTTCGCAATGAAGGAGAATTGGGAATTATTCCATATATATAAAACAGGAGAAAATGAAATTTTTAAAGTTCATATCTATAACGTCCCATATGAAAATGAGAAGAGATATATAGTTGATTTCTTCTTTAAGAAAAAAGTAAATGAGGATTATTTTTATAAAATTACTCAGGATATTTTGCAAAATATAAAAATTGATGATTTTGATAAATTAATTCCATTGGAAACTTTAATAGAAATTTACAAAAAGGAATCTATAAAATTTTTAAATTCAAAATTTGAGTTATCAAAAACTGTTAAAAATAAAATTGGATTTATAGCTGCATTAAAAAAATTAAATTTTGATAAATTATTCCCGTTATTAATCGATGATTTCATTGAAGAAATTTTCTTGGATTCTCCCGATGATGAAATTTACATAAATCATCAAAGATATGGTCGGTGCCGAACAAGTTTAAGATTTAATCTGAAAGAAATTGAACGTATAAAAACATTATTCAGATTATATAGTGGTAAAAGGCTCGATTTTATGAATCCAACTATTAAATTTGTTATGAAGAACAAATTTTTTTATTGTAGATTTTCGATTGACGTTGAACCTATTCAAATAAATAATTTTGCTTTAGACATAAGAAAATTAAATAAAAATATTTTGACAATACAAGATCTATTAAAAAATGGGACTTTAGATTCAGTGATAGCCGCATTTTTATATTTTAATATCCTTCGAAGAAAAAATATAACAGTTACAGGAGAAACTGATACAGGTAAAACCACTTTAATTAATGCGTTTGATTTATTAACTCCAAAAGAATTTAGAAAAATTTATATCGAAAATATTATAGAATCATTAAATCAATTTGATTATGGAAAGCATCAATTAAAATATAAAGTTAATTCTTTAGAAGGATCAATAGAAGAGAAATATTCAAAGAGCACTCAAATTAAAACATTGTTACACAGAACACCTGACATTATCTATTTGGGTGAAATATTAACAAAAGAAGAAGCAAAAGCAATGTTTCATTGTCTTGCTGCTGGATTAAGAGGATTCCAAACCATCCATTCCAAGAATATAGATTCACTAATAAATAGGTTTCTTTATCACTTTAAAATTGATCAATCATGTTTAAATGACTTAGATTTAATTATTCTGATGAAGAAAAACTTTAATGAAAGAAAAGTTATCGGAGTTTTTGAATTTTTTAGAAATACTGACGTATCCAATAAATTATACTATCCCCTTTTCAAATATAATCCGGAATCTCAAAAATGGGCACTCATTAAATCTCTTTATGAAGCAAATGTGATTACAGAATTGACAAATTATGAAAATTTACCAGAAGATAAATTTTCATCATTTATCAATATATATATTGAAATATTCGAATTTATTTCAAAAGTTGATCGAATAGATAACTTTGAATTAATAGAATTTTTTCATAAAATTTCTTATCATTCTTTTAAATCAATAAAATCATTAGTTTGTTATTGGAATGAACTGAAAAAGAATCGAAGTTTAAATTCTTGAATTTATATTCAGTATTATGACTAATTTATTGGAAAAATCATTATTAATAGGTTTTGGTATTTTAGTATTAACTATTTTTTCTTCTATAATTACACCCTTTTTAGCAAAAATAGTAGAATTTAATGAAAACGAAAAGAATGATTTAGAATCTTATATGATATTTATTAATGAAATCGATCTAGCTATTATTTATGTCATTCAAAACCCAAATGAGTTATATCTTAAAAAAATTGAATATCCTAGTACCATCTTCATTTAATTCGGTTTACTCTTGATCTTGAATTTTACCTCTGCTTGTTTTCGAGTAAATTTCCAATTTATGCCAATTTTTTGCTTATTTCGTTCGTGTACCCAAGCTTGG
>SDBV01006252.1_pt1 | contig 16570 bp, 13 predicted proteins | sample 2277081 | NCBI WGS metagenome assembly SDBV01 (sample SAMN10402039, study PRJNA504765) | marine sediment metagenome | isolation source: marine sediment core GS10_PC15, 223 cmbsf | place: Arctic Ocean: Southern Knipovich Ridge | collected 2010 | reverse complement strand
ATCGACCGGCTGCCGGGTGGCAGCATCGTGATGCACGCCAAGCTGAGCCACTATCGACGTGTCGGCGCGGACGGTCCCTACACGCCGCGCAAGTACGTGGTCAAATGGCCGCGGGACGACGCCGAATTACGGCTGGACATTCGCCGGGCCCGGTTCTGGCCGGACATGCCCGCCATCGAGTTTCCGGAGAACTGGCAGGGGGAGACGGAACAGATTGATGCCCCCACGCCGGACCTGACGCTGCCAGTGGGGACGGGAAGAATGCCATCGTGAGTGGCCTGTGGCTCATTCCGCGCTCGTATCCTGGTGTGGCGGGGCTGATCGCCCTGTGGGTGCTGCTGGTGGCCAGCGCAGCCGCTCAACAACCGACTTTGGCGGCCGACGAAATTGCTGCCATCGCGGCTGATGAGCAGACGCTCTGGGTGGTGCGGGCCGGCTCGCAACGGTCGCAGATCTACCGCCGCGGCGTGGGCGGCGTCTTTGAGCCATCCCCGCCGTTGAACGCCACCATCATCAGCGCGGTGTCAGCGAGTGGCGTATTGTATACGTTCCTGGAAGGTGGCGAGTTCTGGTCGTTGAATGGGGACACGTGGACCCGCGAACTCGATCTGCCTGGCCGCGCGCGACCGCTCAACCTGGTGGCCGGGCTGGGCGGACTGTATGCGCTGCTGCCGTCTCCCCCACCCGGTGCGCTCGATTGCCAGCTCGGCGGTGCGACACAGCCAAGCACGCAACCCTTCGACGCGGCCGGTGCCGCGCTGTGCGTGGCGCGCTATGACAGTCGGGGTTGGACCGCCGTGGCCGCGTGCCCGCCGGACCTGGATGACTCCGCGGCCGACTCGCTCCAGCCCCGGTTGGGCGTCATTCTTGACGGTCTGTGCCTGTTCTGGCTCGCGCCGCGCGCGGCACGGATTGAATACGCTCGCCTGGATGCGCAGGAGGGCTCCTGGGTCCCGCGCGGCACCACGCCACAGTTGCCCGACCTGCGCGGCTTCTGGATCACCACGGTAGGCCGCCTCCCGACCATCATCGCGGCCACGCGTGCAGCCGACGGCGGCGACGTATTCAGCGCGCTGCGCCTGCTGGGCAGCGGCGCGGGAGATTCCGAATGGCGCCTGGCGCCGCTTGAATTGTCAGAGTTGCCGGCTGGCACTGAGCCGGGGCCCTGCGAAACGGCCCTGGGGTTCAATCAGCACGCGGTGCTGTTGTTCGGCGATCGGGCCGCCACCGCACTGTTGCGATTCGGGCGCAGCGATGCCGGCCCGACGGAAACGACGTTGCGGCTCGGTGAGGTATTCGACCGCCGCGAGCCGCTCGGGGACAGCCTGCGTTCGGTCCAGGGGGTCACGCTGCTCGTGCTCTTCGCCGTGTTGTTGTCGCTCTTCCTCTTTCGGCGCGGCGCCTTGGCACGGGCGCTCGAGCTGCCGGAGGGTTGCGCGCCGGCCCTGGCACTCCAGCGGCTGCTTGCCTGGGCCATCGACCTGGCGCCGTTCGCCTTCGTCGCCGCCTTCGCGGTCGATGTGAGTGTGTTCGCGGCCCTGCGGGAGTTGGGCGGTTGGGCGGTGGGGGGCGACGTGACCGCGGGCAGATTTCCCGCGGCCAACACCCTCCTGTGGTGGGGGATCAGCGTCGGCATGCACACGCTCTACAGCTTGGTGATGGAATTGGCGACCCGGCGCACGGTGGGCAAGACCCTGTTGGGCATGCGGTTGCTGTCCGAGGCGGGCACCCCGCCGCGTGTGCGGCAGACCATCATCCGCAACTTGTTCCGCCTGCTGGAGATGCTCCCGCCGCTGTGGATTCTCGCGTTTCTGGTGGTCTTGTCCCGCAACCGCCAGCGCCTCGGGGACCTCTTCGCCCGCACCGTGGTTGTCCGCCGGACGCCGGCGGATACGGATCAACCCCGCGATCGCGAGTAATGCGGGCCGATCGCCGGCTGGACCCTTTACGTGGTCAGCCTCGCCGCTCGCAGGACCATCAGCAGCCCCGCCACGTCTTCGTCGCTGAAGCTGCCGACCTCGTGGCTGTCCAGATCGAGCACCCCCCAGCACGTGCCGTCCGGTTCCAGCAGCGGCACGACGACTTCGGAGCGGTCACGCGGATCGCACGCGATGTAGCTTTCACCGAGCTCGGCCACGTCGCGGACCACCAATGGCTCACGCCGTCTGAACACCTGCCCGCACACCCCGTGCAGCCCGATGGGTGAGCAGGCGGGTTTGTCGCGCATCGGCCCGAGCACCAGCTCCTCACCACCCTCGTGGACGTAGAAACCCGCCCACGAAACTCCCGTGCCGGCTAACGCCTCCCACAAGGCGTCGACCGTGGCCCGCATGCGGGCCTGTCGGTCGCCGGTGCGGCTCGAGCGTTCGACGATCTGTTCGTAGGGTCGTGTCACGGTCCTGAAATCTTCGCCGGGATCGCCGGCGTCAACAAGCGCTTCTGCTTGACACCGCTCCTCTTCACAGGGTAGGGCGGGGGGTGGGGCCGGCGTCCCGCCGGCCAATGTGTGCGGGCGGGACGCCCGCGCCACCCTCTCGCCCGCCATCTCGCGCTCGAAACTCAGGTTCAGTCTCCGATCCCTCATAACGCGTTGGAGAATGCGATTGCTCTGGGATCGCCGGCGTCGACAAGCACTGCTGCTTGACACCGCTCCTCTTCACAGGGTAGGGCGGGCGTCTCGCCCGCCAGCTCACGCTTGACACCGCTCATCGGGGTGGTACAGTTGCTCGCGGTCACTGGTGTCCGGCTGCTCGGAGCGGTCGGAAGAATAGGGAATCCGGTGGAAGTCCGGAACGGCCCCGCCGCTGTGACCGGGAACGAACGCCGCACACGTCATTGGCCGCTTTGGCGGCTGAGAAGGCGCGGCTAGTAGGTGTCGCGGGCACACAAGAGCCCCGACGAGCCCGGAAGTCAGAAGACCTGCCAGGTGGACCGATTGTCGGGTAGCCTTCGCGGGAAGGTCGGTGATCGCGCTCGCCCGTGCCACTTCGGCTGGTTTCCTCGCAAACGCACGATGGATCAGGAGCCATAGCGGCGATCGCGCCGCGCGCCGGTGGCGTTCCGTCCAACCCCATCGTCGCGCCGCGTCGGTGGCGAACGCGTCGACCGGATGCGCGGACCAGCGCGGGGGTGCCCGAACCAGCTACTGTACGAGGAGGTGTGGCATGCGGTTTGGAATCATCTGGCGGCAGGGGGCGGTGATGTGTTTGACCCTGTGGCTTATCCACACGCCCGCGCGTGCGGTGACTCACCCTGTGGCACCGGCTTCCAGCCGGTGGGGCCGGCTCATTCACACGCCCGCGCGTGCGGTGACGGTCGATTTCGAGGAGTTCGACGAGCCCCCTTACTCGCTGGGGCCTGAATCCTACTACAACGGCGCCGACGGCGCCGGCGGGTTCACCAGCGGCGAGGCATTCTTCAACAATACCTATACTGACTGGGGCGGCGGCCTGTATTCCTGGGCCGGCTGGGCGGTTTCCAACGTGACCGACACCACCACCCCGGGCTACGACAACCAGTACAGCGCCTACACCGGCAGCGGGGCGGGCGGCTCGGAGTTCTACGGGGTCGCGTTCGTGTCCGCTTTCGATCCCTTGCCCGCCATCGAGCTGCCGCCTGGGGCGATCGCCGAGTCGCTCCAGGTCACCAACACCACCTACGCGGCCCTGTCGATGCTGTATGGCGATGGCTATGCCAAGATGTTTGGCGGGGACACGGGCGCGGATCCCGACTGGTTCCGGTTGACGATTGCCGGCCTGGACGGCGAGGGCGCTCCGACGGGCGAAATCGAGTTCTATCTCGCCGATTACCGGTTCGACGACGATGCCATGGACTATGTCGTGGACGAATGGGTCCTGGTCGATCTGACGCCGCTGGGCGCGGCGCGGACGCTCACGTTCGGTCTGGCGTCGACCGACGTCGGCCCCTGGGGCATGAACACCCCCGCGTATTTTGCACTGGACGATCTGACGTACGTGCCGGAGCCGCAGTCGGCGGCGTTGTTACTGCTCGGTGTCGTGCCCCTGTGGCGTCGGCGAGGCAGCGCGCGCCTCGCGGGGGAGGATCGGCGGTGAGCAAAACAACCGGCCTTCTCTTGATGGCCATCGGGCTCTGGCTGGCCGTCGCCACACCGGCGGTCGCCCAGTCCCCGTTCGCGTCAAGCGTCATCGAATACACCCCTGCCCCCGGCCAGTTCGTCAACGACAGCCTGTTCAACGATCCCGTCAAGGCACTCGGCCGGCCCTACGGAGACGGGTTTCAAGACCCCGGCAATTCGTCGCTCGTTACGCTGGGCGGCTTCGGCGGCATAATCGTCCTGGGGTTCGAACAGACGGTTTGGGACGACGCCGCGAACCCATTCGGCCTGGACGCGATCGTCTACGGCAACGCCTTCTGGGTGAGCGGGAACCCGAATCGCAAGTGGGCCGAGTGCGGGCACATTGAGATCAGCCGGGATGTCAACGGAAACGGCGTACCGGACGACCCCTGGTACCTGATCCCCGGCACGCACATCACTGATCCCATCAGCCAATTCGAGGAGCAGGTGTGGGACGACGACATTGCCGATGCCACGTATCCGCCCGCGGACGCTTCCTGGCTGCCGCCCGGAGCGTCGGGAACCTGGTCCACCTCGGGATACGCACTGCCGTTGGAGCTCTTCGGGGCCGTGGTTCTCGAAAACCCGCTCGGCCTGGACGCCGAGGATGAGGGCATTTTCGGATATGCGGATACCTCGCCCACGCTGGCCTTGGGCGACCTGGATGGAGACGGCGCGGTGGAGGACCCCGCTGCACTGCCGGAGGAGTTCTATACCCGCCCGGACAATCCGTTCCTGGTGGGCCTCACGCCGGGGTGTGGCGGCGGCGACGGCTTCGATATCGCCTGGGCCATCGATCCCGTTACGGGGTTGCCGGCGGAGTTGGAGGGATTCGACTTCGTCCGCCTCACGACCGCCGTCAACGTTGTTTCCCCGGGCATGCCCCTGGGTGAAAAGTCCACGGAGATCGACGCTGTCGCGGACGTGGTCGAGGGCCAGCTTGGCGACGCGGAGAACGATGGCGACATCGACTTCGCGGACTTCGCGATATTCAGTGCGTGCCTGCTGGGGCCGCACCACCCCATACCGCCGAGTCCCTGTCGGGTGATGGACTTCGAACAAGACGGCGACCTGGACCTCCATGATCTCGCGGTTTTTCAGGTCGCATTCACCGGCCCGTGACCGGGAGGATGGGTGTCGTGAGCGTGCCTGGCGACCGTGATCCTGAAAGACCGTCGGCGAACGGCTTCACGCTGATCGAACTGTTGATCGTCATCGCGATCCTGTCCGTTCTCATGTCCGTCCTGCTGCCGAGTCTGGGCGCCGCGCGCGCCCAGGCCCGCGCCATCGTCTGCGCGTCCAACATCCGCCAACTCGCGCTCGCGAACAGTGGCTATGCCTTTGACCACCGCGGGCGCTATTGTCCCGGAGCGGCGCGGATGAAAACGGAGAACCTGCACCGCTGGCACGGCACGCGCGCCGGCGAGGACGAACCGTTCGATCCCCGCCACGGTCCGTTGGAGCCCTATCTCGGGACCGACCAGGCGATCCGCGCGTGCCCGTCATTTGACGATTTCGTCCGGAGCGGACCGGCGGCGTTCGAGCTCGGCAACGGCGGTTACGGCTATAATCAAGCGTATGTCGGCCGCGTCTTGCGCAAGCGCGAGCAGGGCTCCTGGGAGGTCATTACGGACCATTATGGGATCCTGAGCGAACGAGTACGGCGACCGAGTGCAACACTGATGTTCGCGGACACGGCGCTGGCTGCCCCGGCGGAAGGTGTGGTCGAATACAGCTTTGCCGAGCCGCGGTTCCACCCGGAGTACCTTGTGTTCGCCGCTCGTGCGGACCCGTCCATTCATTTTCGCCATCGCGGACGGGCCAATGTGGCTTGGTGCGACGGACACGTCGACCCGCGCGAACTCACGTTCACCTGGAGAAGTGGTGTCTATCTCGGCGACCCCGGCCGCCACGACATTGGCTGGTTCGGTCTCGATGACAACAACGGGTACTTCGATCCGGACTAGCGACGAAAGGTCGTAAGGCTATTGTTTTCAATAGGTTAATGCGCGTTGCGTGCCCACCCCCGGCGTGTCCGCGCCGCCTGTCCACCGGCCAGGGGTGGGCCGCGTTTGCGTTTGGCCGAGACCGGCCCTATGCTTAGGGCAACTGGTCAGCGGTGGGAGGCTTACGAACCGAAGTGACGGCTTTAAGTCCGGAATTACTAGCTATCTTGGTGTGCCCAGTCGCCACGTGCCGCGCCCCCTTGGCGCAACGCGACGACCGGCTGGTTTGCACACGGTGCGGGCTACAATACCCGATAGAAGAGCAGCGGCCGATGCTGATACCGGATGAGGCCACCTCCGCGCCAGACCGCGAGTGACAGCCCAGATGCCCAAGAACCAGAGCTTCGCAATCATCAGCGACATTCATTCGAACCTGGAGGCGCTTCAGGCCGTCCTGGCTGATATCGAGGAGCGCGGCATGCGGGAGATTGTGTGTCTGGGCGACGTTATCGGCTACGGCGCGGACCCCAAGGAGTGCCTGGATCTGGTCCGCGAGCGCTGCCGGATAACCATCATGGGAAACCATGACCATGCCGTGCTGTTCGAGCCGACCAATTTCAACCTCCCCGCCGAGCAGGCCTGTTATTGGACACGCCAGGTGCTGGAGGACGAGCCGGATCGCGAGCTCCGCAACGCGCGCTGGAAGTTCCTCGGCGAGTTGCCCGTGCGCGTCAAGGAGCGCGACGTGCTGCTCCTGCACGCCTCGCCGCGCCGGCCGATGAACGAATACATCTTTCCCGAGGACGTCTTCACGAATCCCCAGAAGGTCATCGCCAATTTCGAGCGGTTGGATGCCCGCATTTGCTTTGTCGGTCATACGCACCAGCCCGGCGTGTTCGTGGACGATCCCTATTTTGATCCGCCCAACGAGTTGCCCGACTCCCCGTATTACGAGGTGGACGACGAGCGCGCCATCATCAACGTCGGTAGCGTCGGCCAGCCCCGCGATCGCGACCTGCGCGCCGGCTATGTCGTCGTGCATCGCCGGCCCGAGGCGGTCGAGGATGGCGGCGAAGGCTTGGTTGCTTCCGCGCTGGGGTGCAGTATCGAGCAGGTCGAGTTCGTGCGCGTCGACTACGATATCGAGCGGACCGTAAAAAAAATCGCCGCCGAGTCGAACCTCGAGGATCTGCTCGGCACGCGGCTGTTTGAGGGGCGGTGACGGGGCCGGAGGCGTCGCGGGGAATTCCGATTTCGGGTAAAATGCCGGCCAGGCAGGGGGCAGGAGCTTCCGCGAATGACCGGACCGGTCGAAAGCTGCCGCATCGACATCCGCGTCCGCTACGCCGAGACCGACGCCATGGGCTACCTGCACCATGCCCAGTACCTCGTCTACTTCGAGATGGGGCGCACCGAGCTGCTGCGTTTGAATCGCGCATGTTATCGGGACATGGAAGAGCGCGGCGTTTTCTACGTCGTAGCCCGCCTGGAATGTCGCTATCGCGCCGCAGCCCGCTATGATGACCTGCTGACCCTGACGACCACGACCGAGCGGCTGACGCCCGTGCGGGTCGAGCACAGCTACCGCCTGGCCCGTGGCGTCCAACTGCTGACCGAAGCGCGGTCAACCCTGGTGGCCGTCGGCCGGGAGGGCCGGCCGCAACCGCTGCCGGATGATCTGTATAAGGAGATGTCTGGGGTGACACGCCCCCAGCCGGTTGGCTAAGCTGTTCACATTGGCGGCCGCGCCCGTGGGGCGGGCCCACGCGGATCGAGGAATAGAAGATGAAGCCAAGCGTCTTTTGGAAGAGCATCGCAGTCGCGTTAATCAGCGGCTTGGCCGTGTCCGTGGTGGCCCAGAACGATAAATCGCCGCCCACGAAGCGGCGGGCGCGCCAGCGGACCCCCGCTCAGGAACGGGCCGCGGAGCGTCGCACGCAGCAGCAGCGCGCAGCCTCAAAGCGCAGGGCGGAGCAGCGCGTGAGCAAGCCGCGCCCGGGGCGCCGCCGAGCCGCGAACCCGGCCGCGCCGCAGGGCCTCCAGAGAAAGCCCCGCGTCGAGCGCCCCGTGCTGACGGAGGCCGAGCTGGATCTGACCGGCCCCCGTATCGTCTTCGAGATCGTGAGCGGTGAGGAGGAGTGGGGCGAGATCGTGATCGCCCTGGATGAAGTTCACGCTCCCCGCACCGTCGCCAACTTCCTGCGCTACGTGGATGAAGGCTTCTACAATGGCACGGTTTTTCAGCGCGTCATCCGAGACTTCATCATCCAGGGCGGCGGCTATGTCAGTGCCACGGAGCCGAAGCGCAGCGGGCTCCACTCGCCGGTCCGGTCTGAAGCGCGAAATGGCCTGCGAAACCTGCGCGGCACCATCGCCATGGCCCGCCGGCGGGATCCACAGTCCGCCACCTCGCAATTCTTCATCAACGTGGTGGACAACCCCGGGGTCGACGCGGACAGCCCGCGTGGCGACGGGTGGGGCTATTGCGTATTTGGCAAAGTCGTCGAAGGCATGTCTGTGATCGATCGCATTCAGCAGGTGGAGACCCGGCCGGGTGCCACGCCCGGGGTCGATATGTCGCCGTCATTGCCGATCGAGCCTCCTATGATCCAGCGCGCCTATCGCGTGATCGGGGAGCCCGAAGAGCTGCCCCCGGAAGCTGGATCGCCAGAGGGCATCGAGTCGCTCGAGCTGGACGAAGATGCGCCGGATGCTGAAGAGTATGAAGACGAGGAGATGCCGGTCGACGACCCCGAGGCCGAAGGGGCCCAAGACGAAGAAAGCGGTGCGGAACCGCGCGACCCCAACGATCCGAGCGACACGCCGCGCCGGACGGATTAGATAGCGGCTTCCGCGCCGGCTATTTCCCAGGCGCGCAGCCGATGCTCATCAAGCTGCTCGTCAATGCCGAAGACGGCAAGTTGCTCGGTGCGCAGATCGTCGGCCGCGCGGGGGTCGACAAGCGGATCGACGTGCTGGCCGTCGCGCTGCATGCCGGCATGACGGCGATGGATCTTGAGGAACTGGAGCTCGCCTATGCCCCGCCGTACGGGGCTGCCAAGGACCCCGTCAACGTCGCCGGCTTCGTCGCTGCCAATGCCGTGCGCGGTGACGTGGAGCAGGCGTTCGCCGAAGAGCTGGACGAGGCCCGCCGCGGTGAGTTGACCTCCGAGCTTTTCACAGATAGGGCGGGGGGCGGGGCCGGCGTCCCGCCGGCCAATGTGTGCGGGCGGGGCGCCCGCGCCACCCGCCCGCCATCTCACGCTCGAAACTCCGGTTCAGTCTCCGATCCATCATACCGCGCTGGAGAATGCGATTGCCCTGCCACTTCTGCCCCGGCGCTATCGCCCGGGCTGGCCCCGTCGGTTACATTGACGTACTCTCCAGCAGCCCCAGACTCGGACCAGCGGGAGACTTGAGCCATGAGCCGAAAGCGTCCGAACCCCTTTGACTCCCGGGCTGTCCTCGCCCTGCCAGGCGGGGACGCGGAGATTCACCGCCTCGATGCGCTGGAGACGGCTGGTTTGGGCCGCGTGCACGAACTGCCGTATTCGATTCGAGTGCTGCTCGAGAGCGTGTTGCGGAACGGGGACGGTCGCGCCGTGCACCAGGACGACGTCCGGGCCCTGGCCGGTTGGTCACCGACGGTCCGATCGGACACCGGGGCCGGCGGCGAGGTGCCCTTCAAGCCGGCGCGCGTGATTCTCCAGGATTTCACCGGGGTGCCCGCGCTGGTGGATCTGGCCGCGATGCGGTCCGCCCTGGACCGTCTGGATGGCGATCCCCAGCGGATCAACCCGCGGCTTCCGGTCGATCTGGTGATTGACCACTCGGTTCAGGTGGATCACTTCGCCCAAGCGGATGCACTGGACCTCAACACCAAGCTCGAATTCCACCGCAATCGCGAGCGCTACGAATTCCTGCGTTGGGGGCAGGCGGCCTTTGACGACTTTCGCGTCGTGCCCCCCGCGACCGGCATCGTGCACCAGGTCAACCTCGAGTATCTCGCGCACGTGGTCATCCTTCGTGACGAGGGCGGTCGCCAGGTTGCCATGCCGGACACACTGGTCGGCACCGACAGTCACACGACCATGATCAATGGCCTGGGCGTGCTGGGCTGGGGCGTGGGCGGCATCGAAGCCGAGGCCGTCATGCTTGGCCAGCCCCTGACGATGCTCACTCCCGAGGTGATTGGGTTCCGTCTGGTCGGGACGCTTGCGGAGGGGGCCACCGCCACCGACCTGGTGCTCCGCGTGACGGAGATGTTGCGGGGTCTCGGCGTGGTCGGCAAGTTCGTCGAGTTTCTTGGCCCGGGCCTGTCGAGCCTGAGCCTGCCGGACCGGGCCACGATTGCCAACATGGCCCCGGAGTACGGCGCCACGCTCGGCTTCTTCCCCGTCGATGATTGCACGCTGGATTACCTGCGCCTGACCGGACGGCCGGCGGAGCAGGTGGACCTCGTGGAGCGGTACTGCAAGGAGCAGGCCCTGTTCCGCACCAACGACAGCCCGGACCCGCACTACACGGAGGTGGTCGAACTCGACCTGCGGACCGTCGAACCCAGCCTGTCCGGGCCCAAACGCCCCCAGGATCGCGTTCCGCTCTCGAGTGTGAAGAGCACCTTCCGCGCGGCCCTGCGGGCGCCCTTCGACCAACGCGGATTCGCGCTGCCCGAAGCCGACTGCCAGCGATCGGCGGAAGTGCAGTCGGCCGGCGGGTCCTTCTCTCTTGGGCACGGTGCGACGGTCATCGCCGCCATCACCAGTTGCACCAACACGAGCAATCCGTCGGTCATGCTGGCGGCCGGGTTGCTGGCCAGGAAGGCGGTGGAAAAAGGCCTCGCCGTAAAGCCCTGGGTGAAGACCTCGCTGGCACCGGGGTCGCGTGTGGTCACGGAATACCTGGCCCACGCCGGCCTGCTGGCGCCGCTCGAGAAGCTCGGCTTCCACACGGTCGGTTACGGCTGTACGACGTGCATCGGCAACAGCGGTCCGTTGCCCGAGAGAGTCGGCGCAGCGATTCGCGCTGGGGATCTCGTCGTGGCGTCCGTGCTCAGCGGCAACCGCAATTTCGAGGGCCGCATCAACCCGGATGTCAAGGCCAACTACCTGGCGTCCCCGCCGCTGGTGGTCGCCTACGCGCTCGTGGGTACGGTGGACATCGATCTGGTCCACGAACCGCTCGGCCACGACGCCGCCGGAGCCCCCGTGTACCTCCGGGACATTTGGCCGTCGCAGGCGGAAGTCGCCCAGGCCATCGAGCAGACGGTCACGGCGGAGGTGTTCAAGCAGCAGTACGCCAATGTGTTCACTGGCCCGGCCCAGTGGCAGCGACTAAGCGTCAGCAGCACTGAGGTCTATGAGTGGGATGAGGACAGCACGTACATCCAGGAGCCGCCGTACTTCACCGATCTCACACCGGAGCCTCCCGAGGTAGCCGCCATCCACCAGGCCCGCTGCCTGGTTATGGTCGGCGATAGCGTGACCACCGACCACATCAGTCCGGCCGGTGCGATCGATCCACATTCGCCGGCGGGCCAGTACCTGCAGGAGCAGGGCGTCGAGCCGCACGAGTTCAACAGCTACGGTTCACGACGCGGCAACGACCGCGTTATGACGCGCGGCACCTTTGCGAACCCGCGTATCCGTAATCTGCTGGCTCCCGGCACAGAGGGTGGTCTTACGCTGCATCTGCCCACCAGCAACCAGATGAGCATTTATGGCGCCGCGATAAAGTACAAGGCCGCCGGCACGCCGCTGATCGTGCTGGCGGGCCGGGATTACGGCATGGGCAGTTCCCGCGACTGGGCCGCCAAAGGCACGCTGCTGCTCGGCGTCCGCGCCGTGATCGCGGTCAGTTTCGAGCGCATCCATCGCAGCAACCTGGCCGGTATGGGCGTTCTGCCGCTGCAGTTCAAGGAGGGGCAGTCGGCCGCGTCCCTCGGACTCACCGGGCGCGGCTTCTACGACATTGCGGGTCTCTCTAGCGACCTCAAACCCCGTCAGGACGTAACGGTCGTCGCCAACAATCCCGAGATCGACCGGCTGGTCGAGTTTCAGGTCACCTGCCGTCTGGATACGCCCATCGAGGTGGAGTACTACCGCCACGGGGGTGTGCTGCCGATGGTGCTCCGCAAGATGCTGGCGGAGAAAGCGTAGCCTGCCGAAGATATGCGTCGGGGCCGCCGTATCCAATTGGTTCATAACCCCCGCGCAGGGAACGGATTAGACGATCATGTGGGAGCGAATTGTTCCTACGCGTCAGCGGCGGCGCGCGATTCCGCGTCACCCAGCATCGCCCGCTGCGAATCGGGCGCGGCCTTCCCGTCGAAGAGACGCTGCTTCATGAGCCGTCCGATCTTGAACTTGACCGTGCGTTTCGAGGGGACGTAGACCTTCTCCATGGTCTTGGGATTCTGAGCGAGGCGGGCCGCGCGGGCACGAATCTCGAAGACGCCGAAGTCTCTGAATTCCAAGCGGTTGCCTTCACCGAGCTCGCCCACGATCTCGTCCAGGAAATTCTGCACGATTCTCTTTACGACCACGCGCTTGCTACCGGTCCTGTCCGCGATACGGTCAACGAGGTCCTTCTTGGTAATCGTCTTCATCGCGTTCCCCAGCACGCCGCCGTTAGGCGGGCTCTGTCTCACACGGGCCTCTGCAAAATCCACACGCCCAATAAACCATCCAGACATGTTGTCTGATTCAGGCTCATGATAAGCGAACCGCCAGGACCGATCAAGCGGAATCCTTGTCTGGACAACGGGTTAAGTCTAGCCACGGGAATCTCATTTTGGATAAATTCGGGACAAAATGCATCCTGTTTGGCCGCAACTCGTCACCGCCCCGTCGCGGCCCGCGCGACGCGCTTCCGCGTACCCGCGCGGGCAACCGAGGACGCTTTGCGCGCGGCGGGCTTGCGGGTAGATCCAGCCGTACGCGTTTTCCTGGACGAGCGACCGGCGCCCTTCTTCGTCTTGGTCGCCGTGGGCGGCTTTCCTTTCGACTTGGTGGTCTTTCCAAGGGCTGCCTCCAGCACGTCATCCACCCACCTGGCCAGCACGAATCTCAGCCCGGCACGCACGTCATCCGGCACCTCCTCCAGATCCGCCTTGTTGCGCGCCGGCAAAACGACCGTCTTGATTCCGGCGCGATGCGCCGCGAGCACCTTCTCTTTGACCCCGCCGATCGGCAATACCAGCCCGCGCAGTGTGATCTCGCCGGTCATGGCGACCCCGGGGTCCGCGGGGCGGCCGGACAAAATCGATACGAGCGCCGTGAGCATCGCCACGCCGGCGGACGGCCCGTCTTTTGGTATGCCGCCGGCCGGCACGTGAATGTGCAGGTCGGTCTCCTGCAATTCCGCGGCCGGGACGTTCCATTCCTTGGCCCGGGATCGGACCAGCGTGAGCGCGGCTTGGGCCGATTCCCGCATCACGTCCCCGATCTGTCCGGTCAACGTGAACGTCCCCCGGCCCGGCATTTGCGCCGCCTCGATGAAGATGATCTCGCCGCCCACCGGCGTGTACGCCAAACCGGTGACAACCCCAGGGGTGCTCTCGTTCAACGCGTGCTCCGGCTCGAACTTGACCGAACCGAGGTAGGGTACCAAGTCGGCTGCCCGGATCACGTCGGCGACTTGCTCACCCCGGGCGACCTTGGCGGCCACACCGCGCAGCACTGTGCCAATCGCGCGTTCGAGGTTCCGCACGCCGGACTCACGGGTGTACGACTCCACCAGCGTGCGCAAGGCCGACTCCTCGATCGTGAGCGGCCGCTCCGCCAGGCCGTTTTCCTCCATTTGCCGTCGCACCAGATAACGCTTGGCGATTTCGATCTTCTCGGCGGTGGTGTACCCGCTGAGTTCGATGACCTCCATCCGGTCACGCAGCGGCGGCGCGACGGTGTCCATCTGGTTGGCCGTACCGATGAACAGCACCTTCGACAGGTCGAAGGGCACGCTGAGGTAATGGTCCGTAAAGCTGTGGTTTTGCTGTGGATCGAGGACCTCGAGCAGCGCGGAGGCCGGATCGCCGCGGAAATCCCCGCCGATTTTGTCCAGCTCGTCGAGCATGAAGACCGGATTGCAGGAGCCGACCTTGCGGATTTCCTGAATAATCCGGCCCGGAATGGACCCGATGTACGTCCGCCGATGACCGCGGATGTCCGCCTCGTCGCGCACGCCGCCGAGTGACACGCGGATGAATTTGCGCTCCAGCGCCCGGGCGATACTTTGGCCCAGCGACGTCTTGCCGACCCCCGGGGGGCCCAGGAAGCACAGTATCGGACCCTTGCCGTCGGGCTTCAGCTTGCGCACGGCGAGGTATTCCAGAATCCGGCGTTTCACCTTTTCCAGGCCGTAGTGGTCGGCTTCCAGCACTTCCTGGGCCCGGTTCAGGTCCAGGTTGTCAGTCGTCTCCGTGGTCCACGGCATCTGGCACAGCCAATCCAGGTAGTCGCGAATGACGCCGTTCTCGGGCGAACTGGGCGAAATGCGCTCCAGTCGGCCGAGCTCGCGCTGGGCCTCCTTCAGCACGACCTCCGGCATGTCCGCGTCCTCGACCTGCTTGCGCAGCTCTTCGAGTTCGGCCGAGCGGCTGTCCGTTTCGCCCAGCTCCTTTTGAATCGCCTTGAGCTGCTGCTGGAGGTAGTACTCGCGCTGCGACGCGTCCATCTGGGAGCGGACGTCGGACTGGATCTTCTGTGAGAGTTGGAGCACCTCGAGCTGGTTGTTCAGCGTGGCGTTGACCTTCCGCAACCGGTCGGCGATGTCGAAGGTCTCCAGCAGCTCCTGCTTCTGCGCGAGGCCGAGCGAGAGGTTGGCCGCCAGATAGTCGGCCAGCGGCCCTGGTTTCTCGATGCTGTCGAGCACCAGCCGGGCCTCGTCGGGGACGTTCGGGCTCAGTTCCATGACCTGTCGGGCCGTCTGGCGGGCGGTATAGGCCAGGGCCTCCAGCTCCAGCGACTTGGCCGCGTCCTCATCCTCATGGGCGTTGATCACGGCCCGCCAGTAGGGGTCGCTGGCCACCCATTCCTCCAGCCCGACGCGCACCATCCCATGTACGAGCAGGCTGTGCGTTCCGTCGGGCATCCGCAGGAGCTTGAGCACGCGGGCGGCCGTGCCGATGCGGTACACGTCGTCGAGCCCCGGATCTTCCACGTCGGGCTGGCGCTGCGCGCATGCCACCAGCAGCTTGTCGTCTGCCAGCACCGCGTCGATCAACCGCTTCGACTTCTCCCGTCCAACGGTCAGCGGCACCACCGTGCCGGGAAAGACGACCATGTCGCGCACCGGCAAAACGGGCAGCTCACGCGGCAGGCTGGGCACCTGCGCGTCGTCACCGCCCGGCGGGGAGGGTTCCTGCGCCTGGCCCTCCTCGTCCTGGGCGGGGTCCTCCGTGGCCGGCGACGTCAACTCGTCGTGATCTTCCGCATCGTGATCCATAAATAGCCTTTATCGTAGGAGAGCTCGACGTGATCCACGGATACCGGCTCATGCAGTTCGATCTCGCGTTGAAACGGGCCCTCGTCGATCTCGAGCAGCTCGAGGCTGAACGGTTCGTTGAACTCGGGCAGGGCGGGACGCGCGCGCTGCCCGGCGAACACCACGCGGTGCTGGTCGACGCACTGGATGGAGACCGTCTGGCGGTCCACCCCGGACAGCTCGACGCAAATGTGGTACCGCGCGCGCGTCTCGTAGACGTTCACGGTCGGTTGCCAGGCGCCCGACACGCGATAGTCGCAAAAGCTGCGGTTGCGCATCTCATCCATGATGTTCTGGATCTTGCGCGACCAGGCGCTGATCTCGTCACTCTGTCCGCATTGCCGTACATACATGTGATTGGCCGCCATGGTGAGTCACCGTTGCTGTCCCGAAGCGCCCCGCCAGGGGCGCTGACACAGACGTATTGTAGCGGGCGGTGCCGGACTTCGCGACGCCCGGCGGCTGGACGCGCGCCCCCCGGGCGGTATAGTCTCCGCAGCGAGCTGGCCGCCCCCGGTGGCATCAAAAAGGAGCGTGGCATGCAGCGGTTCGTGCTGGGGTCTTGCGTCGCCGCCCTGATCCTCAGCGGCTGCCAGAGTCAGCCCCGGCGGGCCGATCTCGGGCCTCCGCCCGGCCCGATCCTCAGCACCCGCACCCCCGGGCGCGTGCCCGCCGTTACGGCTCCCGCACGGCCCCGGACCGAGCCGACCGAGCGACTGACGCCCGCCTATCCCCCCATCACGGTGACGCCGGCCGACGTCCGGGTGCCCCGCGGCATCAACCGGAACAAATGGAAGGTCATCGTCGTCCACCATTCCGCGGCTCCCAGCGCTACGCCGCGAAGCATGCACGACTACCACAAGCGCGTGCGCAAATGGACGCGCGGCCTGGGCTACCACTTCGTCATTGGCAACGGCATGAAGTACCCCGACGGGGAGCTCTACGTCGGCTCACGCTGGAAGCGGCAGCAGACCGGTGCCCACTGTGCCGCCTCCGCCGGCCGGTATCTGGGCCAGTGGCGCCCGAAGAACTTCTTCAACGAGCG
>SDBV01006251.1_pt1 | contig 16570 bp, 11 predicted proteins | sample 2277081 | NCBI WGS metagenome assembly SDBV01 (sample SAMN10402039, study PRJNA504765) | marine sediment metagenome | isolation source: marine sediment core GS10_PC15, 223 cmbsf | place: Arctic Ocean: Southern Knipovich Ridge | collected 2010 | reverse complement strand
GTTAAACAAAGAAATTCCACTGCAGGTAATTGATACATCGGAACTGAAAGAAGTCGAACTTGAATTAATACTCTGAAATAATTGAAAGGCACTCAAAAAAACTATTAACAATCATAAAGACCAATTATTCCAATCATGGATTTGTATAAACTTATAACATGTTTCGGATATCCTGATAGTTAATCTAAAAAAAAATTATTGTAGTTTAAATGATATTTAGTCATTGAATAATATCGTCCGGATATGTTTTAGTGCGTAAAATATTTTAAAATCTTTTTTCTGTGTAATTAAGTTTATTTTACAACGATTATAGAGCAACATATGGCAAAAACAACAGTTTTCAGGGAAGCGCAGGCTGTTAAATTCCTGTGTAATATATTTGATAAGATTATACCCGACCGTGTTTTTCGCGTAAAAATCACAGGAAAACAGGGTGAACAGGACATCTCAAATTTCAAGACAAAAATTAAAATCGCCGGCTTCTCACAGAAACGTCGCAAAGAACTCGGAATGATGGAAGATCTAAACGAAAGAACAGGTTCCGTTTACCTTTATGGCGATGAACAGCCTGACTATTGTATTGTTCTGGAAAAGGGCGGAGAGCCTGAAGTCTTTCTTCTGGACGATGTATATGTCAAAAAAGATGGTTTAGGGAAAAGTTTGCTCAACATCTCATCTACAAGCTGGAAGAAAGCTTCCAGCATTGACATCTTTTTAAAAAATATTTATTCAGACGATGATGCGTTCAACTTTTTTAATCGCACATTATGCAAAAAAATCAACGCTGGCACATATACCGCCCGATTAGGCAAATGGGTGAGTAAGAAAACGTTTGACAGTGACATAAAAAAGAAAGAAAGAGATATGATGTGCCTTGATTACGCATTAAAACAACCCGAAAAGGAATTAATCAGTACCATGGTCATCGGCTCGGATATAAAAGTAATTAAATTCACACCCGGCGATTTATTAAAAAACATTGAGCATACCATCAAAGCTGAGCATAAATTAGATTCAACATCAGTGAAATTCCAGGGAATGGTGATCGAATCCAGAGTCCCCGGTAAGGAAATCGGTTCCCGCGGCACCATAAGCTCCTATGTCTATATCACCGGAACACCATTCAATGCCACTACAAACCTGATAATAATCCGTCACCGCCTGAAAAGCTTATAATGTTTCTGGTACATAGCTCGCCATAGTTTAATTAATCATCTAAAAAAAACACTCTTCACGCTGTCTTGAAATATCAGCTATTATACCATCATCTGTTCTCGGAACTGTGTAAACCACCCAAATCATACTTTCAAAGGGATTCTTTTGATTAACAGGTGATTCTTTAAGGGTATTCTTCACAGGTTCTGTCCCTTACTTTCTATTTGGTTCCGAATGAATAACTAACAAAATAATTGTGCCAAGAAAATCATTGAATATTTACCATAAAACATGTATCTTTTTACAATTGCATAACTGATATAGTGTTATTATTGATAAATATGTTTTACAAGCCATGTTTTTTACAACCATTACCGAATCATTAGACACATTCACATAAACATTATAAGGAAATAAGACATGAGACTCTGTTTGAATGATGAGGGTTTAGGAGTAAGTCGAGAAATGAAGTTGGAGGACGCAAAATTTGTATACGATATTGGTTTCCGTGTGGCTGGTGTGCATATTGCCAGTCTTGACGCCACAGATGTCGATATTGGTCATGTAAATGATATTTTTGCCAGAGTAGGACTTACAATGGGACCTCTCGGCGTCGGATATGCGGCAATACATCCCGACAGGGAAAAAGAAAAAGAATATAAACGTAATATAGTAAAAGCTCTGAAGATCGGTGGGAAGCTCGGCTGCACAAATATCCGTATTTCGGTCGGAAGCATGGACCCCGATAATATCTGGATTCACCATCCTGAAAATCACACGCAGAAAGCCCTCGATATGCTCATAGAAAGCACCAGGGAGCTTGTTCCGGTTGCAGAAGACAGCCGCTGTATGATTTGCCCCGAGACAACACAGTGGACTATTGTCGGCAGTATGCAGCATATGAAAGAATATGTTGACCGCCTCGACTCTCCATATGTAGGAATCACTTTTGACCCGGTTAACCATATGACCTATGACCGTGTGTATGAATCCGGAAAATTTATGAAGTGTGCGATCGCTTTTCTTGGTGACAGAATCGGGACGATACACTGCAAGGACGTCCAGGTCGATTCACAAAAACTGCTCGTATCCCATATAGATGAGGCTCCTATAGGGAAAGGATTACTTGACCACGAAGCTTTATTTGTCGCTTCAAGAGACCTTGAACCCTGGAAATTACTGTCGATTGAACATTTGCCTGCAGGTAATGAAAGAATGCCGCGCATCCGGTCGGCAATTGCGCATTTCAGGGAAATCGAGAAACTTATCGGCCATGAGTGGTCAGACCCCTACCTCACCCGTGACCGTTGGTTAAAAATGCAGGGGAAATAGAATCTGATACTGATTTTTGACAGGATAACAGAATAATAAATGATATAAAGATATATCGGTTTGATTGTAGCTGAATTTTGAAGTATAAAAAAGTTGAGATAAAGTTAAAAAAGAAAAAAACCAATCATTTATAAACAGGATTACTATAATCCGTCTTATCCTGTCAAAATATTCTATATAAGTTATCACTGAACAGAAGAGAAGAAATCCATTTTTTGCTGGGCTATGGCCTTCCTGGGTTAGAGCAAATACAACCATGTTCACACCCATTTTAAGCTGTGGTTCATTGTTTGTGTCAGCCGCCCATTTAATAGCATATCCTTTGTCGGAATATATAGCCACAAGCCTGTCATCGATGGTTATACCCTCCAAATAATGAACCTGTTTGGGTATTGTTCTAGATCTTTTATTACCCCCGCTCGCCCCGACAACCCGTGATAAATTCAGCTCTGCCCCGTTAGGCGGCCCCTCATCAAAATCAAAGAAACAATGATACACAGGATGGTCGTTGGGTATGGGAAGGAATTTCGCATCATTTCCGTTTACCCGGATTGGCAGATCGGCAGGATCAACAATCTTGTAAAACTCTTTACCCTTTTCGATATCAAATTCATCCGTTATTGTTTTGGTGTTCCATCCGCGGGCATAATCATTCATATACATGTAATCCAAATATTTTGGAATGCGCTCGTAAACTGTGGTCTGATCAAACGGCGCAGCTTCGCCAGAAAAATTGGACTTAGATTCATAATAATATTGATGGGCTTTACTGGTAACAGCTGTTACTTTTTCACGTCTCATATCATCCAGATAAACCTGGGGTATTATATCGGGTCGGACATTGCCGTTGACCTTTATTTTTATATCATGAATGACAGGCCCGCCGCCGTCCTGAGGAGAATCATCCATGATTCTCACTGCATAAATGATCGGTGTAGGGGCATAATCACTCACAGTCCCATCTAAAATGTGTCCACCCTCACGGTTTTTCTGGACAGTATACATGTTAGCGTAAGAAGCGCCGATAGTGAGAACGCCGAATTTCCTGCGCAGCTGTCCCCCTCTCAGCAAAAGTGAATTAGATTCCAGTCCGCGTATCAGTCCGGAATGCGGAGGTATGTATGCCATTCTACCCGCTTTCACACTGTTTACAACGGTTAACGCATAATTTTCCGTCTGAAGGTCAATCTTCATGCCGGTCATATTAGGAATACTCAAAGTAAGAGGGGTCAACTTTGTCCTCAGGGCGCCGGCTCCGATAACAGATACTGCCCAGTCATCGGTTGATTCCCTGGCAACCCATATCCCGTCGGATGTTACAAGTTGATTTATATAATCACTCGGACCGGAAGCTTGATAGGAACCGTCATCACTCGCATTTATACTTTTTTGCAAAAATTTTCCGAATTCTCCGGTCTTGAATCCCATGCATGGGTAATGCGCATGCGAGTTGTACGGCCGAATCTCCATTTGTCAGGTTCAGTGGGATTAATCATCGGCGCCCAGATGCTGTAGTTCATGTGGCTGTTGTCGCCCAGGGCGATTACGCCAATGTTCATTAGCTCCACTTTTGATATTTTTTTTCGAGGTTTTGCATTAACCTTGCCGGCGATTACTGTTGCAGCGCTGCCTGCCACAACGGACTTACCAAAAAAACTTCTTCGAGACAAATTAGTGTCCACAACATACACTCCCGGTTATAGTTATATAATACACATAAACAAATTACTTAAATATAGATTCATCGATCCAGTCTGCATAAGGACACGGAGCTTCCCAGTCGTCCGGAAGATCATTTACAGAAATCATAGCGCCTCCATGTTCAAGGTGCGATTTGAATCCGGTGAGGAAAATCCTTGTTTTTTTCAGGATATAATCATAGCTCCACTGCATCTTACGGGTCTCGAACAACCGCTGCATTGCAAATACAGTCGGGAAGAACAGGTAGTAGAGACGATCCATAGGTTCGCCGCGTGTCCAGTGGTTATTAATATCTAACCAGCCGCCGGAATAATAAATACGAACGTTTGCATTCGACCCATAGCCGGAAAGCTGCTGCTGTGACACCACGAAAGGTTTTGTCTGCTCTCCTGCTCCCGGTATATTTATTCCATTGTACTGAAGCGATAGAAGTCCCCATTTCATGGGAGTAAGCGCTGTGGGAGTCTTTTCCCTCCACCAGCCGTCCGCCTGAAGACTTACCTTGTCGACATCGAGGCCGAAAATCGCGAGCATGTAGTATAAACCGTGCACTCCATGCTGGGGATATTCATATCCTGCAGAATTATCGGAATTCCCGCCGAGAATCGTTTTGCCGGCTTTCAGAAGTTCTTTTATCTTCGCTCTTCCGACTATTGCTTCCTTTATATACTCGCGTTCATCGGTGCAGAGTATGGGTGTATTATGTTTTCGTGCGGTCTCCACAATTTCATTTGCATCCTTCATGCTGTATGCGAAAGGACGGTTTATGAAGCAGGGTATTCCGGCCTCAAGGTAAGGTTTTGTGAGTTGTGGCCACCACTTGACCTCATTGAATCCGGCAAATATCATACCGTCAACCTTACCTACCATGTCATAATAATTTTTCACCGCCTCGCATTTAAACTTTGCTGCAAAATTTTCTGCTATCTCCGGTCTTGAATCCCATGCATGGGTTATCAGCATCCGTGTTGAACGTATCGGCCATACATCCGGCTCTGTCGGATTAATAGTCGGCGCCCAGATACGATAGTTCATATGACTATTGCTGCCGAGAGCTATTACTCCCACACGCAGAAGCTCTGTAGTTGGATTTTTTATTCCGGGCTTTGATTGAGCCGTTCGCGTTCCGGCAACGAGTGCTCCTCCTGTAACGGCGGTTTTCCCGAAAAAACTCCGCCTTGATAATTTCTTTTCCATTACAATTCCTCCAATTAAAAACAGTATGTATATAACTCAACTTTCGGACTTGTGTTAAATTAGTTAAAAATAAAAACCTTTGAATTAATCATATATGATCTTAAAGCTCTCTCAATACAGCCCCCCATACCCCCCGAAGGGGGGCAAAAAACACCAAAACGGCACGATAAGTCCCCCGACGGGGGATTTAGGGGGCATAGCAGGAAATAAATCAAAGGTTTCAAATAATATAATTTAGCCACAGAGCACACGGAGATGACAGAAATGACAGAAAATGTAAAAATGTTTTAAATTTGTACATTTTTTTCAATAAATATAAAAATATAAGTTAATTATATAATATTTTTTCTAAAAATTCTCTGTGTTCTCAGTGGCAAAATTTACATATTCAATTCTTATATTTATTATATATTACATTATAAATACGTCAGTTATAACAACTCCGAAAGTTGTATATTAAATTTTATTTAAAGATAGACTCATCAATCCAGTCAGGATGAGGAGTCGGCGCCTCCCACTCTTCCGGCAGATCGTCCATGGCAATTAAAGCTCCCTCATGCTCAAGATGTGACTTAAAAGCGGTAATGAATATTTTCGTTTTTTTCAGGATAAAATCGTAATCACGAGGCATTTCACGGTCTTCGAACATTTTCTGCATTTTAAGTATCGAGGGTAAGAAATAATAATACATGCGATTCATTCGTTCGCCCCGCGCCCAGTGATTGTCTATATCGGTCCAGCCGCCATTGTAATAGAGCCGGATATTGCCGTTCGAGCCGAACCCGGTAATCTGCTGCTGTACCGCAACGAACGGCTTTTTCTGCTCGGTGGAATCGTCAATTTTTATGCCGTTGTACTGCATGGTCAAAATACCCCATTGCATCGGATTCGGAGATCCCGGAACAGGTTCCCTCCACCAGCCATCCGCCTGCAAACTCACCTTTCCTACATCGCATCCGAGGATGGCAGCCAGGAAGTTAAGGCCGTGTATACCATGCTGCGGGTACTCGTAGCCGGAAGAATTGTCGGAATTTACACCGATAATGGATTTCCCTGCTTTTACGATTTCCGCTATCTTGCTTCGGGCAACGATTACTTCCTTGATGTATTCACGTCCATCGACAGCCATAATAGGTGTGTTATACTTTTTTGACCGCTCTACTATTTCATGCGCATTTTTCATGCTGTATGCGAACGGACGGTTGATAACGCACGGGATACCTGCCTCCAGATACGGTTTTGTGAGCTGCGGCCACCATTTCGCTTCGTGGAAACCTCCGAAAATCATACCATCGACTTTGCCTACCATGTCGGAATAATTTTTTACGGCCTCGCATTTATATTTCTTTGCGAACGCCTGGGCAATTTCCGGCCTTGAATCCCATGCATGAGTTATCAGCATACGTGTAGACCGAATCGGCCATATATTCGGTTCGACCGGATTGAAAATAGGCGCCCAGATGCTGTAATTAAAGTGGCTGCTATCCCCCAGGGCTATAATCCCAATCTTCAAAAGTTCCACTGTTGGAATTTTATATGACTTCGCCACTGCCTTTTTTGAACCTGCTGCAAGGGCACTGCCCGCGACAACCGCTTTTCCAAAAAAACTGCGGCGTGATTTGTACTCGTTCATTTCAACAGTTCCTTTAATATATATGATTTGTGTTGCTGTCAAGGGCACGTAAATCCGCGCTTCGCACTGTCCCTTGACAGCTTAAATCAGAAGTCCGATAGTTTTTCACAGGACTTTTAAGTAATTGCACATATTTTACTGAAGCAGTCAGAATAAGGAGTCAGAAGTAAGAAAATAATGTTTTATTATGTTATAAAATCGAATCTTTTCATTCTGTATTCCGCCTGTTTCAGATATAATTAATAAGATTATTATACACAATATTTTTCAATTGATTTATTTCAAGTTATACAGACAAACTTTAAACTTCAAGCAAAATACTCAAAATCTCATTTTACCCATGAAAAAATACTAAAATAAAAAAATCGGTCTAATCATAGCAATCGACGGTTCAGACAAAAATATTGTTTTTAATGTATGGATTTTGCATTCTCTTTTCATTTTCATGCAACAATTTGTGCAACATTTTTAATATTAAGCATGTTATATATTTCAGGTGGTGTATTTCAATGTATTTTCCGGAAATAATTTATTTGAAAATCTCGTTTAAATACCTTGATATAATCTCATACTAATTCATATATTATTGCCTATGAATGAATTGCCGAAAAAGCTTCCTGACCGCATAGCCTTCATCGCAGATGCTCATCTCGGGATGCCAAATGATAATCCTGACCGACATGTAAAACTTGTAGAATTTTTGCGCTGGGTGAATGGAAAAGTTTCACACTTGTATATAGTTGGAGACTTATTCGATTTCTGGTTCGAATATAAAAGCGTTGTACCAAATACTTGCCCCCATGTTATTTTCGAACTCTACAATATTGTTCGGGCCGGCACGAAGGTTTCAATTTTTGCGGGTAACCACGATTACTGGCTTGGCCCTTATATAAGCAAAAGCGTCGGAATTAAAATTATACCCGATGAAATAGTAGTCGAACACCAAAATCAAAAGATTTACATTCATCATGGGGACGGCTTCTATCCGCACGATTACGGATACCGAATACTTAAAAGAATCCTGCGAAACAAGCTTTCAATTTTTCTGTTCAAACTTATTCATCCCGATCGGGCCGCATGGATTGCAAAAGTTACTTCAAAAACTTCTCGTAATTATCTTGCGCCTGTTGATATTGAAGGTAAAAACATCGAGCTTTTCAGAAATATTGCCGACAAACACCTCAAAGAGGGATTTAATGCGGTGGTTTACGGTCATGCACATCTACCTCTTATCGAAGAACGTCCCGAAGGCACTTTAGTCCTTCTCGGTGATTGGATAAAGCATAATACTTATGTTTTCCTTGAAAACGGAAAATTCATAATAAATAGCTGGAAATAAGCAGAGAAGATTCAAAAACATTAAATTAAATGCTTAAAGCTGATGGCTGAAAGCTTAATCAAGGAGTTTTCAAATGGCTAATTTGTATAATATTTCAATGAAAAAAAACGAAATTCTGGAGCGTGTCGGTAATATTGGACAAATTTGCGATGCGCGGAAAATGACTTATACAGAAGGTAAAAGTACAGGAGTACAGGTGATAGACGTAACTACCGGTTCTGGTTTTGCCTTTACAGTTCTTCCCTCGAGAGGCCTTGATATTTCAAATGCCTCATTCAGGGGCATACCGCTTGTCTGGAAGTCCTCGACAGGAGAAACATCACCATTCATGTACCAGCCGGAGGGATTAGAATGGGTATACAGTTTCTTCGGGGGTATGCTTACAACCTGCGGGCTTACACATAGTTTCCATCCATGCATCGACGAAGGCAAAGAGCTGGGTATTCATGGCAGGGCTTCCAATATTCCGGCAGAGGATGTTAACGTTCTGAAGGACTGGGCAGGGGACGAATATATCATTAAAATCTCCGGCAGGGTCCGTGAATCCAGCGTATTCGGTGACAACCTTGTGCTTCACAGGTCGATAACAACTTCTCTCGGGTCTCAAAAGCTCCTTATAAAAGATACAATTGAAAATGCCGGATTTAAAACCAGCCCGCTGATGATGCTGTACCATGTAAACGCCGGATGGCCGGTTGTTTCCGACCAATCTACACTTATCACACCCTCTCAGAAGGTTACCCCCAGGGATGATGCGGCAAAGTTTGAGGCGGAAAAATGGTCATCTTTCCTGAATCCCACTAAAGATTTTGCGGAAAGGGTTTACTTTCACGATTTGATTGCGGATGATGATGGTGTCTGTCAGCTTGGTATCGCAAACGAGAGTCTGGGAATAGGGCTTTCACTGAAATTCCCGAAGTCTGAATTTCCTAACTTCATCGAATGGAAAATGATGGGTCAGGGTGATTATGTAGTCGGTATAGAACCGAGCAATTGTAACGATAACCGTGCTGAGATGCGCAAGAAAGGTCTCCTGGAATTTATCGAGCCGGGCGAAAAACGTAACTTTACCCTTGAAATCGGTGTTTTAGACGGAATTGAAGAAATAAAAGCATTAAAGGAAAAGGTAAAAGGAGTTTTGTCTAAATGAACATTTTGAGAAAAAGAAAACTTGGGCGAACCGGTATAGAAGTTACAGAACTTTGCCTCGGTACACTTATACTGGGAAATCTTCAGGCGAATATTGAACCTGAAGAAGGTGCAAAAACAGTTCGCAGAGCTCTTGAGCTCGGCATTAATTTCATAGATACCGCAAAGACTTACAAAACGCATATCCATGTCAAGCTGGGTTCCGGAAGTTTCAGGGACACTGTCATAGCCACAAAATCACCGGTGAAAACTGCCGGTGAAATGCTTGACGATGTCGAAACCTGTCTACGGGAACTGGACAGGGAAACCATAGATATTTTTCACCTGCACCTTGTCAGAAGCAAAACGGATATGAGCGAACGTGAGGGAGCCCTCGATGCACTGATAAAATGCAGACAAGCCGGCAAGATACGAGCTATCGGTCTTTCCGCGCATGGTGTCGAGGGTGTTAAATGTGTTCTCGATTATGATGAAATCGATGTGGTATTCCCGGTGATGAACATGGATGGGCTCGGTATAACCGACGGTACACAGGAAGAAATGCTCGAGACGTTACGAGAAATCCAATCCTCCGGCCGCGGACTTTATGTAATGAAACCTCTCGGAGGCGGGCATCTTATCAAAAATATTCCGAAAGCTATCGGGTACCTGCAGGATTTAAATCTCTTTAATTCAATTTCGGTCGGTTTAAAAACCCCTGAAGAAGTTGAAGTTATGCTCGGAGTGTTTGAGCATGATACATATGCCATAGATCGTGCATATGAGATGGGAAAAGATAGAACCAACCAAAAACATCTTATTGTTTATGATTTTATATGTGAGAATTGCGGCGCATGTGTCGATGCCTGTGATCAGGGAGCATTGTCATTAAATGAAAAATGTGCGGAAGTAAACCCGGAACTGTGCATATTATGCGGATACTGCGCTGCGGTATGCCCCAGGTTTGCGATTCGTGTGATATAGAATATATTAAGCCGCGTTTATATATAGTAAAATGATAAATATTATTTACGATTTTTAAGGGGCAAAGGGTCAGAAGTACAAAGGCACATAGTTTTCAAAACCTTATATTATAATTAAGTCTAAGCTTAAAGAAAAGCCTTCTGCCTTTTATTCATCCTTCATCCTTAACATATCATGGCGGAGAGGGAGGGATTCGAACCCTCGATACTACCAATAAACATAGGCATCTACAGCCAAGTACCTACTTTTACCTACTTTTTTAAACTCTACTATCTTACCACGTCTTGCTTCAAGCGCATCGGAAAGAATATTATCAAAAGAAAAATAATCCATTTGCGAAGAAAATCAAAGAGTCAAAAACAGATTCGATAGAAGAATCAGTAAAATGAAAAAAGGACGCGGGTTCGATTCCCACGTCCATTGCAAGTTGGCGTTTATTTAACATTTATAATAACAATCATATAGAGCCAACACAATTAGCGACTATATGCTCGCGGGATTAAACGGGGATAATTTGAGAGTATTTTTGATATTGTTTTTTCAAGATAAAATAAGATTTCAAAGGCCTTGAACGTAAGTCATTATGTTGACGGCAAACTCGTCCGAAAACGAATTATAAGCAGCATAACGACTTGCGGTACACCTGCCATCACAATCAATAAATCGGCGCGATACACTCGATTGACCGGTAACTCATTAATCTGTTCAAGGACAATCAAGCTGGATTTTTAAAATTCATAATTCACAATTTATTTTGAATACTCTAACAAATTTAAAAACAGCTTTTTTGCCACCGCCGACTGCGGCTTATCCGAAGCCAGTTCGGGGAAAATATTCAGTGTGCTCAGGTACACCTGCCCTCTGACATAAGGGATACGGCTCAGCGCGCTTATAATCTGCGGCCGGTTTTCACAAGCCAATCCTACTATAAGGTCCGTTCCCAGGCGAGTCATATTTATTCCCCATACATTGGCCCTGTAAAACACCTGATATTCCCAGTTCATTCCCTGTCCCTGCGGGAGGCCGGATAAAACATCGTTGCTGCCTGCAATAAACCGCCCGTCAGTTCCAAAACGGATTTTTTGAAAGTACTCGACAGCCGTATGCCTGTAAAGGTTGTTCATAAGCTGCGCCCAGAGGTCTGCCTGATCGAGGACGATAAGCGTAGCTCCATTGGCGACACAATCCATCACAGCATTTATATATCTGCTTTTGTAGGAAATGCCGACCTTGCTGAAATCATGCGGGCCGATAACAATAAAATCCGGGGATGGAGCTTCCGGATCGAAATCGGGAAAAGCTATACCGCGTGCTTCTTTCAAAAACGCATTGACAGAGCCTGTAGTGTCGATAACCGCACCTGTCCCGGAAATTCCCTGCCCTGAAAGGTAATCCACGACAAACATATCATCCCTTCCGGTCGCTTTCACCTCTTTTTTCTTAAGGAGAACGGCTCTCAGCTCGTAATAACCGGGCTGTTTTACCGGCGGGAGTGTAACCTCTTCGACAAGCAGCTGGCCGAAATCCTCGCCGCCGCGAATGGTAACAGGGTAACTCTGCGAAAAGCATATTGAGCTGTTTGGGTCAAGAAGTTCAACCTTGAGCGTGTGCTTGCCTTTCAGATCAACTTCGTTGATAATAAAGAAGTCAGCAACCGGTGTAAAGTCCGCAGGAAGTACCTTGTCGCGGATTTTCACCGCTATATAAAGTGGCTGAGCATAGTAAGAGAGAATTGATGGATCTGCGGATGGATATCGATACACACTCACAATGTCTTCCGATGTTTCCGGCGCCGCCCACCCGTTAAGATTAAAGCCGTCGGATACATTTCCCATGCGTACATTTTCGAGCGCACGGCCTTGAAAATAATGGAGATTTCGCCCCATGCTCAAAGTGAGGTCATCCACAGTAGGAAATGATGACCTGAATCCGCTCTCATCAAGAAAACGATCGTAGCTATCATACCAGTACAGATGCGCTTTTTCTCTGAAACCTGCGGCACCGGTGCGGGCAAGCTCGTTCTTAATTTTCTCAAGGCGCATCATAGTACCGAACTGGCCTTCTTCGCCCCAGAAAATTATTTCATCTTTCCGGAGACGATTAAGCGAATCGGAGGCAACCGGGACACGGGGAGCGTCGACCACTCCGCGCAGAAAGTATCGCGGATTGTTGTAGTTCGAGTCCACATAACCTGCCCAGGCAAACCAATGGTGATGATCGAACCAGCCGTGGTAATAGAGAGTATCGTCGAACGGAAGCATGTGCAGCTTGTACGGATCTACCTCCAGCCGCTCGTTATAAGGGATATCTCTGTTTCTGTCGCTGTTGTAGGTAATAATGCGCCCCGGATCGAGGTCATGAACCATACGTATGTTCCTGATGTCATCATCGCTCGGGGGCTTGGATGCTTCATTTTTCAGGTTGTATATAACCATGGAAGGATAAGACCTGTCCCTGATGACCATTCTTCTCAGTTTCTCACGGCGCAGGATTTTTGCAGTCTCATCCGGTTCAGGCATGCAGCGGTATCCTCCCGGCTCTTCATAGGTTAATAGCCCAGCCTCATCGCACAGTTCGGTGACATAGTGCTGACCGATGGCACGGTGGAAAAGCATCATGTTAAAACCGAACTCGAGTGTCGCATCCACATCGCGTTTAGCCATTTCAGGAGTCGGAAACATTCCGTTTTTCGGCCAGAATCCTCTCGTCATTGCGGCGAAGATAAACACCCGCTTGCCGTTCAGGTAATACCGCTTGTCCCCGTTTTTCTCTCCGACATCGAACCACCGGAACCCGAACCGCTGATTTGCGGTATCGACAATGCTCCCATCAGTACCGGCAAATTTTACCGATACCACATATAAGTGAGCATCCCGGATGTTCCAGGCCTTAGCCCGTGATACCTTCGCATACAGAGAGAGCTTTTTCCCCTCGGGCGGAACAGACTCGGAAATTGTTTTTTGCCATAGAATCTTTGAGGGATATTTCCATTCATGGATCACAAGGGTCAGATTACCCTGTTGTATTTCACCGGACGAATTTCCCAGCGAAACGAAAACCTCGACCTCTTTCACGGCTGGTTTGTTCTCCACATAAATATCATCTATGTGAATTTCGTCGGTCGCCCTGATATAGACTCTCCCGGTAATACCGCCGAAACCATGAACGGCGGGCACAAGGTTTTTCCCCCAGCGGAAAAGGTCATTGTCTTCCCAGTTAAAATTTCCTGCAGGATCGGTTATACGCACATCGAGACGGTTTGCTTCACCGAAGACAACCGCATCGGATACATCAATCTCAAAGGGAGTATTTCCGATGACATCGTAACCGACAAGATGACGGTTGATAAATATTTCGGCTCTCATATTCACAGAATCAAACGCAATCGTTATCCTTTTTCCCCTGAGTGAGGGATCGAGTTTAAAGGTAGTGCTCCACCAGGACACTCCGCGGTAATCGCCGGCTATCCCGACAGGATTGCCGTTTGCCCCCCAGAAGTGCTCCTCCACAGTCCCGGGAACGGATACTTTTTTGTCGCGGATTATATCAAGGCTCTCCCATCCGCAGGTGGGCGGATTAACCGGAATGTCGTCGATATTTACAGGAGGAAGATAAATATCGTCATTTTTCCAGTCTGCATCAAAGTCCCGCCAGAGCCGCCATCCATCGCCTGAAATTTCCACTTCCCATCTTCCCGCATCGGCAGGAGCAGAAGAAACAGGAATACTTGAAATCAACAATACCATCAGCGGAAATATCGTTTGTATCGAACGAAGCATACGTTTCAGGTCATATTTTACCATTTTGAAAAACCTCCATTTCACGTACAATTTTCTCTTTGTTTTAACTTTTAGTCCATCAATTTTACTAAAATATCAAATCAGCATTGAAATCCCTGTATAATTTTGAAATCGTTTGAATTATATGGATTCAGGCAATTATAAGTTTAAATATGATGAAAAAATAATTTGAATCAAGATAAAATAATCGATATGTTTCATCTTCAACTTAACGAAAACCGGATCAAAATCCCATTTGATTTTGAAATGAAGAAAACCGGATTAATTCTCACAGTATTTCCACAGCCTGTTTTTCTGTTGGGCCATCTATGTTTTTTTTATTCAGTTTTCATGACATTTTTGACAGCACCTCGAAAATTTCAATCGGATACTGGAGAAAGCGAAATTTGAACCGGCTTTGCTAAACGATACTTAACCCAAACTACCAAATCGCATCCTTCTAATGTATTATTATGTCCAAAACGAAAATCCTGACCACGTTGCATAGTAACCCCATCAATACTTAACTCTAAATTTCTCCAGGTACAATTTTTTATCACAAAAGCTGGATTGACAACTGGAGAATTTTCATTGGCCAGGAGTTCAAACTTGAGTTTCGATGACTGTGAATTGTCAATTGTCAATACATAGGCGCGCTGATATTTATTATATTCACATGTGCTGAATTCAGAGTCAGTAAATTTCAATTCTGGTGGATCAATCCAGGATTTTGCCAGAGGAAGAAGGTCTGTGATTGGATTTTCCGTCATTCCATATAAAGCCGTGGCCACATAGGAATTCCGGTCTTTGCCCTTACTAATAACGGGAAGACCACTGGCAAGGATACCGGGTACATTATAACCTCTATTTTTTCGAAAACCCCAAATATACTTATCAATACTGCTGCCCGGTTCAAAAATTATATAGGGTTTATGTTGGGATTTCATATTTACCAGTTGAATGTTAGCCCCTTCCGGCATCGGATAATACGGAGGCACCCCCTCAGCCCACGAATAGGTATACGTATGACCATCCATATTGGCAAGGGTGAGGGCTTCCAACTCAACAATATCATCACCCGTTTGACCGGGTTGCCTGTGGAGGATTGTCTCCTGAAATTGCAAATAATCCTTTCCAAAAGTACTGGTGTAATATATCCAGTGCCGTGTAACGATGCCATCAGGATAAATAGTAAAATATTCATCCACCCAGTCACCCCAGGTTGTGATATCATCAGGGCGGGCAATTTCGTAAAATCGATCGCATAATGCATAACGCCAATGGACCACGACCCTCGCATCATTATTCTCAACAAGTCTTACATGAGAATAGCGGTTCTGCCTGTCCATCATTACCTCGTAGAAACCGTTCTTGGCATTAATCTCCACACTCTGATCCTGTATCATTAAATCATTCTCGGCAATCCAGATGGGGATATATGTATTGCTATGCACAAACACCAGCCTCACCTGAGACAAATCAAATCTTACTACAATATCTGCATAGTCACCAATTCGCTGAACCTGTTCATATTCATCATAATAACGTAATTTGCAACTGCTGGCGCCAAAACGTGGGTTTTCGATCTTGGGCGCTATCGGTCTTCTACGCCTTTTCAAGGGCTGCACCTTTACAGGCTGAAATTCATTAAATACGTCTTTGATGTCATTCATACTTAATGGTTCATTATATAACTTCAGCTCATCAAGCAAACCGTCGTAGGCCATATGGTAATAAATCTTCTTATCGCTCGGCGGAAACTTTCCTCCACCTACACGCAGCTCCTTTGGTTGGCTCATACCGATCAACATATCTTCCATACGAGCATCTGTCATTTTGCCCTTTATTGCTAATGAACCGACCTCTTTTCCATTCATATATAGATGAATGGCTTGATCTCTCTGGAAAGTTACCGCTACATGGGACCATTTTAGAACGGGAACACTCACGCTAGACCTGCACTCTATCCATTCTCCATCAACAGCCATCCGGATACGCATTTGTCCGTCGACCCAACCAAAAATGAAACACTGCTTGAGAGCCTCCGCCGGGCTCATGATAGCCGCCTGCCTGGTGGACTGGGGTGCCACCCAACATTCTATGGAAAAGGCATTTGAAAGGTCATGCACCTTGATATAGGTACGAATGATACGGGTAGTAAAACCGTCAAATTTTCCACAGGTACCATTGACGCCATCAACATATTCAAAATTCCCTTTAAATGTATCCTGGAAAAAATTGGTTTTGTTTTCTTCGAGCCAATAATTGTCAGTATCATATACCGATGAAAACTAATGTCTGGCAACACCTTCATCAAATAAC
>SDBV01006250.1_pt1 | contig 16573 bp, 12 predicted proteins | sample 2277081 | NCBI WGS metagenome assembly SDBV01 (sample SAMN10402039, study PRJNA504765) | marine sediment metagenome | isolation source: marine sediment core GS10_PC15, 223 cmbsf | place: Arctic Ocean: Southern Knipovich Ridge | collected 2010 | reverse complement strand
TTTTTCACCCACGACCATCAGAAACTTGGTATTGTCCGGAACCGACAATCCCGCATGCTCTGCGAGAAACGTTGCGGGTCTGGCTACGATATCCCGGTTCAAATGCTTTCCGTCCGGCCACATATATTGCCTCAATTTTTCGCGCTCATCCGTACTGCATAGATAGCCGCCTTCAGATTTGAGGGCTTCGATCATATCGTCATATATGCTCTCATAAAGTGCCACGGCATTTTCAGATGAGCAGGAGGCTGAGTTATTGGCAATTTTTGAGAGTCTGATTTTATGAGCAGCGGATGGAATATCAGCAGTTTCATCCACAAATGAGACCACATTGCCGGCGCCTACGGTCTGAGCCGGTTTTCCGGCTGCGTAAACAACCTTCACCAATGCGGCGCCACCGGTTGCTACGGCGGAATCACAGTTGGCCATTAGTTCACTGGTTTTGGCATGACTGGGCCGCCGGATACACTGGATCAGGTCCACCGGCGCTCCGATTTTTTCCAGCGCTTTACGGATATGTGCAACCGTTTCAAAAGAGGTCTTCGGGGTTCTGGGATGAGGCGAAACAATTTGAGCATTTCTGGTTTTTAACGTACTGAGGGCCAGGCAACAAATGGTCGATTCCGGATTGGTGCACGGAACGACATTAGCAATCACACCGATCGGCTTGGCATATTTGCGAATGCCCAGTTCCCGATTTTCTTCCACCAGACCACATGTTTGAATGCCCTTCTGATCCCACAGCGTGCCGAGAGTCTTATTTTTAATCTTGGCGACTTTATCCTCAGCCACGCCGATGTCGGATTCTTCAACAGCCATATAACCCAGTTTATGCCGAACATCTTCTTTGAGCAGCTCCCAGGCCACTGCCTGAACCATCTCGTCGACCTTTTCCTGCGGCCAGTATTCAACTTCACGGAACGCCTTTCCGGCATTTGCATACATTTCTTGAATGTTGTCTTCCATGCCCTTTTTCCTCCATTGGTTTAATTTTTTTTTATTTCCGGATGGGAATGGAATATCCCATCTCTCTAAAAGCCTCTTTGGCGACGACAAAAAAGGCTTGGATGTCCTTTTCCGTTATCAATCCCAAATTGCAGAGTCTGAATGTTTTAAGACCGAACATTTTTCCCGGATAAATGGTAAATCCACGGTCAAAGCAGTAGTCGTGAAGTTTGAAGAAATCGAAGCGGTCGTCTTGAGGGGCTTTGATCGTGACCACCAGTTTTCCCTGAATGTTTTTATCGAGGACCGACTCAAGACCGATTTCTTCAAGACCTTGATGAATCGCCTCCCAGCACTTGGAAAGCCGTTGCCATCTAGCCATCTCTCCTTCTTTCCAGTATTCTTCAAGCGCCTGTTTCAGAGCGTACATGGATTGAACGGGAGGTGTGAAGTGCATTTCACCGGCCCGTTTAAAAAAGTCATACTGCATGTAGAGGTTACAATAGTAAGAGCGGGTGGGATAATTTTTAGATTTTTCAATCTCTTCAATGTTGCCAACCGTCCAGGATGCCCCCGTCATGGCGGCAAGGCCCTTTTGTGCCGAAGACATTAAAAAGTCTATATTTTCTTGCTCGATGTTGATGGGGCGCAGACCGTAGGTTGAAATGGTATCAACCACAAACACGCAATCATTGTCATGGGCGATTTGTCCGATTTCTTTAATCGGATTTAAAACACCCGTGCCGGTTTCATGGTGAACGGTTGCAACCACCGCGATGTCTTGATCGGTCTCAATAGTCTTTTTAATTGTTTCAAGATCCGGTAGTTGCGTTGTGGGAAATTCAATGTTGACACATGGAATATGGTAATTTTGAGCGATTTCCACCATTCTGGCCGAGTAGGCGCCATTGTTCACCACACAAATTTTTTTGCCCTCAGGGACGAGCGAATTGACCATCACATCCTGGATAATCGTTCCGGAACCGGTAAAAACAACGGCCGTATATTTTTTTTTGTCTCCGTGAACAACCTGGACCAGTTGTTTGCGAACATCGGTCATTAGATCGACAAACTCCTGTTCCCGCGGGCAGATATCCGGGATCACCTGGGCGTACTTGACCGCATCGCTGGTGGTTGCAGGCCCCGGATTCAGAAGTACATTTCTTTTGACGGGCATGACAGCTTCCATGATACTTCCTTTCTTAGGGTTTCAGCTTTCCGACTGTTTTGATACCGGATTTTTGGCTGGGATCTTCGATTTCCTCGACGATGGCAAACCCGCTGCCGGAAACCTGTTTCATTTTTTCAAACCGTTTCCGCCATTCTTTGGGTGTGCGGGAAAGGGCGGATGTTGCATGTTGATCCCGGTCCTTTATGGGCGGCACCGGTCGATCGGCCGGTCCATCGTAATCTTCCTTGGGTGTGAGTTCCTGGCCTAGCCGGGTATATTCACCCCGTTCAATTTCTTCGATATAATGGGCTCCTGCTGCGTAAGAGCGCGTAACCGCCAGGATCACCCAGATGGCTTCCGGCGTAAAGCCCAGATCCATCATCACAACGCCGGTGGCTCCGAGCAAGTCCAGATCCACCGGAAATTCAAACGCCTTTTGGGAAACCTGAACGATGTTTTTCATAAATTCGATATATTTTCCGTCAAGCCCCAGTTTTTCAGCCCTTGCTATCATCCGTTTGGCTGCAGGATCTTTTAACATCAGCTCCGATACACCGAGGGCTTCATCGTCTTTGTTCTCGGTGACAAGCGCCTCGGCGGCCTGTTTTAAGGTTAGATTTTCAGTTTCCATTTTCTTAAGGTATGTTTTCAACCGATTTCCGAATGCGGAATAGGCGCCATAGGCGTGGCCAAAAGCCATGATGGAGGCACCGCAGGCCTGGGTTAAAAAAGTTTTGGATTTGGCAACGATCCGGGAAACCGCCGCAGGCATGGACAACCCATCCTCAAGCATCAAAATCATAACATAATTGAGCATCTGTTCTTCTTCAACGGTCGGAATTCGGGCCTGGTAGTCGATAAAAAGCATGTCAACGATACCGTAACCTTCCTCCATCAGTTCCGTAGTGTCATATCCCCTGGATACGATGCGGTGCACATTTTTATAAGCCACTTCGGAAACCCACTGAAACGGTGCCCTTTTCGTATCTCGGGGAACGGTTCCGTATTCCCGTTCGTAATAATCAAATGGGTTCTTGGGGCTTCCGAGGTTTCCGACGCCACGGTCCCGTTTTTTTTGGTTTAATAGTTCTGTTTTATCTTTATCTAAATGACCCATTTTCGATATTCTCCTTCATCTTTCTGTTTCTTGGCGTACGCTTGTCGTTCTTCCTGCTTCGGGACGATTCGATCTTCCGGTCCGATGTATTTGATCATGGAAAGATCGATCATCTGAACCATGGGTTCGTTTCGAGACGCTCCCCAGGCGCGTCCTTTTTTCATGTTGTACAGGGCGTGGGCCGCACAGCTGAATCCACGGGTAACGCTGCCGATACACCAGCCGGAATTGGGCGAAAATCCGATTTCCATCAATGCGGTATTTCCGGACCCCACCACATTGACACCCACATACGATTTGCCTTCTTTTTTACGACGGGCGTGGAAATGCTTTTCAACCGCCCGCTGAAATTCTAAATAAACCCCTTCCAGTTCCAACTCCTCCTGTTTGAGGTGGATCGGTTCCGCCCGGGGATCGCTGTCGATGTGCTGGGGCTGTCCCATCCCCATCACCGGGCGATGGGCGTCCAGGTATTCATCAACCAGGGTCTTGGCCATTTCATCAATACTTTTGCCTTCTTCCTCAGCCCGTTTGAGGTATTTGTTCAACATATATCCGTGAGCCGCTCCCGGACCGTGAACACCGCCGAAGGTTGAGACGGCTGCGGCGACTGTTACGGGAAGATTGGGCCGACCGGCACTGACGCCGATGGAGCCGACGGCAGATGGTGACATGGAGTGTTCCAGGAAGACGCCCATTTCGTATTTCAGCATTTTTTCTTCTTCCTGGGTGGGGATTCGATTTTGGAACAGAACAAACAAAGCATCACAAAAAGAGTATCCTTCTTCCGCCAAATCACTCAGGTTGTACCCCCGCATGGCTGTCTTTTCCTCGGTCTTGTAAGAGATGGCTGTTTTACGTCGAAATAAAGGTTTTCGGTCCATATGGTTTCCTCCTGTAGCGGTATGTTTAAAGGTATAAAAAATCGTTTTGAATTTTTAAATTCGAGCAATCAAATACATCATTTGGATATAAGTCAAAGGAATAATAATCATATCTTCAATAACATATAGTTATTTAGCAGCAGAGGGAAACAAAGATGACTATTTGACCGTGTTTTTGGAAAAAATTTAAGGCAGTCTGAGAAAAATCGCAAAAACGCAACTCCTAGGCAAAACCATCTGTTTGAGGGTTTTCTATAACCTTGACAGGCTGTCTTTTTTTGACCATACTCAAGTTTGGAAAAGAGGTCTCAATTCTAATTGCTTTAAATCAGAAGGAGGTGATAACCGGATCAATTTAATGTCAGGGTGCCGGGTTATGGACTAACGAAGGAATCGATTGTGATTTGAAGTGCTCGAGAGTAAAAAAAATTCGTGTTTTTTCCATTTGTTGATAATACCTGAAAGGAGGTTAACAATGAGAAAGAGGATTTTGGCTACGGCAATCTTCACTGTTTTTTCAATTGTACTAGTTATGGCAACCTTTAGCGGACCGGTGCAAGCCGCAGAAAAGGTCGGCTGGATCGGGCCTGTTTACAAGTCTCTGTCCGCCAGTCTGACCAAGGGTTTCAAGGCATACTATAAGGAGACCTATGGTAAAGATATCGACATCACCTTCGTGCGGCCGGGCGGATGGCCGGTTGTCGTAGATAAAGTCAGAATATGGGGCGGCGAACCCGATGCCGACATCTTTTTGGGTGCCGGCGCGCCGGCGCATGAACTCTTAAAGCAGGAGGGACTGCTCATCCCTTACAAACCAAAGGGCTGGGATAAGGTTCCTTCCGAATGGCACGGGATGAAGGTAAAGGATAAGGATTATTACTGGACCTGTTTTGCCCCCTGGATCGTCACGAACTTGTATAATGAGAAGGTTTTAAAAAAGCTGAGACTACCGCCGCCAAAAACGTGGAACGATCTGCTCAACCCCATTTATAGAGGCAACATTGTACATACGCTGCCATACGCCTCCGGTACCATGCATGAAGCCATTGAAATACTTTTGCAGGGCTTTGGTGAAAAGGAAGCGTGGAGATATCTCAGGTTGTTGGCGGCCCAGTTGGCCCGTTTTTCCACCGGCAGCACCGATACACTCAACCTCGTGAAACGTGGCGAAGTTCCCATCGGGGTCGCCCAGCCGCAGATGAACGCGATGGCTGCCCGCAAAGACGGCTACCCTGTGCGGGATCTGATGCCGGAAAAGACGATCCTGGTTCCGGAGGCCGTGGCTTTACTCAAAGGTGCGCCCAACGAAGCGAACGGGAAGATATTTTTAGACTGGCTGTTCAGTACGGATGGACAAAAACACGTACTTGAAGGCCGTTACTTTGCGGCAAGTACGGACGCCAAATTTTCAGTGTGGGAAAAAGAAGGTGTCGAGATGGCCAAACATGCCAAAAAGGCGCTGGGTGTGGATTCATTCTGGGATCTGAAAGCCGGGTTCATAGAGTACGATCTGGATCTTGCCACAAAGAGATGGGACGAAGTCAACAAGAAATACGAGTACGAGATCTACCGAAAGTGGGGAAAGCTAAAAAGAAGCCTGTTTCTGATAGAGGAAGTTGAGGAGGAAATTAAAGAGGCCAAAGCCGCGAATGCGGATGTGACCCAAGCTGTGGTGAAAATAAAAGAGGCCCGAAAACTCTTCGAGTATGATGGCAAGTTTGCAGCCGCTCGTTTGGCTGCAGCAAAGGCTCGTGCGCTGCTGGTCGCACCATAACAACTGCATTAATCGACAAATACACTCTCTGTTTGATGCACGGGTGAGCCGACTCTCGCCCGTGCATCATATCATAGACAGGAAAGGGTTGGATATGTCTCGCGGTAGTATTCCTCTGGCAGCACTCCTGTGGTTGGTTATTGCCTTCCTTGTGATTTATCCGCTGTCGATCCTGGTGATGGAAAGCTTCAAAATAGCCGGAACCGACACCTGGGGGATTAATAATTACCTGGAATTCTTTAAGGACGCCTATTATCTTAGAACCTTTGGAAATACACTGCTTCTGAGCGTCCTGCTACTTCTGACAACCACGGTGTTCGGGATTCCACTGGCGTATATTCTGGCGAGGTACAGGCACTGGGGGAAGACTGTTTTCACAGCCCTGATTCTTTTGCCGATTGTTTTACCCGCTTTTGCCGGCGTATTTGCATTCATCATCTTTTTCGGTAAGTATGGTACGCTGAATCTAATCCTCATGGATATAGGGTTGATTGAGAATCCGATCAATTTTATCTACGGGCTGCACGGGCTGGTATTTATTCAATCCTTACATATGCTCCCGTTTATCGTTCTGGGTCTTTCCGCCGGTTTTTCCAATATCGATCCTTCTTTTGAAGAAGCCGCTGAAGTTGAGGGAGCGAGCGGCGTCAGACGCTTTTTCACCATCACCTTGCCGCTTTGCACCCCAAGTTATATGGCAGGCGCCGTCATTGTTTTTCTGTGGCCTTTTACAGATTGGCTCACACCTTTGATTTTAGGGCAGATCGATCTTCTACCCTCGGTAGCATACATCAACATTGCTTACCACTTTACCGATATGCACCGTAAATATATGGGGATCGTGTCTGTGGCTGTTGCCGCCATCGTTTGCATTACCCTATTTTTGCTTGCCAGGTGGTGGGTCGAGAAGAGAAAATATACCGGCCTTTCGAAAGGGACAACATCGGAAGGGAGAGTGATCGAGCCTAGCCCGTGGGTGAAAGCGGGTGCGTACGTGTATATGGTTTTTATCGCTATCCTGGTTTTACTTATTCCGGTTGTCCTGGGATTAGCCGCTTTTTCCAGAACATGGGTCTTTGAGCCGTTTCCGACGAATTGGACGCTTGAAAATTTCAGGCTCATCCTTCAGGAAAGCCCGGGCCTGATCAAAAACTCTTTCCTCTTTAGCGGAATCGCCCTGGCTTTAGGGATAGCCTTCGGACTTCCGGCCGCCTATCTTATCGTCCGCACCCGGGTCCGGGGCAGAAACGCCCTCGATTTTGTGATCACGCTGATGCTGGCTTTTCCGGGCATCGCGATCGGTGTGAGTTATCTTTTGGCATTTTGGAAAACCATACCCATAGCTCAGTATTGGATCATCATGCCTCTGGCCCTGTTTGCAAGGCGGCTCCCGTATTTTTTGCGGATGGCACATGCCTCCTATCTGCAGCTGGATCCTTCGCTCGAGGAAGCTTCCGAGGTAGCGGGCGCCGGTAAAGTCAGAACTTTTTTCAGTATATCTTTGCCGCTGCTGCTCAAAGGGGTGCTCGTCGGCGTGGTGATGTTTTTCATTATGGCGTTCCAGGAGATTTCCACCGCGGTTTTTCTATATAAAGGCGGCTGGGAAACATTGCCCATTGGAATCTATCTGAACTGGCATCGCGGCATGGAATTCGGAATCGCTGCCGCTATGGCCTTTCTGATGATTGTGATTACTTTCATCCTTTTGCTGATTATATCCAAAATCGGGGGAGGCGTCCTCAAAGCCGCCTGGGGCGCCGGCGAAAAATAGAGATGTCGGATGCCCGGTGTCAGGGTTGTGGGGGTAAGGCCTTAGTTAGTGCCCGTCCACAAATGGTAGATTTTGGTTCAGAGCAAGGCTTGAGCAATTTTGAAACCGCAGGCATAGCGGGCTATGTCGAGGATTTCAAAAGAGCGAAAACGCCGCTCTGGACCAAAAGATGCTGTTTGTGGATGGGCACTAGTTAACCTGGAACCTGAGCACGATTGTGTAAGGAGACAAATGTAATGGCGTTTATAGAGATCCAAAACCTGTTCAAGCGTTTTAAGGATGTCGTGGCAATTAATCATATACAGCTTGAAATCAACCAGGGAGAGATGTTGACGCTGCTCGGGCCCAGCGGGTGCGGCAAAACAACCACCTTGCGTTGCATTGCCGGATTGGAGAGACCCGAGGAGGGTGATATCATTATTGACGGCAAGCCGATGCTTTCTCAAGGTTTTGTGGAACCATCAAAAAGAGGGATTGGCATGGTTTTTCAAAACTATGCCGTATGGCCGCATATGAAAGTTTATAATAATATCGTTTACGGTCTGAAGCTTCAGAAACTGCCCCGACAAGAAATCAAAAAAAAGGCACAAAAGGTTTTGGAAATGGTCGGTTTGAGTGGTTTGGAAAAACGATATCCATCACAACTGAGCGGAGGGCAGCAGCAACGGGTGGCGCTTGCTCGGGCTCTGGTGGGAAATCCGAAAGTTCTGCTGTTGGATGAACCGCTCAGCAATCTGGATGCCAAACTGAGAGAGGAATTAAGATTTGAAATCAAGAACCTGGTCCGGCAAATGGGCATCACGTCGGTCTACGTTACCCATGATCAGGCGGAGGCGATGGTTATTTCGGATCGCATCGCTATCATGAATGCCGGGAACGTCGTGCAACTCGGCACCGCACAGGAAATCTACAAAAAGCCCGTTAATAAATTTGTGGCCGATTTTATCGGTACCATGAACTTTATTTCCGGAGAAGTGGTCGAAATTTCCAGAGATACGGATGACGTTTATGTAAAGACTCCGTTTAGCGAAAAGATGCGATGTAAAACACCCGGCAGTGCTGCGACCATTGGACAAAAGGTTTACGCATCGATTCGTCCGGAAGATGTGGAGGTTTTTATAGAACCGCCGGACTCCCCGGAAAATCGGTTTAAGGGTAAGATTGCCCATAAGGCATATCTGGGCAATTTTCTGTTTTTATTTATCAATATAAACGAAATCATGATCCGGGTGCAGGTTACGCATCACCTGCTGCAAGAAGAAGAAGGCCAGGAACTCTATTTGTATTTGAATCCGGAAAAATGTATGGTCTTATTATGACCGAAATCGGTTTCAACTTCTAAACCCTTGTATCTGGCCTCCTACCTTCGGGGTACCATCTGAGACATCAAAAGCCGCTATCTTTCCGATTTCTTTCCGGACCTGACGTATCCTTAAATCTGTATTACGGTGAGGCCATAATGGTGATACCGCCTGCTATTTAGGAGAAAAAATGAAAACCCAGACTATAAAAGAGGTGATATTTAAAAAAATTGCTTTTAGGTCAAGGATGACGACAAGAACGTATATGGTAAAGAACGTTGCAGGAAAATATGTTTTATGAAAATATTATTTTGCACGGAGGCCCAAAATATGATCCACAATTTCTGCAAAGCCCTTCCCCCCGTTAAAACTGGCTATATACGCCGGCGGATACTGCAGTTGATCGGCAAAGTGCAGGACATTTTTAACTCCAACGGCATATGGAAAGTATTGAAACATCGGTTCATCATTGGGGGAATCACCGCAGAAGATAAATTTGTTTTTATTCTGCGCTAGATCCAGGTCCCATCTTTCCGTCACAAAGATTTTTGTCATTTTGAGCTTGTCGTACGCGCCGAACCAGCCGTTGACATGAATCGAAGAAACCTTGCATGTGGCACCGTGTTTTTTGAAAATATGACATATTTTTTCAATATCCTGCGAAGTTAGTGCCGGAACATCTTCACAAAAGTCGATGGCAAGATCCGCTTCGCGGTACAACTGGTCACTGGCCAGGGCGGTGCCGGGAATCGTGGTAAGGATATCTTCTTTAACCCGTATCAGGCGCTTTCTATTTTCTGCTCGGATCGATTCGGGATCCAAAAATCGTTTTTTGAGTTTTTGTTCCGTATCATCCATCCAGAAATAGAATGCCCCGTTTTCACCCACCACACCATCCACGGGCCACATTCGGGCAATGTGGTCACACCAGCCGGCAGGGCGGCCGGTAATCGGAACCGCTTTCAACCCGTTTTCACGAAGCGACCAAAGGGCATTGAAGGCTTCGGGTAAAATTTTTCCACGGGAAGTAAAGGTATCGTCAATGTCAAAAAAAACACCCACGATATTTTCGGCAATGTTTTTTGACAAGGTTTTAATTGATGGGGTCATGAAAGTGATCCTTTTTTATATCTGGAAGCAAACGGAATAATGGTTTGGGTTTTAATCATCCCCGGAATCAGGCGTACTTTATCTAATAAAATTCTCCGACAACCTCCGAATTTGATGAAAGAATTTCTTTTTTCACAAGGATTTTAACAATAATATCAAATTCGCCAGGAACGTAACGGACCTCCTGAAACCTTGATGTAAAATGCGCTTATTGTCAAGATCCATACACCCGCCAGAAAGGTATCCATTGGCTCTGATATCATGGTTTTACCTTAATTGAGTGAAAACTGTGATGAGCGCTTTTATTTCAAAAAGGTTTTGAGGATGTCGGGCCGATTGGTGATGATGCCGTCCACGCCGATTTTGAAAAGAGCGTCCATGTCATGTTTGCGATCCGGGGTCCAAACAAACACCGTCAAGCCCAAATCGTGTGCGGTTTTAAGATTTTTTGGGGTGATATATTTATAAAAGGGTGCCCATACGCGACCACCGGCCGCTTTGATGGCAAGTGGAATAGATCCGCTAAAATCATCAATATCAATGCCGGCCATCCAGGGTGAAGGTCCGGGTTGACCCGGCTTGATATTATTAAAACGGGTGCCCACATGGGAAAGATAAACTGTGGGGATCAAGGCGTTCATTTTTTGAACGTATATCAAAGCGCGCCAGTCAAAAGAGAGTATTTGGGTATGTTTTATAAAGTTCTCTTTTTGTAAAACCGTTAAGACTGCTTGGGCCACGGCTTCAGGGTCGCCGGAGACCGTCGGCTTTTCCGGGGAGGTTTTAATTTCGATCCAGATCTGGATCCAAGGGGTCGGTTTGCTCTTTATTAAACGGATGACTTCCGTCAATGTTGGAATCCGCTGGTTATCTGCCGGCATTTGATCCGGATATCGCTTGGCATAGGAGCTGTCAGGGTTCAGACGGCCCACATCATATGTTTTCAAGTTAGCAACTGAAAGTGATTTCAATGGAAGGGGGGTCCACATGTCCAACCATTCGCCGTCCGGCATTCGGGTAATCTGTGGTTTAAGAGTGAAATCGTGGTAAACGACGGGAATAAGATCTAACGAAAGATGAACGTCCAGCTCCACAGCGTCCACACCGATATCCAGGGCTTTTGAAAATGCAGCCAGGGTATTTTCAGGAGCCAGGCCTGCCGCCCCTCGGTGGCCGATCACCCACAACTTATTTGATGATATGGCTGTGTTCTGTAAAGATGCATTTCCAAAGGCGTGACCCATTGACATGGCCAGCATTATGGAAATAGCGGTAAAAAATTTAGGCCATTGATGACGTAAAGTGGATTGAGAAGGTTGCATATTATGGTTTAGACGGCATTTGATTAAACTTTTCCAGCTATATATGACTGATTAACCCGGTAGTCAAAAAATGTCATTCCAGTCCCACCATGATGAGCCGGGGGAGTCAAAAGCGCGTGTTTTTAGAAAATTTTCGTGTTTGTTGGAATAACAAGAAATTGATTTACGGTCATTTGATTAATGGCCGGTTTAAAAAGTATCAGTCGATATATGTCGATAATACGAAAAAAAGCAAGTGTTTTAAATCATTTTGTCGAATTTCGGCATTTCCTCCTTGACCTTTTTTGGAATTGGCATGATAGTAGTTTAACGCTAAATTAAAAATAGAAAAACTGAAAACTTTCGACTGATTTAAGTCATATCGTGGCGCTCAGAATTGATAATGAAAGGGAGCGGTCGTCGACTCAAAATCGAGTGACTGAATAACCGCTAAACCGAATCGGGATGCGCAATGGACATTACCCTAAAAGAGGTGGCTAAAGCAGCGGGCGTTTCGCATACCACGGTATCTCTGGTTATTAACAGTGCGGAAACTTCGAGGGTGAGTGCCAAAACAAGGATGCGTGTTCTTGAAGCCATCCAAAAACTAGATTACAATCCAAACCTCACGGCCAAAAGGCTCGCCTCGGGTAAAACCAGTTGCATCGGTTTGTATACGCCATTTGAAATTCCCATTTTTCGAAATTACACGTTCATGGAAATGATTGCGGGTATTCAGGATGTCCTGAGCGAAAAAGGATTTGATTTGGTTTTGTTTTCCGGAGGTAAAAAATTATATCGAAATCGGCCTGTTAATAAGATTGTAAAACAAAATACGGTCGACGGGCTGATCATATTTAATACCCGCTATACAAGCGAGAATTTTGCCAATAATTATGTCCAAAGCTTAAACAAACTAAAGTTTAATTACGTGATAATAAACTATTATTGGGGTGATGCACATATAAATTATGTGGGTATCAGATATGAAAATGATGCCTACGATGCGGTTAGATATTTAACCTCTTTGGGGCACAAAACCGTCGCTTTTATTGTGGGTACATCGGAGGCAACCATAAACAAAAGAATTATACGTGGATATAAAAAGGCCCTAAAAGATAGTCATATCGATATTGATGATCGTATAATTGAATACGCGGACTATGATTATGATATAGCATATCAAAAAACACGCAAAATTCTCAATAACAATCCCGCGGTCACTTCTTTTTTAATCGGTGGATTTGAAATGGCCCCGGCCTGTTTAAAAGCCGTAAAGGACTTGGGTCTGAAGGTCCCTGAAGACATTTCGATTGTCTGTTATATTGATAACGAAATAATGCCCCTCTTGGACCCCCCCATAACGGCAATCAAATGGCCTTATTATGATATGGGAAAAAAAGCAGCCGAACTACTTCTCGAAAATACAAAAGATAAAAAAAGAGTCTTTTTTAAGACCGAACTTGTAAAAAGAGGGTCAACATCAAAAGCGCATTAAAGACTGAAAATAGAATTCCGACCCAAAAAGTATTGCTGATCGGTCACCGGGGCGCAGCGGGGCTTTACCCCGAAAATACTCTTTCAGGATTTGAACAGGCGCTTAATATCGGTGTAGACGGGATTGAACTGGATGTGATGTCGACCGCAGATGGCGAGCTTTGTATTCATCACGATTATCGGCTTAATCCGGGAACGGCTCGAACATCCGAAAAGCAATGGCTTGACCGCCAAGCGGATATACCGATCAAGAGCTTAACATTTAAAACGCTCCGGACCTATGACGTGGGAAGGCTGAAACCGCATACGGAATATGGAAGAAAATATCCGGATCAACGAGCAATTGATGGGGAGAGAATTCCGGCTTTTAAAGAGGTGATCGCGTTATTAAAAAAACGGGGTGATGTTCACACAAAACTGTGGATCGAGATCAAAATTTCACCTGAACAACCGGAGATGACTCCCCCGCCTGAAATAGTGGTGAATCAGGTTTTGAAAATACTGAACGAGGAAAGCTTCCTCAAACAAGCTGTGGTGCTTTCCTTCAACTGGAAAGTTTTGGCGCTGATACAACAACTGGCACCCCGGATGCCGACGGCCTATCTCTCGGTTACGGCCGATTGGCTCGACAATATCAAACCGGGACAACCCGGTCCATCTCCGTGGACGGCCGGCATCGATCTTGATGAGTATCAGGGATCTGTTCCACACGGTATTCACGCGGCAGGTGGTAAAATTTGGTGTGCTTGGTTTAAAACGCTTACGGAAAAAGAGGTCCAAACGGCACATAGTTTAGGCCTTAAGGTTTTTGCGTGGTTTGTTGATTCTGAGCGGGACATGAAGAATTTTTTGAAAATGGGGGCGGATGGCATTATCACCAATCGCCCGGATCTCGCAAAGCAGATACCGAGTCGTATCTGAGAATTGACTTCTGATTACGACGGAGCCAGGTATGCCACCATCGTCATGCATATCCAGCGCATGACCTTTGTGGCCTGATGCCATATCGAAATGGAACCTGACAATGGCGAAGGTACCGCCCGTGGCGGTGGTTGTCGTCATGCAGCGCCTGTTTGTAAAGGGGCTGGTGGAGACCGAAAAATGAACGGCTACCACTAACTGCATCCCCTTTCCCGTCCTTTTCAAACTCAGAAAGAGATGACCGAAATGATAGAATTAATTAAAGAAATACAGAAGGAACTTATCGAATTTACGCAGGAAATGATAAAAATACCCTCCTTTACTGGGGAGGAGGGGGAACTTGCAAACGTAATCTTAAACAATCTGGAAGACTTCGGCATGGACAATGCCTTTATCGATGGTATCGGAAATGTTGTGGCTGTTATCAAAGGACAAGAAAATGGGCTAAATATTCTCCTAAATGGACATCTCGATGTCGTGCCGGTTGGCAATATTCGAAATTGGCATCCGTATGACCCCTTTGGTGGTGAAATTGATCATCAGGGCAATATCCACGGAAGAGGCGCGGCGGATCTAAAGGGGGGGCTTTCCGTCCAGTTGTATTTAATGAAATTATTAAAATTGCTGCAAGACAGAGGGGCTTCTTTCAAGGGAAATCTGATTTTTTCTGCAGTTGTCCATGAGGAAGCGGCGGAAATGTTTGGCATTGAATATTTATGCAAGCAAACATTTCCCGATAAAAAACTTAGCTGCGATCTTGTCTTATTATGTGAGCCGACCGGCCTCGATCTGGTCTTGGGACAGCGAGGGAAGGTAGAAATTGTATTAAAAACAAAAGGCCAAACAGCGCATTCCTCTACGCCCCAGGCCGGCATCAATGCCCTTGAAAAGATGATGCCTGTGCTCGATCATATATTTAAAAAAATGAGCAACAGTATGAGCAAGCACCCACTTCTTGGCAAAAGCTCTGTTACCGTTACAAATCTGGTTTGCCGGCCAGGGGCCTTGAGCATCATTCCGGATGAATGTGAAATTTCAATTGATCGAAGATATATGCCCGGTGAGCGTGTCGAGGAACTTTTAGAAGAATTTGAGCTTTTGTTCGAGGAAATCAAAAAAAACGATCCTCAGTTTGAAGCGATTGTTTGTGTCAGAAAATTAGTGGAAAGGTCTTATACCGGGTATGAAAAAGAAGTTCAGAAATATCACCCGCCGTGGATCACCGACGAAGAACATCCACTTGTCCAAAAAACACTCCTGGCGGTTAAAAAAATAGGACAACATCCGGAAATTAAATACTGGAAATTTGGCACAGATGGCAGCATGACGGCTGCTTTGATGGGGATTCCCACAATCGGTTATTCAGGGACAGAGGAACGGTATGCCCATACACCCGATGAAAGGGTCAATATAGAAATGATAATGCAATCGCTTGAAGGCTATTTCTCTATCATTTCTGAATTACTTGAGTTGGAACCGGATCAATTTTAACGTAGAGAAAAGGTTCAGCCGATACAAGATATTGAAATTAATGAAAAATAATTCAGTGAGTCTCGAATGTGAAAAGGTACAAAAAAGTATTAGAGAATTATTTTTTAAAATGAACTACCCCGCAGCAGAGCTGCGAAGTATCAAAATGAATTTTTACCTTATTAACCCCGATGCAGAGCATCGAGGAATTCTTTTGATTAAATTCAAAAAAGGTTGACAATGATTTGAATTTGTGATTAGCTTCGATATGATATATACTATATGCTGAGACTTTCAAGAAAAGATTTCACTGTTGATTCGCCCTCTTGTTTGATTGCTTTTGTTGCAGATTTTGCTGGTATCGATTCCAAGTGAAACCTGAAAAAGTTGCTCCTATACCCTATTTTTTGTGATATTGTAAATTAGATACCACAACCACAACCACAACCACAACCACAACCACAACCACAACCGAAACCATTTAATCAAAATTTAAGTACTTTCTATGGATATATTTTTGGCAAATTAAGTTTAGCGCTAAACCGACCGCAAGTCTAAAAGTTTAATTTTGGGTTTAATCTTAAACCGACCAAGAGCCGGGTAATTAGAAAGGAAAGGAGGGTGTCAATTTTATTCAGGGTACGGATTTCTAATAACTTTAAGGAATAAGGAGGATGTCACATGAAAAAGTATGGATTGAGTATGCTCATTGCGGTTTTTATCCTGGTCTTTGCCGTGTCCGGTGCACAGGCCGTTACCGAAATCCACTGGTGGCATGCCATGGGCGGTTCTCTCGGCATGCGGGTCAAACACATCACCGACAACTTTAACCTCTCCCAGAACAAATACAAGCTGATCGCTAACTACAAGGGTAACTACACGGAAACCATGACGGCTGGCATCGCCGCCTTTCGAGCCGGCAAGCAGCCGCATATCATTCAGGTCTTCGAGGTCGGAACCGCCACCATGATGGGTGCCAAGGGTGCCATCAAGCCGGTTTACGAGTTGATGGCCGAAACCGGGGCGCCGTTCAATCCCGATGGTTACGTGGGGGCGGTGAAAGGCTATTACACCACCGCGGACGGCAAGATGCTGTCGATGCCGTTTAACAGCTCAACACCGGTGCTTTTTTACAACAAGGACGCCTTTAAGAAAGCCGGGCTCGATCCCGACAAACCGCCCAAGACCTGGCCCGAGGTAGGCGAAGTTGCCAAAAAGCTGGTCGATTCCGGCGCCGTTAAATACGGATTTTCCACCTGCTGGCCATCCTGGGTCCAAATCGAGAACTTCGGTCCCTGGCACAACCTTCCC
>SDBV01006249.1_pt1 | contig 16573 bp, 24 predicted proteins | sample 2277081 | NCBI WGS metagenome assembly SDBV01 (sample SAMN10402039, study PRJNA504765) | marine sediment metagenome | isolation source: marine sediment core GS10_PC15, 223 cmbsf | place: Arctic Ocean: Southern Knipovich Ridge | collected 2010 | reverse complement strand
CTGCCATTTAAAATCTTGAACTCCTCCTTACCCCTATAGCATTTTCTCTATTTATTACATCCATCATTTCTTTTGGGGTTACTCCATAGAAATTGAATGTTTTGCTTCCACCCATATCTCCTGGACTCTTTACACCAATTATTGTATCTTTTGGACTAAAACTTACTGGTGCTTGTCCTGGTCTGGATATAAAATCATCTTTTCCTCCACCAAGAAAACCAGGTAATTTGCTTTTGATAGCAGAACCTATTAAAGAAGGCAACTGTTTTAGGAAATTCCATATCTTTCCAGGCAATTCTTTTAAGAAAGTTATAACACTAATAAGCTTGTCTTTTATAGTGTTAAATACAGTTTTAAGCTTGTCCCATATACTTATTGCTATATTCTTAATTCCATTTATTATTGATTTTAATAAATCCCATCCTTTAGATAAAATACTCTTTAGAAGATTAAATCCTGAAACAAGCTTGTCTTTTATGAAATTAAATCCTATCTTCATAAACCCCCAAATCTTTGAGGCTAATCCTTTAAGAAAAACTATAACTGTCTTTAGAAGTTCTTTAAGCAGATTAAATCCAATCTTCATAAACCCCCATATTTTGGAAGCTAGTCCTTTAATGAAATTTATGACTATCTTCAGAAGTTCCTTAAGAATATTAAAGCCTATTTTGATAAAATTCCAAATCATCTTTGCCAGATTCTTGATAAAATTCCATATTTGTTTTGGTAACTGCTTAATGAACTCTATTGTGACTTTTACTTTCTCTACTATCTTAGTCCATATACCCTTTAATAATCCTGGTAAATCTTTTATTAAGAATTTTCCTAGTTTTAATAACATTAAGGTAGCAAAACCAAGAGCTAGTTTTATAACATCCATTATTGGTTTTATTGATAATATTAGTCCAACAACTACAGCCAATTTTCCAAGTATTCCTCCTAAAAGTCCAGATTGTTTTTTTCCTTCTTTAGGAGCCTTACCAGCAACACCAACATCTATATTCAGCTTCTCTTTCAGTACTTTCTTTAAATCTGCCTGTAGTTTTTTCAAATTGGCTACAATATCTAAACGAAGTTCAGCCATAAGAATCATAACTCCTAATTTTCATTTTATTTTCCATCACCTTCCTGAGCTAATGATATACCTTTAAGCTGTGCTAAATAAGTTAATTTGTCTTCCTTGTCTAATTCTCTTATTTGTTTCGGAGTCCAGCCAAATGCTTGTGTAAAACTTAGATTTTGATTGGCTTCTATAATCCTGTCTTTAAATCTATGCCAGGGACTTCCTCGTTGAATTAAAGTCTGTACTACTTTTTCGTGTCCGATTGCACAGAGTCTTGTTGCCTCGACGAGGACTTCAAAAAATCTATTCTTTCTTCTACCTTTCTCTGATAAAATGAGACTAGCTTGTTTTTCTCATCAGTATCCAATTCATCCAGTTCTTCTACACTCATTCCAGTCATCTCTGCAGTCACTTCATCCAAATACTCAAGGTATTTATTCAGAGCAGATAAATCTTCTTTATCATCTTTTATTATAGATGTAAAAAGCCTAAGCCCTTTTTTAGTGTGTTTCCCACGAGGATTTTTACATTCTATCTCTACTTCTTTTCCATCTTTATTTATTTTTACTTTCATATTATCACCCCTATAAACTTGTTATATTGTCAGTAGTAACTAATGAATTAAATGTTCCTACTCCTGCTATGTCAATAAAAGTCAGGCTTCCTATTGTTGTTACTTTATCAAATGTACTGAATTGACAGTTTCCTAATATAAATTTTATACTTCTTAATCCAACGCCTAAAGTTACACTATTAGTTGCACTCAGTTCAAAAGTAACTCCTGTTGGGTCTGCTGTTGCAGATGGAGATACTGTAGAAGTTGTTGCTGTTGCTGTTGAGCCAGATAAGAACAAATTATTATAGACATTACTCTGGAATCCTAATGTTGCTGATATTCCAAATTTCATCTCTGTTCCATGGCCTTGCTGGAATAAATTAGAGCTTATTCCTCCGCTTCTCTGAACTACTTTAGTTACTGTAATAGATGCGTTCTGAATTTCTGTTGCTTTAACTCCACCTATCTTAACAGTACAAAGAGCATGTGGGAATACTGCTAATGTGCTTGTTATTGCAGTGCTTGCATTTGGTTCAGATTTTGTGGTTTTTCCTTTTAAAGTTGTTGAAAGCTTTAAGTTTTCATTTAATGCAATGCTTAATTCAGAAGTTTCTACTAACATTCCACTATGAACTAAAGATTCGTCTGTAGTCAGATTATTAGCACTTTCTATTGTCAAACTCTCTGGGGTGCCTGATACGAAAAAACTATGTTCATCATCATCACTTGTTGCTGTTGCTGTTACAGTTCCTAGAATATACCTGAACATTCTTCCATGCTGGTAATCTCCTGACATTGTCAGTCCTACATCAATTACTCCTGTTGTAATTTTTTGGGTATCTATACTGCTTATTCCTAAGCTTTCTATTACTTCTCTTGTTAAATTATCTGAAACATCTGAGATAATCATTCCTGCATCACTTGGTACAGTTGTTACTGTTCCCCAAGTTGTTTCTGCTCCTATTAATACTAACTTTGACTGTGCTGGGTAGCTAATTTTAATCACCTCCATGTGATAACATTTTATTTACCAAACTTCTCAAATGAAAATGATATTTCATATGTTTTGATTGGTTTAGAAACAAATGTAAATTTTCAATATTGTTGTTTGTCTTATCACCATCTAAATGATGGGTTACTTCTCTTGAATCTAATTTTCTTCCAATGTGTTTTTCTATTAATATCCTACTTTCTCTAATATATTTTCCTTGTTTGTTTCTTATAGTCATATAACCTCTACTTATATGTTTTCCTCCTTTCCATGCTGGGTTCTTTTCTCCTAATTGATAAGAGCATTCCAAACCTTTATTCCATGGCCTTTTTCCATACTGAGAATTATTTTCTCCTTTCATCTTTTCTGATGTTTGTCTCAATCCTTCTGAGGTTTCTTTAGTTAATCCTTTATTCCATGGAATATTTCCTTTGTATGCCATCTTATTTTCCTCCTATTTCTTTTTTAATTTCTTCTCTAAGTTCATCGGTATCTGTGTCCTTTGATTTAAGACCTTTTTCTTTTGCAAAAGCCCTTAGCTCTTTCATGTTCATATTTTCTAAATCTGGGACTTCAATTTCTTGTTTATCTACTTTATCCACAATACTAAAAGTGGGGTTTTTAATTAAATATTTTGCATGTTCTTCTGGCATTTTAACTGGTTTATCTCCAAAATAATACTTAAATGGAGGTACTGTTCTTTTTGCTATAATTCCTGTTTGTTTTGATTTTACTAACACATTCATTGGTTTCACCTCTTTATGGTCCTAATGGTATTGCTGACCTTGTTTGTACAAAATTTGTAAGTTCTATTGGTAATAACATTCTCCAGACATGATGCAGTTGATTGCTTAAGTTCTGTCCTGGAAAATCACTATTTAACAAATTAAATGGTGTTGTTGGTTCTATTATATTTGTGTCTAGTATTCTGTTAACTTCTTCTAAAACTTTTCTCCAATGGGTTTCTTTAGTTTTTCCTATTGACCTTACATCTAAATCAAACCTTTCTATATTATGTTTGGCTACTGTTCCTATTCCAGCTGGTTTTTTTTCTGGTTTGTTTACATGAGCAAATATAACATCACGATTTGTATTAAAATTAAATCTTTTTTTATCAGTTATTTTTAAGAAATCTGGGGTTGTATTATCAGTATTAGAACTAGTCCAATTAGTACTAAGCAAACTAAGTATTTGTTGTTGTGGGTCTACTGTACTCATCTTACTTACATGCTAATCTAAAGGGTTAGCTACCTATTAATGCAATAAAATATATTAATTTATATGTGTTTCTAAATTATTGGGATTTCTCTGCGGTTTCTTATGATTTTATTAATCTCTGCTTTCCATTGGCCGATTCTAGAATCATAAGTTAATCTGGTAGGATCTCCTGTTTCATTAATATTTCCAGACTGGTCATCTTGTTGCATTAATAAAATAGCTGCGTTTAAAGCAGTTGCTCTTCTGATATCTTTAGGCACTACTGTCTGACCATATCTATAAGTCATTCTAAGGGCTTCTCTTCTAAAATAAGGATAGAAATATACTAACCAAAGAATTCCTTTTTCGTGGTCAAACCAGTAATCATCTGCTCTTCCCTGTACTTTTGCAGTTGCCCAGTTCTCATAAGTATCACCATTCCATATTTCTATTTTGTCTGGTCCTGGTGATGCTGTGGCTGTAGTCATAGGCAATATGTTTCTGTGCCTTAAATGTATAGGAATTGAATTTACGTTTCCTTGAGTATAACCAGTTAAAGGATATCCTACTGCTGGAATATCATAGAACTCGTTTACTATCCTAGTAATCCTCCAAGCATGTTGAGTGTCTTGGTCAATCATATCTTCTGCTTCTTCTATAGCAGATGCTACGTTTGCTGTAGATGGAATAGAAGTAGTAGTAAAATCAAAATCAAACTGTAATATTCTTTTTACATCATCATTTTGGGCATAGGTTGGCAATTTTAATCACCTATACCCCATGTCCTGTTATTATTGTTGAAACTGTAGCTGACGATACTGCTGTAACAGATGTTCTCATAAATGGGAAATAATCATCTGTAGAAAATATATAAGATGTAGCTGCACCGCTTGATGTTATTGTATCAACAATTATCCATGTAGATTTATCAGCACTTGCTTCAACTCTTGTAGTTGCTGTTCCTGTTGTTTGTTCAATGAACACAGATTTTTTTGTAAACTTAGCAACTGTTACTGCTCCTCCAATTGTAGGAACTGTAGTAGTTACATTAGTTAAATTATTATCAATAAAAGTGTCGTCTAATGATTCTCTCACTGAACGAGAAATCTCTAATATTTTATCGGGTTTTGTTTTTGCCATTATTACCTCTTATTTAAAGTGTATTCCGTGGGGTATTTGCACTTTTAGTATTGAGTTTTATCTTCCATAAGCAATATACCAACCTTTTGCATCGGCATCTGTAACTATTGTAACAGCACTACCATCAACTGGAAAATCTGTTGGATTTGCAGATACTACTGGGTTTGCTGTAGAAACAGTAGTTCCCTGTTCTTGTAATGTTAAATTCTCACAAACTCTTAGACCTGTATTAATATCTCCTCCAGTAGAGGATGAATCATTTCCCCATATTCCTACAGTTATTTTTCTATCACCAATTTTATTAGGTACTTTATCGAGTGGTGTTGCTGAAAATGCCATTATTTATCACCTTTTATTTCTTTTAAAACATGTTCTTTAATCTTTTCCGCATGTGTATTTGGAATAGATTTAACCATCTTATATCCTTGTTGTAATTCATCAACTAGATTATCTTTTGAAATATATTGCTTTACTACTTCTTCTACGGTTTTCTCTGAAATTCCTTGTATTCCTTCAAGATATTCTTTCAGTTGTTCATCTAAATCTTTGGGTTTCTCTGGCTCTTTTGATAAAAGCGTTACTTTTTTAAATCTTTTATTTGATTCAAAAAAAGCTATATCTGCTTTGTCTTTTACAATAAAAGGTATGCCAATGTTTATGATATAATTCATGCCACTTGGTCCAGTATAGTTTGCTAATCTGCTGAATTGTGATAAAAAACGAAATTTCGTCACTTTAACCTCTTCTTTCTTTTTTGGCTCTACAGTTTCTACAAGGGCCTCTTTTCTTTCCTCTCTTTTAGCTATCCTTTCTTTAAGCCTTTTATCGGCTGCTTCTTGATAAACTTTAGGAAGCCTTCTAGGAATCTCTTTAGTTGATGTTTTTTTCCATGCCATTGTAAACTCCTTTAGCTTAACTTAACAATCATCCAATAATTTCCCTCTTCTACTCTTGTCCCAGGAGTAATGGTCATGTTAGGGTTTCCATTTGCAAATGAGTAATTCAGTAATACAGGCAATGCTGTTGGTCCTGCTGATGAAAGACTAGGTGCTGTTTTTAAACTTATACCAGCTGCCAAAACTGCTGTTCCACCACTTTCTACTGCTACTGAGGTTCCTGACCCTGCTGCTCCTGCACTCCACGAACCTATCCTTAACCCTACATTTCCTTTAACTATTGAACTTATGTCTATTAATCCACTATCTGTTGCAGTTGCCATTTTAAGATAATTTTACAAACATCCAGTAGGTTCCAGCTTCTGCTGTTGTCCCAGGGGTAATAGTCATGTTAGGGTTTCCGTTAACAAAAGAATAGTTTACTAATACTGGTTTTGCTGTTATACCTGTTGGTGCATTTTTTACATTAGCACCTCCTGCTAAAACTGCTGTTCCACCACTAGCTATTGCTACTGCTGTTAGTGAGGGTCCAGCTGTCCATGTACCTATCTTTAGGCCAACGTTTCCTCTAATTATTGTGCTTACATCATTTAATCCGCTATCTGTAGATTCTACCATATTGCACCTCTATTTTAGATCTCTTATAGATCCTTGAACCTTAAAAAATGTACAAATCAGTTCTCCTGCAGTGTAATATATTCCTTGGGTTCCTAATCTGTTGATTGCGAATGGGTCTGGATTAGCTGCACTCATTCCGCTTTCAAAGTAAAGTGTTGGATATAACAATGCTATAAACAACCTTGGAACTCCTGTCTCATCATTATCTGTAGTATCTAATAAGTAAATTCTGCTGATTGTATCTTTAGTAACTGCTTGTGATGCAAACAAAGGAATACTGAAAACTGTAGCAACCCTAATTCCTGCTGTGATACCTTCATCAGTCTCTACACCATTAAGTCCTATTTGAACTAATTGGTCTGGTTTAAGAACTCCAGGATATCTTACTTGATTTTCATATAATCCAAAAATTCTCCATTTGGTGTCGTTTCCTGTTATAATTAAGTTTGTTTGAGCACCGTTATTTTCTAAAGTAGCTAATGTGTCTCTAATTAAATCATCATCAACAAATCTGTCTGATGTAGAATTGTGTTCTACAACTGCATCTGCCCATGAGTTATTTCCTCTATTGATTCCATAGATATCATCAGTTCCAGCAGTATAACTCAATGCTGATTGTGCTGCTGCACTAAATGTAACCCTATCAACAGATTCAAAGTTATCTCCAGCCAAAGTGTTTGCATCAACTAAAAGCTGTTCGTTGATTCTCTTGGCATGCAATACAGCAAAATAACCTCTTAAGAATTCCATATCTCCTAAAGCATCATCATCACTTTTGTTAACTAATCCTTCCTGGATAAATGATACATCAAAAGAATGTACGACTTGTTTAACTGTTGCTGTTATTTCTTGAATAGTTGGTTTTATTGTATCTGGTAGTGTTGCATTTTGTGAAGCTCCACCATCTGCTGTACTTCCTGCATCTGCAGTTATTACTCTCCAACCTGATTTTTCCCATGGTCTTTTAGGTAATAACCCGAATACATTAGCTTCATTGTTAATCTGACTAAATGCTACTGCTCCGAATATTGCGTTGAATACTCCTGTTGTAGTTGTTAAAACTGGTGCATTAACTTTTTGAACCATTTGAGGTCCATAATAATATTCTAAAAGTTGTCCTATTGTTTTAAGTCTGGCTGTCATTTTAAAAAGCACCTCTTTGGTTATCGTCCATATACTCATTGAACAATCTTGTTGCTTCTGGAAAACTTATCTTTTTCTTTCCTTTAGCAACCATTAAAGGAATTTTTTCATATGCACTGTTTTTTGCTACGTTTTCAACTGTGCCTGGTCTTGGTGTTGTTATAGTTGAAACAACTTTATCCACTTTTTTAAGCATCTTATCAGAAAGTGCATCCATCTTTTTTTCTAGCTTTTTTTCCATAGCTTTGAAAGCAGTTTGTTCGTTAGGATCGTCAACAGCTGGCCCTTCTTCATTAGCAGCATCTGTTTCTCCTTCGATATCACTTGCAGCCTCTTCTTTTTTCTTTTCTTCGGGCTCTTCTTCGTCATCTTGTTTCTTTTTCTTTTCCTCTTCCTCGTCATCATCTTGCTTCTTGGTCTTTTTCTTTTTTTCTTCTTCTTCGTCTTCTTCCTGCTTTTCTTCTTCCTCTTCTTGTTTCTCTTCCTCGTCATCCTGTTTCTTTTTTTCTTCTTCTAATTCCTCTTCATCAGGAACGTCTTCTTTAGTTTTTTTTGTTTTTGGCATAGTATCACCTTTTTTATTAAGAATATTATTTTTAATATCCTCTTTATTTATATGTGTTTCGTCTTTCTCTCTTTCTAAAGACTTTTCTGCTAATTCTTTATTAATAGATGTCTGGCAAATTGCAATAGCAGATTGTTCTTTTGTTCTCCCTTCTTGAGGTTTAAATTCAGGGTCATCCATTAAATCTGCTACACACCTATCTAATTTAGATTCTCCTGGTTTAGTTACATTTGATTTATTTGATTTTGCTACAGTTGAAAAGGCCTCATTAAGTGCCATAGGATTGCAAGGTTCATCTACACTTGCAGTTTCCATATGATGAAATCCTTCTAAAATTTTTACTCCTTCTCCTGTGACTTCATCTCTTCCTTTTGATTCTCCTGTATTAAATCCTCCTACAGAGCTTCCTTTTCTTTCTCCAGATACTATCTCACTCCAGACTTTGTCGTCTAATTCATTATGATTAAAAAATTTATCTAAATGAAGCAAACCCATTGTATGAGTCTCGGGATGTTCAAGAATTTTATAAGCGAATGTTTCTCCATGTATTCTATTAGTATGGGTATCTGAAATAGGGCCGTGTCTTTCTAATAAAGTTTCTTGTTCTTTAACAATATCATCAATAGGAATTAGTTCTCCTTCATTGTCTTTCATCTCAACAGAGGCCCATGTAACTAATAATCTTTCTTCTGCTCCTTCTACTGCTGTTTTAATATCTTCTAAATTATCTGAGTTTAAAAAAACCTCTTCAACTTTATCAGTAGAAATTCCTTCTCCTTTCTTTTTTTTAATAAATAATATTCTGTTCATTAATCCCTCCATAATTCACTTAAACATAAAAACATCCATAAAAATATAAACCATTCTATCATTCTAAATTAAACTCCGCAAGCGCAGTATCGATTGCTGGTCTCAAAAATGGATCTTGTGCTTGTCCTCTTTCTCCCAGTGATTTTGCAATGTTTCTGGCAACTCTTTCAATAGTGGAATCTTTTGCTGGTTTGTTCTTGAATAACTTTCTTCTGACCCATGTTTCTAACTCTTTTGGATTAACAGGAATTCCATCATTTCCAAACTCTACGTCTTCTGCGTATGGAGCTGAATAAACAATAGATTTGTTTAAAAATCTTTTTTCTGTTCTTGCGGTTTTTAAAAGAGTTCCTTTGTCAGTAGTAATAACATCTTTCATGCTTCCGTCTTTGAAAAGTTTAGGATGTCTTATAGTTAAATTTTCCTGAGATAGTTGAAATACTCTATCAACAAAATCATCCATCTTTTTGTCTATTTCCTTTGCAATTACTTGTTCAGGAGTGGCCATAAACTCTTATTAATAAATTAATTTATATGTGTTTCGGAAATTAGAAATAGTTAATGTATATGTTTCCAACTTAGTTTTTTAATAATTCTTTCAATGGTAGTTCTATTTACATTAAATTCTTTTGCTATTTGATAATATTTTTTATTATTTTTTCCAATCTCAATAATTGCTCTTACTTGATTTTCTGATAATTTTGAATTATAATGCTTGTCTCCACAAGACAACCTGTTTCTTCTAACTGCATCTTGCATATTATCTTTATAAGTACCTAATAAAAGATGGTCTGGATTAATACATAATTTATTGTCACAACTATGTCTAACTATCATTCCTTTTGGAATATTTCCTTTTTTTTGTTGATAAATCCATCTATGGGCTGTATATTCTTTTCCATTTCTCTTTACCTTTACATATCCATTAGGTTGAACAAAGTGACTCTTAATAATATGACATCCTTTAAAGTCTATTTCTATTTCAAAATCTTTTTTATATGTCTGTGCTTTAAATCTGTTTGTACACTCTCTATTACAAAAATTATGTTTGTTTCTTAAATGGTTTCTTGATTTTGTTAATTTTCCACAAAAAGAACAAGGAACTTCTTTTATTGTTTTAAAAGATTCAACTTTACATTTGTTTGAACAATAAATATGTTTTCTATTTTTGAATCTTGATGGGACTCTTTCTATTTTTCTTCCACATATTTCACATTCTTTTTCCATATAAATTAAGAAATAGATAAACTATTTAAATGTTTCGGTCTATGGTGTTACCATACGCACGAAGCCGTGCCTACTCGAAAAATGACTTAAAGGCCATTCAGGGTCAACTTTCCAAGTTGGGAATTCTTTAGAACTTTCTTCTTTTACTATCTCTACATATCTATCCCATTTAACTCCGTTTTTAGTTCTGGCTTTTATTCTTTTTGAAGTAAAAGTTGTTCTTAAATCCGCTGGCCCCACGTGCTTGTAAATAAACTCACCTTCGGGGTCTGCCTTTTTATAGCTGTTTCTTCTAGCTGCGGATGCAACAAGAGAGGTTTCAGTTCTACTTATTTGCTCTGCTCGAAAATCAGAAACAGATGTAGCGTCTTTTATCTTTTCCTGAATCTTTTGCAGAGAAAGCCCTTTTGGGTCTTCAAATGCTTCTTTAATAATAACATTAAGTTTTGTGCTTAAATCTTTAGAAATGCCTTCAAATGCTTCTGAGAGAACTGGTTGGGTTGCTATTGCTTTAATTGTATTTTCATCAACTTTATCAAAAGTGAAATCAATGTTTAGTTCTTTTCCAATCTTATCAACAGAATCATTATAAGTCTTTTTAAATAATTTAGTTGTAGAGTCTCCTAACTCTTTAGCTAAATTTGATTTTATGTTTCTTATCTTTGCTTTAAGCTCTTTCTCTGTGGGTTTTCTTTTGAATATCTTGATGAACTTAGATATCTCTTTCTCTAATACTTTTGCAAGTTTGGTAAAAGGAGGCCTTTGGTTTGCTAACTTTAAAATCATTTTGTCTGTTAATCTTTGTGCTGCTGGAGAGCCTGTTCTTCTAAAACTTTCTGGGTCTTGGGGGCCAAACAATCCACCATCTTCTGTTTCTTGGAGTTCTAGATTTCCTTCTTCTATTATTACTTCTCCAGAATCCTTATCAAATTTAGCTGCTAATCCTAATTCTAATGCAAGTCTTCCATTTGAAAGTGAAACACTCTGTCTTTCTAGTCTTGCTGCTTCATCCTGTTCTTCTGATGGGTTTAATAATAAAGTCCATCCTTCTGCTCCCATTGCTTTTAGAATCTTAGGAAGAAAATGAGTATTATAAATTCCTTGTCCAAATTCAACTGCTCTGTTAGTTACAGTAATTTGTAATCCTTCATTATTTAATCCACCGCTTTGTGACATATCTCCCTGAAATAAAGGTTCGACGCCATAAACTGCGCCGATTTGCCTTTTCATCTCCTGTCTGGCTTCAGTATACTGCATTTCATCAAGAGATTTCATAAAATCAATAAACTCAACAAATCCTTTTCCGCTTGTTGAATCTGGTACTGCCATAACAATAGGAAGGTGTGGATGTTCGTTTGCTTTTTGCTTTACTTTATCCCAAGCAGAAGTAATAGCATCTTGGTTTGATGTCTTAAAAAATAACCCTGCTTTAGGAGGCCTTTGACCAACGTATAAAGCTTTTATATATTCATCCATCCCAGAAAGTGAGAGTGTCTTGGTCCAGACTGTAAAAATAGGAGGATATCCTCTTCTTTTGCTTGGCCTGTATTTCGACTTGAATACTACTTCATCTTTAAAATAATAAAGTCTTTTTCCATCATAATCAATAAAAAAGTGGGCTCTATAAGCTTGCCTTCCGCAGGCATTACATATGCTTTTATCTTCTAATAAAGTTTCTCTATGCAGTGGACAAACAAATAATTCTTTATCATCATCATCAAATCCTGGTCTGTCGTATTTGTTCATTACTAATCCTGTTACTCTTGGATCCATTCTTTGGACTTGCTTAAGCTTTTTTCCAACTAATTTTAAATCATTACCAAACTCATATGTATAAATAAAAAGCATAAAGGCGTCATCCATTACAGAGAAATCATCTTCTAACTCAAATAATACATCTGTTACATTCTGGGAGTTTTCATTGATATCCTCTAAAAAATCTAAAATCTGTTTTCTTGTAATCTTTTCTTCTGGCTCTGTCTCTTCTTCGCTGGAAGTAGTTTCTTCATCTGTTTTCTTGGCCTCTACCAAATCATATCCATTTCTGAATATTTCCCTTCTTAAGGCGTTTTGTATGGCAGTCAAAACATCTGAGTTATAGGCCATTTCATAAAGTCTGTTGTAATAAGGGTATCTTCCATAAACATGATGTCCCATTCTGTAACGAATGTCTGCAGTAGGAGGTTTAATAATTCCATCCATAGCTATCTTAAGGTTTTTTTTAGTATCATCTAATTCTTTTCTTATTTGAGAATATCTACTTGAGAGTATTGTATTCTTTATTTTATTTAAATTAATGAAGGCCATGTTTAGTTTCTAATTAGTTTATTTATTTATATGTGTTTCTATAATTAGGAAATCTTGCGAGGCACAAAAAGAATTAATATTTTTTGGAAATTAAAAACAATTTAAGTACCTTTCGCATTTCCTAATTTAAATATTGTAACCTTTTTTATGTTTCTTTTTTAAAAATTCAATCTCTTTCATCACATCTTTCTTTTTACAACTTAATGTATAAACAACCCAACCATCTTCCATAGTTCCCGTATCTGAAGTTAAACTTCTAAATTTTTTCTCATCAGATAAAAGACTATGTAATTTAAATAATATATCTCTTGATTTTTTATATTTCCAATTTTCTATACTTTTCTTTACTTTATCTTCTGTTGTTTTTTCCATATTAATCACCTCATATCTTTTTTGTTTGCTGTTCTTTTGTTGGAACTGGTTCAAGTTTAGTTCCTTCTGGAATTGGCTCAAATATGCCTTTTCCAACAATCGGTGGTGCAGTTTTAGACATATCTTCTTTTGCTTTATCTTCTGCTTTTTTCATCATATGAAGAAAATGTTTTTGCTTTATTATTTCTTCTCTTCGCTTTCTGAGTTTTTGCTCTTCCTCATATAACTTTCTTTCTTCTTTATTTAAGTTTTGTGCCTGGACATCTGCTGGGTGTTGGTTTTTTTCCATCGTTGCCCTGACCATTGAAAAATAAACTGGGTTATAGCTGACCCTGTCTGTATAAAATACATGATAAACTTCTCCTTTTCCTTTATAGGCCTCTTGCATGCGTCTGGTAATCGTATGAAGCAGAACATTCATAAATTCCCTTGTTATGGAATCGTTTAAAACCAAAGTAAACATCATCTTTCTTGTTATCTCATAAGACTTTGCACCAGGCAATTTAGGGCACATATACTTAGACATTACTTCCATTGTTTCTTTCCATGATTTGTCTAATATTACAAGGTTTTTATTGTACCATGTGTCTTCAACACCTTTGTCTAATCTTTTATTCATTAGTTTGTAAAGAATCTTAAGAGATGGAACAAAAATAATAGTCTTAAAAAACCTGTGTATCCAGTTAAATCTTTTGCAATATTTTCCTAAAGCCTCTTTTTTGGGATAAATAGATGCTTCAACAGGATCGGGATTTTTATAATCTTTTTTTGATGGCTGTCCTCTTCTGTTAAAAACAAAATATTCTAATAATCTTCCTAAAAAGGTGGTTGTTCTTATATGTATCTTTTGTCTTTTGATTATTTTCTTTGCTGCAGTTATTTCTTTTTCTTTTAGTTTGATTAATTCTTTTTTCACGTTTATTGCTTCTTTTGCTTCTTTTTTTCTGAACATTTTCTCACCCTTTTATTTTTTATATGCTTTATTTATTCTTTTTGCTGCTTTATATATCTCAGCTTCTATATGGTTTTTTGCATTGGCCACTTCAATCTCTACTTCCCATAATCCAGAGTTCTTGAAAAACCAACCCAAGAGTATCAATAAAACAACAAATATAACAAAAGCAATAGTTAATAATAATTTAAACTGGGTTAAATCTATTCCGAAAACCCATGTTGCGATTATTATTACAGCAGATATTTCAGGAAGTATATCTGTGAACTTTCCTAACTGGCCTTTTCCTAAATTAAAATAAAAGTAACACTTGTATAATTTATTAATAATCATATTGTTGTGGATTTTCTTTCTGATTTTCATTTGCATAGCTCTTCACAAAAGTTTCTGTCAATGCTTGTATTTAATTTTATTCTTTTTATTGGCCTTACACCGCAGACCTTTTCTATCTCTTGGCCTAATAAATATCTTGATATTTGGTCATATCTAAAATAAACGCTTATTACATAATCCAAAGTTAACTTTCCTGTTATATGCGGGGGGAATAAAAAGCCTTCTTTATAATATCTCATAAAGTTTTCTACATACTCAACTTGGTCTTCTGTAGTTCTAATATTTAATTTATAACAGACTAAATAACCTATTATCATTCCTATAATCAATATAACAATCAAATCAAATATTTTAAGTTCTTTCATTTTAACTATGTTTCATCTATAACATATCCTTGTAAGATTGTTTCTTTTATTGCCATATTAATCTCCCCATAAGGTATATTTATCTCTTTTCCATCAGGAGCAACTAAATTCCAACCTTTCTTTGTAATGTATATCTTGCTTTTGTTTGGCAATTCTATTCTTGAAATCTTACCAAACTTTTTATCTTCTCCTATACTCCTTTTTACTTTTGCTTCTTTCATCAAAACATCCCTTCTCCTTCTAATACAGTAAAATCTCCTCTTGCCCTTAAATGAGAGAATAATGCGTATCTCAAAGCATCCATTAAATGGTCATCTACCTTAATCGGCTCTTCTTTTACTTGCTTGTCTTCTTTTCTGTCTGCATATCTGTAATAGTTTATTTCTTTAACAAAATTAGGGCAGTTTTTAGAAACTATGAATATCTTTGGTTTTCCATCTTTTTGCACTTCAAATAACGAATGAATAAAGTTTATCCCAGGCATTACTTTGTTGTCTGCATTCTGAACATTTAGGCCCATTGATTGTAGTTTATTTGTCATCATCGGCTCTGAAGGATCTGCGTATATTATTATAAAATCATATATTTCTTTTTTGCCTAATAACCAGTTTCCTGTGTTTTCTATGTCTTGCTTTGTTCTGTAATATTCATCTAAAATATAAGCTCTTTTATCTCCATCCAGGCCTATAATCAAAGATCCTGTTGGATTAGTAAACCCATAGTCTAATCCTGCTATTATTTCGCTAAAGTGAATATCTGGTTCTTTAATCAAATGAACTTCAAAAGAGAAATTATCATAAACTTGGCCTTCAAAATTAGTGAACTCTCCTTCAATTTCTTGTCTAGCAAATGTTCCTGAATAGTTTTCTTCAAGTGATTCTATAAAGTCATTTGTCAAAAAGCTGTTTTCTCTGCTTGAACACTGAATAATAAAGTAATTATCTCTCTGTTTTTCAACAAACTCTCTATATACCCAATTAAAGCCTTTAGGGGTTCCTGTCACGAAACCAACATCTAAAATTCCTTTTCTGATTCTTCCTATCATTATTTTCCATGTCATAGAAGGGCACATACTGGCCTCATCTATCCAGAACCAGTCTAAATTAGGGCCTCGAAGTCTTTCTGGGTCATCAGCAGACCTAAATAACACTTCTGAGCCGTTGTGTAGCATTATCTTGTTCTCTACTCTCATATGCTCTCTTATTAGTTCTCTAGGGATAATTTCCATGAATGTTCTTTGAGTTGCGTCTCGGAGCATAGGATAAGTAGGGGCTACTATTACACCAACTGTTTTAGGAAAGTTTAACATAATCTGAATTGTCTTTATACAGCCGATATGAGTCTTTCCAGAGCCAATTCCCCCTACATAGCCAGTAAATCTTTTTTGGCTATCAATAAACTTAGCTTGTTTAGGAAGTGTTTGGTATTTAAAGTCTATTTCTTGCATTATTAATTAATATTAATTAATTATCCATTGACCTTTTTTTACTTTAACTCCTCTGTCTAATTTGGCCTTATGTTGATATAATGTTCCTGAAACATCCCCAACTATTCCTAATTCCGTTGTATTACCTGTTGATTTAGATTTATCCCAAAAATGGCATATCATTTGGTTTAAGTCTCCTTTGTTCTTTGCTACAATTATTTCTATCTTTTTTAATTTACTGTATTTTTCTATTTTAATCAATCCTCCTTTTTCTTATCTTTCAAATCCTCCCTTATTATGTTTACTTTGATTTCTCCCATATGGCCATGAATACTTATAGATCTGTCTCCATGATGTGCTTTGTGGAATTTAATATAAGCATTTGCTAAATTAATTAGATTTTGTACGTTTACCTTATCTTTCTTTTGCCATTCTTTTCCTTGTATTTTATCTAATAATATTTTAATATCTAAGGCCGAACAAGCTGGGTCTTCCATAATATCGACAATTCTTTTGATTGTGGGGTTATTTGCTCCTGCTTTCTTGAGTTCTCGCAATCTTGCGGCCATTTTCTTCCTGGAAGACTTAACTAAACCTCCTTTCTTTCCTCTC
>SDBV01006248.1_pt1 | contig 16574 bp, 15 predicted proteins | sample 2277081 | NCBI WGS metagenome assembly SDBV01 (sample SAMN10402039, study PRJNA504765) | marine sediment metagenome | isolation source: marine sediment core GS10_PC15, 223 cmbsf | place: Arctic Ocean: Southern Knipovich Ridge | collected 2010 | reverse complement strand
TCGACGAGCTCCCGCGTCTCAGTCACAGGCTGATCATCCGGACGGAATCTAAATATGGGGTTGTCTACGTATTGCAGGCCATCGACCGAATAGTTCCGACGAATCTGCGCAGCAAGCTGGTGTGTGGCGGAGTCATCGGCGACGGTCACCTCTTCCTCGAACTTGTACGTGAACGAACCGTCCGAATTCTGGGTCACACCGCTCGTCCTTGCCCCGTCAAACGCTGGGCGGATGGAGTCTCCTGCGTTCGGACCGATCGCAGGGTCCGCCTCTTCCTCTTCTGTCGTGTAGCTAATGAAGCTTGGCGTCGTTGGCTGCAGAAAGCTCGTGTTTGCGGTTGCGACTTCTGCCGGTGTTCCCAAATAACCAAGGATGAACCGGATGTCGCTGCTGCCGAAGTCGGCCAGCGAAACGGGGTTGCCGTTATCATCCGTCATGGTGAACTCTATTTCGGGCCTTCCATCCGCCGTTTCAACGTCCACCGAATCGACGGTCACATTGATCCCTGGAGCTACTCCTCCCCCGGCACCGCCTCCAGTTCCTGCTGGTCCTGCTGGTCCTGCGGGTCCTGTAGGTCCTGCAGGCCCCGGCAGTAAAGGACAGCCCGCCTGGCCAGAGAATAGCACCAGAGCGACCAGACACATTCCGATTGGGCCGATCAGACCCGTCGTTCTGGCACGCGTCCTCTGCTGTTTGCTGCCATTATGTCGCATACGCTTACCCTCCTCCCCCGGTCTTGGTAAATGGACTTGCTTAAGCTAAACCTTCACTAATTCAAATAGTCAATCCGTAAACAACCAATAAAAACGGGGATTTGTGAATTATCGTTCGCAAAATCCCCTTTGCTCTGGACCTCCAAATGGGTTCAATCCAGCCTTGTAGTTTACCCATCACTTAATTTCCGATGAAGATTTGATGCAAAATTAATGCCCATTCGGCAGGGTTTTGCGTATACGAATAAGGTCCGCGCCCTTGAGTTGCTGGGCCGCAGCCCCGAGTGTCTCAAACCAGTTCCGACTGTCGATTAATGATCCAGCGCCACCAGTCTCAGCAGGCCGCTCGAAATCCTCTCACTGCACAGACGCCGTACTGTCGGTGCGACCCAAGCGGACCCACTCGAGTGACATCCACAAATCACACCCAGTGATCCACCTCAGGTCTGGAAGAGATCAGGCGGACTCCCCGCTAATCCAAGTCAGGCGCTCCCGGAAGGGTCTCTCACCTTCTAGAAGGTACTTCGGGTCCATGCCCGCAAGGCACCGTGGCGATGGAGATCGACTCCAGGGTGTCCTGCAATCCCGTGGTGGCTTTGTAGATCGCATTGAAGACCCCACACTTCGGCTGCTCGTCGCAGGATCCCCGGCGCAACATGCACTCGTATGGCTGTATCGGGCCATCGATGGACTCGATCACCTCACGAAGGCTGATTTGTTCGGGATCCCTTTCGAGTGAAAAACCGCCGCCTTTGCCCCGGTGAGACATCAGTATCCTCGCCTTGGCAAGCCGGTGCATCACTCGCGCGACGCTGTGGGTCGACAATCCGTACACCTTGGCCAGCTCTTCCGCCGAGACCAACACTCCCCGACCTTGCGCAACAAAGTAACCGACTAAATAAAGTGCTCCAGTTGCCGCTTTTGAAAACATCGTACTCACTCACCTCTCTCTAGCTTTTTGAGTAACGCGATAAACATACATAGGTTACAAACACAAGTAATTATGACAAGTTAATATTGTTCTTGCAAGCAAAAAATCATACAAGATTTGATTCCTTATAATACACAACCATATTGGTGTAACAATCGGGCATAATACATATAAACTGTGGCAAGAGGCTCCGGTTTTTCCGGGGGGAGGGGTCACGAGCGCATATTTCGAGGGTTTTCATATCCCTTTCGAGGCGACTGGCGGAAGAGCGGAAGAATTGAAAGAAGAACTACGGACTGTCAGACAGCTTCCAGGAACGGAACGGGATCGCGCTAATTGGACCTGGGTGAAGGTTCTCTGGACAATTCGGGACTGACTGTCAGACGTGAATGGGAGCCAGACGATGGAGACTCTTTTCCGGACGAAAACGTATTCTCCAATAGGAGATGTTTCGGCAGTGCGCTCGAAATCTAATCAACTTGGAAGGATATTACTTTCTCGCCCGGCACGTTGCCAAGAAGGATAGTGCCCGTGCTGTCGGGAGAAACCTTGGTCCGGAGCGCTGCTGCATTGGCGAAGAAATTGTATCGGGCCGGTGGATCCTGGATCACCAAATCGGCGATCACTACCCAGAAAGCGCCTTGATCGTCGATTTCGAATGAAGCGTTGGTAATCTCCTCCCCCGTGGTGGAGAATAACACAACGAATCCATCTGGCACGAAAACCCCTGGACCGTTGTCCGGTGGCGGCGGGCACGTCAATCCGGTCATGACGAGAATTCCCAGGAGGGCGATAGGGATGGTTTTACGGAAAAAGGCCCGGGGTTTCAATTCTTCCGATCCTCGGTTCACGATTTAGTCTGATCTCGGCGGGTAGTTCAGAGCCGTATGTATCATGCATGCTTCTCAGCCTGAAGGAGGCCGAAGACAAAGCCTGAGGATTTGAGGTACGCGAAAGAGCTTCCAGTGTCATTTCACAATTCGCTCACTCCGATGGTCTGATTAGAGCTCAGCGAATTATCGTGCGCACTTTTAGGGTTGAATAGTGAAGGTCTCCGAGAGTGCCCGGTGATCTGAAAAGGTGGCAGCTATCCGGATTCGTGTCTGGAGTGCTTTTCTCCCTTGGGATGGGCCTCATTGACCCTGAGTGTCCGCTCTTGCATATCGCTGCCGTTCAGCTCCGCAATAGCGGTCTGTGCCTCCGAGGAATTCGGCATCTGGATAAATCCGAAACCTCGCGACCGGTTTGTTTGACGGTCAACGATGATTTCTGCTGATTCGACCTCGCCGAATTGCCCAAAAGCGTTTTTGAGATCATCTTCCGTGGTGTTGTACGCCAAATTCCCGACAAAGATTCTCATTAATCGACCCTTTCCTGCTGGCTTGGCAGAGTGTTCCCAACGGATCTTGAAGCGGATCGAGCGAATACCCAGGTGCATTCGGTGGGAATCGATATGCGAGAGGGCTTTGTGCTGACCGTCAACACTGCGTCGCGAACCAATCCTGCCAGAGTTGAACTCACGTGCGGACGCTATGATAACATGAATGGAAAGCTATCACAACAGACAAAAAAGCGCTGGATCCTACCCTGGTTGAGTGTTGGCCGGGGGCCGCTGCCGACCTGCTTCTTTTGCTGAAACGGCTCGGAGACAGGGCGCCTACCAGTGATATCGGACGCGATAGGTCAGCTTCCATTCTCCGTTGGCGGGGACGGTCTCTTTGAAGCGGAGAAGGTGGGCCTCGGCTTTGTCATAGTCATGGCTGGACTGCAGGATCCGCCAGTCGCCCGGGACCGGCTCCTCCACGATGACCTCCTGATCCTCGTCCTTGTGGTTCCGGATGGTAATCTCCCACTCGGATTCGTATTCGTCTTCGCCGATTACCCGTCCTAAGGCCTTCCAGTTCATCTGCTTGCGGTCGGCGACCACATCGAAGGACTCGCCCATCTTGATCTTGATCTTCTCGTCGCGGGGCGTGTGGTCGATCCGGTCCTCGCCGATGAATTGGAGGCTTTCATCCGCATCGGCCTTGTAAACCCGGACAATTCCTTTGGGCAGGGGCATGCCCATCTGGTTGTCCTCGGAGTTCTCGAACTCGATGTAGGTGCTGACTTTCTGCCTTGGCGGGATAGTGGGATGGAGTCCCCGGAAGAAGTAGTCCTGGCCGTGGAAAATGAGGACTTTCTTCACCCCGACCCCCTCCGCCGTCAGCAGGCTGATCTGCTTGGTCTGTTTCTCCTTGACCGTTGACGGCCGCTGAAGAGTGTAAAGGTGGTACTCGAAAAACGCCTGCTCTGCGAACTGAGGGGCGGCTTCTGCCACGGCTCCACGAGCTAGGGCAAACCGGACGTCCCTTCTTACTCTTTCGGGTGTTACTCGGTTCACATCCCCTGCGACGAGCTTCAGGGTTGCGTTGGGGTAGGTGGCGCCGCTCTTGTTGTCGATGGTCACCCAACCGCTCAGGTCGGCCTGGATGTCGTCTTTGTCGAGGACGAGGACGTAGTCCGCTTTCCAGGAGATTCCGTTGGTCAGGTATGACGCCTCGACCTGCTGGGGTTGTGCGGATCGGTTGTCCAGGAGCCAAACCAGGGTCGGTTTAGCGATGAGGTTCTCCGGGATTTCGGGGAAAATGGGCTCGGCAGGTGGGTTGACATAGATCTCCTCACCGATCTGATAAATCCGACCGTTGTTATTGCTGAGGAGGACTGCCTCGACAATCTGATCCTTGTCCCCCTCGATTCGGCGCCTGAAAAGGAGTTTGACCCGCTTTCCCACGAATTTATCAAGCAATTTGCCGGGATTAAGGAGGTCGTACTCGTAATTCTGTTCCAGGACTGCCAGGCTTCCGGGCTGGCTGATGGAGCGGATATGGACGGTGGTGGGGTCGATCTGACTGGCCACGTCCATGTAGTGTAGTTCCAGGTTGCCCTGGCCGAGCTCGATGGTCCGGATATCCTTCACCAGTCCGAGGCCGACGTTATAGACCGTCAGGGCCACGGAATCGAGGTCTTCCAGGGTGCTCTTCATGGCCGGTTCGGAGGCGGCCGAAAGGCAGAGGAGTGCTGTTATTACGACGATCAAGGTTGGTTTGGCGAGCATAGCGATCCCTCCCGTCAAGTTTTCCAGACTTTGTGATTTTGGGGGCTGCGGGCCCTCAATATGTTTGACACCTCTATATGTTATAAAGTTCGTCCTTTGAGGTGTGAACCCATTTGTACTAGAATCTGCGTCTAAGGTCACCAGAAGATCGTGATCTGGAACATCGTGATCTGGCGAGGAACCAGTGGGAAAAGATGCTTGAAACTGCTGAAATAATTGAAATTGCGCCGGAAGCCGTTCGCACCAAGCGGAGAGGTGTCTCTTCCGCCCGGCGCATGGTTGGCCTCGTCGGCGCCATCATTATATTCTCCGTGATTATCTACGGTCGATGGGGGCTGGGCGTAAGATTCTTCCGAATCCCTTCGAGCTCCATGGAGCCGACTCTGATACCGGGTGACTACATTATGACAGTGAAGGTCGACCTTGAGGAAGAAGAACTCCAGCGGGGAGACATCATCGTGTATGACCAGAGCATTGTCGACGGTAGGGGCGATTGGGGACCCCAGTACGCTACCAAACGATTGATTGCGAAGGGGAACGACACGGTGTATATTCAAGACGGGATTGTGCATCTGAACGGGAAACCCTTGGTCGAGCCCTATGTCAAGGAGATTGCCGTTTACGACTTTCCGCCTCTAATTGATCTAATACCTGAACAGATCGTGGTGAATTATGGGTACCTTTTCGTCCTGGGTGACAACCGGAACAACAGTGATGACAGCAGCGTCGCGTATGTCGAGCGGTTCACCGGGAAGACCCGCTTCAAGGAAGCGGTTCCCGAGGAGGCTGTGGTCGGGCGGATGGTACTCCGCTATCTCCCCCTGCGACGCTTCTCTTTCCTGTCTCGAATCCGCCTTGGAGACGATTAAGCCATGATGCGCCAAAGCCCCTGGGGAGGGCATGGCGGACCGTCCCTCCAGTTCCCAAACCTGACCACGGGCGTCAGGAATATCATTATTGCCAATGTCCTGGTCTATTTCCTTGCCCGCACGGTCGGGACGATGCTTTTCGATGACATTTCCACGGTGGAAAAACACTTTGGACTTGTCCCCATGGAAGTCCTCCGGCATCTAAAGATCTGGCAGCTCGTCACGTATATGTTCATGCACGGCGGTGTGGGGCACCTGTTCTTCAACATGCTGGGGTTGTATTTCCTGGGAACGTTCGTTGAGTCCGCCTGGGGAAGGAAATCCTTCTATCAATATTACTTCCTGACCGGCATCGGCGCGGGATTTCTCACAACGCTACTCAATCCTTTACTCGGGGCGCCTGAAATCCCTACCGTCGGGGCCTCTGGGGCGGTTCTGGCTGTGGTGGTGGCGTTCGCCATGATCGCACCGAACCAGGTGCTTTACCTCTTCCCGTTTCCCATACCTATCCGCGCGAAGCACCTCGCCATCGGCATCGCGGTGATCGGAGGCCTTTCGCTGGTCTCGGCTTCCGACGGCGTGGCTCATGTGACCCACCTCACGGGAATGGGGATCGGTTACCTGTTTCTCAAGTATGGGGGGCGGATGCCCCGTTTTCGGCTCGACATTCGCGGACGAGTGCGGCACGCCAAAGAAGTGAAGCAGGAAAGGGTGCAGGAAGACTGGAAACGGACCATGGAAAAACGGATCGATCCTATCCTCGACAAGATCAACCGCGACGGCATCCATACTTTGACGGATGAGGAAAAGCGGATCCTCAGAGAAGCCCGCCGCCGAGATTAACCAGCCAATCGAGATGCAATCTCCAGCGAATCCTGTTGATGGGAGTTCCTTAAGATCGGACATGATTTAGGTCTTGTGTTGAATAGCACGTTTTGTTAGACTCCTTCAAAATCACTGTCATGTGGGGTCACAGCTGAGACCGCGTCACTCAGTTGAAATGCCCGGGAATTCAGTCCCGGCATAAAACCGGTTTTTCGGGAGGAGGAAGTTGTATGAACAAACAGGGGCTCATCGAAGCAGTTGCCAAGGAGCTGAAATGCTCGAAGGCAGAGGCCGGACGGAACGTGAGCGCGGTATTGGGGGGGATTAAAAAAGGTATTAAGAAGGAGAAGCAAGTTTCCCTCGTCGGATTTGGATCTTTCAATGTGCGGAAACGGAAAGCCCGCGCCGGGCGCAATCCGCAAACCGGCGAGGCGATCAAGATCCCGGCAAGCAAGACGGTTTCGTTCAAACCAGGTCAGGCACTGAAGAATTCCGTTTGAATATCCATCCAGGCAGGTATGAAAAGTGTTTCAGAGAGTGCAGCTCGGATTGACGCTGCACTCTTTTTCATTTAAGAGTTTCATTGATCCCACTGGGGCGCCATGTCCGATCCGACCGATCCGAACTCCAACAAGACAATGGAATCTTTCCAGAAGCTTCTGGAACTCGTTCGCCGTCTCCGCGGAGAGGGGGGCTGTCCCTGGGATCGGGAGCAAACCCTGGAAAATTACTCACAGTTTGTGTTAGAAGAAGCGGGGGAGCTGCTAGAAGCTGTCGAATCCGGCCAATGGGATCACGTCCGCGAAGAGCTGGGGGACACAGCCTTCACCATCCTGGCGATGATGGTCGTGGCCGAGGAAGAGGGGGCGTTTTCGCCTCAGGAATGCATGGACGCGATTCGGGAGAAAATGGTCCGGCGGCACCCGCACGTCTTTGGCGATGTGAATCTCGACACATCGGAAGAGGTCCTGGACCAATGGCGAAGGATCAAAGAGGAAGAACACAAGCCTCGAAACAAGGAAGAGTGAAGACAGCTCGTTATGTCCCGTATTCCTTCCAAGTCGAATGTCGCGGACAAGATCGAGGGGCTCCGGCAGGAAATCCGGCGGCATGACGTGCTGTACTTTGTGGAGGCCTCGCCGGAGATTTCGGATCGGGAATATGACCGGTTGCTGAAGGAGCTCGAACAACTCGAGGCCGACCACCCGGAACTCGTTTCGCCGGACTCGCCCACCCAGCGAGTGTCCGGCCGACCGATCGAGGGATTCGTCAGCGTCGAGCATGCCGTTCCGATGTTGAGCATCTCGAATACTTATTCTCCGGAGGAAGTGCGGGAGTTTGGCGGAAGAGTGGACAAGGGACTGGAAGGAGCGCCGGTGGAGTATGTGGTCGAACCGAAAATCGACGGTGTCGCAGTGAGCGTGCGCTACGAAGAGGGTGTCCTGACATTGGGCGCCACCCGGGGGGATGGGGAAAGAGGAGATGACATTACAACGAACCTGCGGACTCTCCGAGAAATTCCCCTGCGTCTTTCGCCGAAGGAAGATATGACGTTGCCGCCTCTGCTGGAAGCCCGAGGCGAAGTGTACATGCGCGCCGATGACTTTGCCCAACTGAACAAGGAACGGGAAGAGCGGGGAGAGGATCTTTTCGCGAATCCCCGAAATTCCACGGCAGGCACGTTGAAGCTCCTGGATCCGCGAATCGTGGCTGAGCGTCCGCTGCGGATCTTCTTTTACTCGCTGGCGCGGATCGAGGGAATTGCCATCCCGACCCACTTCGAAGCGATGCGGCACTTGAGCGCCCTCGGTCTGAAGACCAATCCCCAGACCCGCCTTTGCCCTTCGATCGATTCGGTTGTGGAATTTTGCGCGGAATTCGAGGGCCGCCGCCGGCAACTGGGCTACGAGATTGATGGAATGGTGATCAAGGTTAACCGACTCGACCAACAAGCGCACCTCGGTAGAACAGCCAGAGCTCCCCGGTGGGCGATGGCGTACAAGTATCCCGCGCAGCAGGCCGTGACCAGGATTCTGGATATCGCAGTCCAGGTAGGGAAGACGGGCGCCCTCACACCCGTGGCAAGCCTTGAGCCGGTTTCCCTCGGGGGCACTACGGTGAAGAGCGCGTCCCTGCACAATGCAGACGAGATCGCACGCAAGGATATTCGCATCGGAGACTGGGTGGCGGTGGAGAAGGCGGGAGAAATCATTCCGCACGTTGTCGAAGTGAAGAAAGCAAGGCGGGACGGTTCTGAGCGGCGTTTTCGGATGCCGAAGAGGTGTCCCGTATGCGGCGGCGAGGTCGCCAAGGATGCCGACGGCGTGTTCCATCGGTGCACGAACACTCAATGCCCTGCGCAACTCAAGGAACACGTCCGATATTTTGCCTCCCGGGACGCCATGGACATCGAGGGATTGGGGAAAGCTCTTGTGGCACAGCTCGTCGATCGGGAACTGGTGAAGGATTTGTCGGATCTTTATTCGCTTCGTCTGGAAGACCTCGCGGAATTAGAGAAAATGGGCAAGAAGTCTTCCGAAAACCTTCTGGCGGCCCTCGAAGAAAGCAAAGGACAGGATCTGGCCCGGTTGCTCTATGGTCTCGGCATTCTTCACGTCGGCACTCGGGTTGCGGAGATCCTGGCGGAACAATTTTCCAGCCTGGACGAGCTCTCCGCCGCTTCGGTGGAGGACCTTGAGAGTATCAACGAGATCGGCCCCATTATGGCGCGGTCGATTCACGATTATTTTCGGGACAGCCGTAACCGGAAGGTGATTGAGGAGTTGAGGGAAGCAGGAGTTAACTTTTTCTCAGAAAGAGAAGCCGTCCCGGTCGCAGGACAATCATTGGATGGAATGACGTTTGTGGTCACCGGACGGCTTGAAGGTTTCTCGCGGAAAGAAGCAGAAGACGCGATCAAGAGGCGTGGGGGAAAGGTTTCTTCCAGTGTGTCCAAGAAAACAACCTACTTGGTCGTGGGAGAAGAGCCCGGCAGCAAATTGGACAAGGTTCGCAGTCTGAATGTTCCCATTCTAAACGAATCAGAGTTCAGAAAGTTCCTGGAGGGAAAGTGAATGGAGTTGCAAGAGAATTCCCCAAGCATCACGAAACCCGGCTATCACCGACCCGCGCTGATTGCGGGAGCCCTGTGCGCGCTCTTTACGGGGATCGTATATGTAGTTCCCCTGTTGTCCTGTGCGTGCTTTGTTTGGGGTATCGCCTTCGGTCTCCTGGCATCCTATATGATGTCTCGCGCGCACCCGGCCATGTCGGCATTGCAGGCAACAGGCGTCGGGGCTCTTTCGGGCCTTTATTCCGGCTTGATCGTGGGCGGCGTGTCCTGCATCATGCTCTTGCTGCGTGGCGGGGCCGGAGCCAGCTTCAGGGAGAACATTCCGACATATCTACAAATGTACGAGGAAATGTTGGGATCGGAACAGGTTACTTATGAGCAGCTTGAGGAAATCCGGGTAACTCTTGAGCATTGGACGTCCTCCGGGTATATCACCCTGGGAATCCCACTTGTCATCATCCTGGGCTACCCTCTGCTATTCGCTCTGTTCGGCACTATCGGCGGAGCGATTGGCGGAAGTATCTTCGGCAAGGAAGACGGCGGAACCGAGGAGGCCTAGGAGGAACGCGCGCGCAGCTTCAGCGGCCTCTTGAGGATTCCCAGTCCCAGTATCGTCAACGCCGTCACAGCCAGCCCAATTCCCCCGGCGGCTGGAGTCTCTACCGGGAAGAAGATGTCATCGGCGCGGTCTACTGCGTCGACAATGTCATTCCCGTCGGAGTCCGGCCCGGTAATCTCCACGCGAAACCGGTCAAAGACGACATCGGCCACAATTCCCACTGAACCAGGATCAAAGTCAGCCGCGTCCAGATAGGCTGTAATGTCGTAGCTGTCGATGAAGAAGCCGTCTCCGATCCCCGTTGCAAACCCGCCGGGGTTGAAAACGTCGAGGGGGACGAGACCCGTCATCAGTTCCACGGGCGAGGGCCCGCTGCTGTCGAACAGCGTCAACGAAAGTTCCACAAGGTCGGGGTCATAATCCAAGCGGGCGGTCAAGAGAGTGTCTCGAGGAAGATCCGTTATCTCCGGCGGTGTATTGTTTCCGAGGTCCGCAAGGCTCCCGAAATGAGCGGCGAACACTTCGAAAGCGTCGTCTACTCCCGCTTGGTTACTGCCGAATGCCGTGGGGGACAAAGTAGGGCCGCCGAAGATGGTGATGTTGGGGAAATACGTGAATTCGATCACGTCGAAAGTATCGGCATCGCCAAAGCTGGGCTGAGTTCCCGTCCGATTCAGTCCGGTGCGTATCGAGTTGCTCAGCCCAAAGGTGATTTGGCTGAAATCAAACGCGGATGCGGCGAAGCCGGCCGAGAGGATTGTGAAGTCGACCTCGATACTGAACTCGTCCGAGGGCAGGAGGAAAGCTTCAAGCGGCCTTTGCAGTCGAATGGTAGGAAGACTTGAATCATAACGGACCGTGACAGTATCAGTAGCAGCGTTATGCGTTACCCGGCCTGAGGTATCACCTGTCGTTTCGTATGCCGGGTTCGTCAGCGGGTCATCCGAGAAGTCGTCTTCCACAATATGCGGTATCTGACCGATTGCGGGACCTTGCCAAGACAACAACATGATTCCGAGAATGGGGGGCAGATGAAGAAGCTTCATTTTGGTTGTCCTCCGTTGAATCGGTTATAGCCCCAAGTAGGCGGCCAGGCGATCGCGCCCGCCGCTGAAAAAAGTCGTGTCTCCGATAGGCGAAATGTTTCCTGTATGCCCCCCCCAGAAGGGAACGACGGTTGTCGGATCTGCCACGAATGACTCCACGTGTCCGTCCACGAATAGAACGCTTGCGCGTCCGTCGTGCCGGAAATGAAAAGTCTTTTCGAATGGGCTCACGAACGGGAATTCTTCGATCATCGGATTTTCAGGCGATGCAGGTGGCTGGAAGGTATTGACCTGGGCCGAATCGGCAAAGAGCACCGTGCGGCTCGGGTCGGGAATGGCGGCAAGAGGACGCCCGAGAGGTTTTCCCACGTCCAGGCGATTGAGTCCGTAAATGTTGTATCCGTAGCCGAGTGTCACCTGATCGAATTTGGGTTTGTGCAGTCCGTTAATCCGCTCGAAACTGGGGCATGATTCGATGCGGCGTTCCCAGGCGTAATACCGGGAAAGAAGACCCCGTCCCAGGTCGATCTCCCGTTCTCCTTCGGGATCCCCCAGCCCGTAGTTCGGTTCAAGGCCGAAATACCAATGCCGCCCCCCATCGGGAAAATCTATGTAGTACGGGAAGAAGATCTCGTTGTTTTCCTGAAGGTAGAGGTAAACGGCCATTCCAATCTGGCGCAGGTTGGAGACGCATGTGCGTTCATGGGCCAGCCGCCGGACACGACTGAATACAGGAAAAAGCATTGCTGCGAGGATGGCGATAATTCCGATCACGACGAGCAGTTCGATGAGGGTAAAGCCGTTTCTGTTTCGGCGGGTGTTGAAGGGGGACATCGAGCTTTCTCCTCGTCAGACTTCGGATGGAGACAATAAAAAACCCCGGTCTCCTGAAGAAGAGACCGGGGAATAAAGACAACTCTCCCACTCACTGTCTTACTTCCGAAGACGCTCATGTGAGCGGAATCAGGCAGGTCTTCTGGCTTCCGGATCTTCCTACTCCCCGTGCCTTCCCAACCACACGGTCAGTGGCGCGAGTGCGGGTTTCGTCACCGGTCACAGCGGCGGGTCCGCGACGGTTTCACACCGTCTTCCCTTTTCAGCCGTAACGGCACCTGATACCAAATATTCAAATGTCGGTCTGTAGCTAATCAGATTCTGCAAGCACTGTCAAGAAAAAAGTAGTTGAAGATTCTGAAAAACCTCTCGGTTTATGATCACCTTGCGCATGCATAAGAAAGCCGCCGACAAAGTCGGCGGCTTTCTGAAACACATCTTGGTGGTTGGATTCAGTTGCGTTACTTCTTTCTCCGAACCAGGGCTGCACCACCTGCCAGGACTCCAAGGGAAAGGAGACCTAGTCCAAGAAGACCCGCCACAGGCGTCGCAGGCGGAGCGTCACCGGCGTCGTTCGGATCAAATCCGAGGGCAACTTCGACGGAGTCCAGGAAGCCGTCACCGTCTGTATCCACCGCAGGGACCACAGGGGGCGGACCGTCGCCACCGCCGCCTTGTACTACGAGCCCGATTATCACGTGGCGGTTGATAGCAGTATGCGTCGCGCTCGGGGTTTCAGCGGCGCCCGTCGCTACTTTAAACCCCACTATACCCCTCATCGTATCATCCACTGTGAACTCGAGTGTGACCGGGAAATCATTGTTGAACGTATACGTACCATCTGGAGTACCAGCTTGCGCACCGACAAGCACCATATCGCCGGCAGATGTCGCAAGCGCGGCCGAGGTTACGTCGGCCACCTCCGACTCGCCGCTGCTACTAGCCCCGATAGGAGTAGTCTGATTGACACCGGAGAGAAACACACTGGCGTACCCCGCGGGGCTGGGTGGTGCCGCCCACGTAACTACAAAATCGCTGCCGGATGCAGCCGCTATGCCGGCCTCGTCGAGCACGAACGCGGCAATGTACGCCTCGACATCACCTGGTGCGAAACCCTCCTCGATAATCTTTGTCATCGCCTGGCCGCCGTAGGTCACTGCCGTCAGGTCTGACGATCCACCGTCCTCAGCATGGGTAGTGAATACCAGCAGCCGGTCGGAGCCTGTCTCCGCAGCATGGGTGAGACCTTGCGTCCACGTACCCAGGATTGCCACTGGGCCACCACCACCACCACCGCCACCGCCGGCGCCGAGCATCCCCTCTTCCGGCGTGGTCGAGGCTGTAACGTGATCGAACAGTAATGTGCCGACAAGGTCACCCGCATTAACCTCGATCGAGGCAAACGCAGCCGGATCCCAGGTGCCTGTAGGGGTGAAGTCGCCTATGTTTGCCGAGATGTACTGCCACCCAGCAGTGCCGGCGGCGGGGTAAGTGACACTGTCGGACACGTACCCACCCCCACCAAACGCGAACATTGACGACCCCTCGGCGTCGAATGACGTCACCCCTTCAACGTTCACGTAGAAGTTGACGTAGGGCATGCTAGTGGCGTCTATTGGATCAAAACTAGCAGTGAAGTACCCCGAAGCCGTATCGGATATAACTTCCAACGAGCCCAAAGAAGCCGAACCCGCCGTGTCGGTATCGATTATACTAACAGTCGACCAACCCCAGAGAAAGGGGAGGTCATCCCCGGGCTCGAAAGCCGCGAGGACAGCGACCTCACCCCACGCCGCGCTTGCAGTCAGGACGAGCGCAAAAGCACCAACCATCACCAATAAGCTCCTGCAAATCTTTCCCATGTTTCCTCTCCTTAGTTTTAACCCCCGATATTTGGATTGCTAGGAGTAAGACACAGAAAAGCCGGGCTTATGCCCGGCTCGCACACAAAAACTTCGGATTCAAGGCCTTGGCGTCGATTATACGCCCCGAAGCGAATATGCCACCGAAAGATGTCCACACTACCCCCGGACATTCGGATTGAAAATCTGCACAACACTGCGTTTTAAGAACTATTTAACAGGCAGTGGATACCATATTTCCACTATGAATGTCAAGACATTTCTAAATTTGAGAACGAAAACATGGAAAACAGGCTTCTTTGGCGGCTGTCATATCTGCTTCCTGCACAGAGGAGCCAAACGGATGCGAACTGTAAGTTCTTGCCAATCAAGGAGGTATGTGATGGGTGCCGATTCGATCCGTGCAGAATAGCGGAATCGGGAAGTCCCGGGTCTACCACCAGGGCGCTCCCTCTGCGGGTGTGTCGGACGCTTCAGCAGTAATTCTGGAAGCGCTCTTCCTTCCAAGGGTTACCGCGCATGTGGTATCCGACCGACTCCCAGAATCCGGGTTTATCCTGGTCGGTGAACTCGATCCTCCGGACCCACTTGGCGCTTTTCCAAGCGTAAAGCCGCGGGACGACCAGGCGGAGGGGCCACCCGTGTTCCGGGGTCATATCCTGCCCATTATTCTTCCAGGCGAAGAGAACGTCATCCTGAACGAGATCGAAGAGGGGAAGATTGGTCGTCCAGCCGTGTTCAGCATGGATAATGACAAACTGGGCTTCTGGCTTCGGCTCGACCCTCTTGATGATTTCGTGGATGCTGACGCCCTCCCAGACGTTGTCCAGCCGGCTCCATGTGGTCACACAATGCATGTCGGCGGAAACTTCAATCATCGGGAGCGATGTAAACTCTTCATGCGATAGTTCAATGGACTGTTTGACCAGGCCGTCGGCCTTGAAGGTCCACTTGTCGAGATCAACCTGGGGGACAGTCCCGTGATGTAAGACCGGCCACTTTTTGGTTTCGGTTTGGCCGGGGGGAATGCGGTTTCCGCGTTTTGTGTCGGGACTCAGGATTCTGGCTTGAGTCTCCTGGGACATTATCTATGCTCCTTATTGCCCTATCGGGTCATTCAGAACCACGTCAGGGGCGTGGCGGACGAAGGGTGACAGGGGGGAATGTGCGGCTTTGTGTCGAAGGCTGTTGCTTTCAGCGTCTCCGTCTCATTTGCTTCAAGATGTGCTTCACAATGATTCCGCCGTGATGGCGAGTATTCTCTATGAATAGCCGGTTGTTGTCCGAGCCGGCAACGAGGCACCCGGCGACATAGAGGCCCTTTACGTTAGTCTCGAGGTGTTTGTTCAGCGCCGGTTCCAGCGTTTTCGGATCAATTTTGATCCCCGCTGTCTCCAAGAACTCCACGTTGGGCTCGTATCCTGTCAGCAGGAAAACGAAATCATTCTCCAACTTCTTGATCTTTCCGTTTTTCAGCTTTAAGGTCACTGAACGCGGGTCGATTCGCTTCAAGACCGACCCCATGTACGCGCGGATGGCGCCGTCCTTGATGCGGTTTTCGACGTCGGGCTGGACCCAGTACTTTATGCCCTTGAACTTGTCTCCTCTATAGGAAAGCGTCACATCGCAGCCGGTTCGGGCCAGTTCCAGGGCCGTCTCGGCAGCGGAGTTCTTTCCTCCGACCACCAGGACTTTCTTTCCGTGAAAGGGATGGGCGTCGGTATAGTAATGGCTGACCTTCGGGAGATCCTCACCGGGAACGCCCAACGTCCGGGGCTGGTCATACACGCCGGTGGCCAACACAACCCGGGCGCTCCGGTATGTGCCGGGCCGGCCGTTTCCATTTTCCGTGGTCACCTCAAATCCTTCGGAGTCAGGTTTCCGAATATCAACAACCTTTTCATAGGTCCGGATAGGGAGATCGTGCACGCCCGCGAATCGGCGGTAATACTCCAAGGCTTCCTGCCGGGTCGGCTTGTCGTGAGTTGTCAGGAACGGCATCCCTCCCAGTTCAAGCAGTTCGGGAGTGCTGAAGAACTTCAGGAAGGTGGGAAAGTGATAGATGCTGTTGACGATGCAGCCTTTTTCAATAACAAGGCAGTTCAGTCCCGCAACCTTCGCCTCACAAGCGGTCATCAGGCCGGAGGGGCCGGCGCCGACAACGATTAAGTCATATGGTTTATTCATTTGACGGAGCCTGCGTCACTGAATTATCAGATTCCAACGGTTCGTTTGTGGAGTGTTCTCGTTTCTTCGAGAACAAGTGTTTCCCGGGCGAAAAGAAACACACCACCAAAATAACGCCGATGAGCAACCATCCGAGTCCAGCAAATACCTCTTCCCACGCCGTTGACACGGACCAATCTTCCACCAATGGCCAACATGCGGTCATTCCAATGACTCCCAGAACGAACAAGATTCGCGCCGTCGGCCAAAAGAAGAACAAGCCGATGTATCCAATTAGGAAAGTAAGGAACCACAGTACGAGAAGAAAGAATACCCCCCAGAATGATTGGACAATGGCCTGGTCATATTGATCGGCGGCTTGCCGAATATCGTCAGGAATGACGCCTGAAGTGAGAGAACCCGAGACGATTTCGAGGACTCCGCAGACAAGAAAGACGAGTAACAGCATTCTGAATTGGCCCTTTGTCATGATCACTTCTGACTTAGTACAGTTCCCAAGAGATAGGTGAACAAATAACGGAGCGTCGGTTTTGGTTCATTGTTGCCCCGAAGGGGCAGACGTGAGTAGCCGGGGGTGG
>SDBV01006247.1_pt1 | contig 16575 bp, 13 predicted proteins | sample 2277081 | NCBI WGS metagenome assembly SDBV01 (sample SAMN10402039, study PRJNA504765) | marine sediment metagenome | isolation source: marine sediment core GS10_PC15, 223 cmbsf | place: Arctic Ocean: Southern Knipovich Ridge | collected 2010 | reverse complement strand
TTCGTCACCCGGCAGCGGGACATAGCCGCCGAACACGTCGATCTGCAGCGTCCCGCCTAAGGTATCCGTGGGGGCTCCTCCGAGAGCTGTGCCGTCAAAGATACCAAACTGATGGTAACCCTGAGGATCGGCCTCGCCCACGATGTCCTCCGCGGTCTCGTCGAACCTGGCCTGCCCGGCATTCGGGCCCCAGATCTCCGCGGTGAGCGTCCCCTGGAATTGATTACCGCCGCTAGTCGGGATGTACACCGGACTCGCGCCCGCGGGAACCGCTGCCCAAGCGGCCGTGAAGAAAACCACCGTCACTGCGATCTCGTGCTTCTTCATTTCGTTTGCCCCGTGCAGACGAGAAAGGATAGTCCAACCGCCCACGCTGACCGCATTATGCCATTAGCTTTCAGGATTGAGGAAACGTCCTCAATGTTTTTGAACCCCAAACCGCAAAGCCTTACCACCACATTGGTTGCGGCTATGCCGCGCTAGGTATTAATCGAATGCATTCTGTCAATAACCTCCGTACCTCATAATCCGGCTAGACCCACCCGATCGATCTACTTCAGCAGTCCATAGGAGCGTACCGCCGGATGGGAAGGACTGGCCATAACACTTTCTGCAATCACAGTTTACAGCCATGGCCGTGTAAGTATTCGTCGAACCCGTGGACTCGGTAGCTACGGTCGCCAGACCGTGGACAATTGCCCTCGAAAACCACGCTCTGGCGAGCGTGGCTACGGGTTGGGCGAATACTTACATGGCCGTGGCCCGGATGAACGATTCCGCCGGCTCGCAGGCAATCAGATGCCCGAAAACATGACGTCGAAGGCAACCGTTTCGGGAGAAAACTACCACAAGGGCGCAGAGGTACACGGAGGAAAGCTCGGGGGAGAAATACTTCCAGGAAGGCCGCGGACAAAATGCCGTATCATCCACAAGAGAATGAAAAAGGAGGAAAAACGCAAGAAGACGCATCGGGTGCTCGCTTCTTACTTCCTTTCCCTTCTTCTTTTTTCCTCCGCGTACCTCTGCGCCCTCTGCGGTAGTTTCTTTCCCCTTCTCAGGATATCATTTCCCGCGAGTTGCCTCAGTCCCCGGCCACTCGTACGAAAGGCGCGAACAGCCGCCGGCTACGGCAAGGGACCAACGGCCCGGCGGGTCCGCTGGGGCCACTGTCCCTTCGAAAAACGGTAACCGGACGGACCGTTTGCCGGCCGCTTGTTGCTCGGCCGCCGCCTTACAACCGACATCGTCGTCACGACCGGCAGAATCGGCACGGGCAGCCGGAGGCCGAATGTCGCCGGAGGACAACCTCCTGCGGAGGCTGTCCTCCGGCCGTAAGGTACTTGCATACAAGCGGTTGCGGCCTAGGCTCCAAGCCCGACTCGGGCCGTGTGGCCAAAACGCCACCATAAGGTTTGCCTTCCGGCCGACTTCGGGCAATGTTTTCGCAGCCGCACGTCGGCCGAAGATAACTAGGGCCGCCGCGGTAACCGACCCGCGAGCCACTGGACAACCTACCCTCTTGGCCATCCGCTGACGTGCGTGGGGGTCAATTCAGGGGCAAATCATCTGAAAGGAGTGCTCCCATGCGATGGATCTGTTGGGCCATCCTCTCGTTGGCCGTCTGTGCCCTGGTGAGTGCTGCTGCCGGCACCGACTCTGCCTACGGTGGGGGGGGTTCATGCGGCAGTTGCGAGCAGAACTACAGCTACTATGCGCCGGCATGTGCATCGCCCTTTCATGGCATGGTGCCCGGCTGCTGCGAGCTCCCGCCCTCGCCCTGCGACAACGCCTGGGCCGGATACTGCCAGGAGAAGGCCCGGTGCAGGTCCTTCTGGCACCGGTTGGGTACCGGGGGAGCCACCCACTGTGGTTCGGCGCCCACGTGTTGCCAGTCGGCGCCCACGTGTTGCCAGTCGGTGCCCACGGGCTGCCAGCCGACGTCGAGTGCCCCCCCCCAGCTCTATACCGATTCCGCACCCAGACCCGTCGTGAGGGTCATTGAGCCTCCCGTTGGGAAGGCGACCGTCGGACCAGCCAGGTCGTCCGCTGCCGCAGCTCCCGGTGAGATTGGCGAAACTCCCGCCCCGATGGTTCCCGCCGAGTCTGCCGAGATTCCGCTGCCGCCCGAGCCTGCCGCTCTGGACAGGCCGATAGCCCTGCCGCCGGTGCCCTCCCGGCCGCCGGACGACACCACGCGAAGATGGAGCCCTTCCTGGTTGCCGCGGAGCAATGCCCGGAACGAGCGAGCCGCCTGGCCCCGTCTGAAATAGCAGGGAGCGGGATCGAGCCAGCTTCGGCCCGTCGAGTGCCGCAAAGGGGACGGTCCGATTTGCCGGAGCGGGCTGCAGCATGCTTGGCACAAACTGGACCTGCGCCTTTTTCGGTCAATGGGGAGAAATCGGAACAAATGGCAGAATCGGCTCCAGGACCGCAGCCGCCGGCGCCGATCTACTCTTTATAGACCTGCCGGGAGGGCGGGATACGAGTTGTCCCGTTTCAGGATAAAGATCATGGTATGACGATGGATCGTCTTACCATGGTCTTTTTTTTCGCGCCGGGGGCGCCCGCGGCCGGCGCACAAAAAACGGGGCGGCAGTGCTGAATCTGCCGCCCAGTGTGCCCACGGCAGACTGGGTGCCCACGGCAGACTGTGTGCCCACGGCCGGTTGCCGGCTCAACGACCACCCGACTTACGACGGAGTTGCTCCAGGAGCTTCTTTGCCTCCGGCCTCATCGAGAAGGGGTTCTTGCTCTTCATCGCCCGGTCGAGCAGTTGGATGGCTTCCTCGGGCCGGCGACGTTCGGTCGCGACGCGCGCGGCGCAATAAAGCGTATCTTCGCTCACCCTCCCGGAACGAACCAACTGGCTGAGAACCTTGTCGGCATCGACTACGCGGCCGTTCTTGTAGAGCACCCACCCGTAGGTAGAGGCGGCTTCGGTCGCGTAGCGTCCCTGGGAAAACTGACGCGCGTTGTTGGTGGCAAATCCCAGGGCCCGACGCTGCTTGCCCTCATCCTGTTCGCAAAGCGCCAGGGCCAAATTGTTGCTGGCCGGAAAATTGCTCGGCGCGTCGACGTGGGCCGCCAGGAAGAACCGTTCGGCCGTCGTATAATCTTTTTGGAAGAGGGCCACCACTCCGCGAAGGATCTGGGCGTCGAGCGACTTGTCATCCAACACCAATGCCTTGCTGGCGTGTTCCTGCGCCTTGTCGAGTTGGTCGGGTTCCGTCACCGAGGTTTGCAGACACCATCGTGCAGCGGTCAGGCGTGTGCGGAGGTCCTCGGAGCCTTCCTTGGGGGAAAGTGCGTAATCCATGAACTTCTTGGCGTTTTTGAAGTCGTCCGCCTCCTGGTAGAACCCAGCCATGGTGGCGAACGGATTGAGCAAATTGGGGTCGGCGTTCTTGGCATCCTTAAGCATTTGGAGAGCTGCTTTGAGTTTTTCGCCTGCCTTCTTTCTGTCTTTTTCAATACTGCCCTGTTTGAACAGTGCGCGGCCCAGCCGCTGCATGGCCAGCGCGCTGTCGGGATCGAGCTTCAGCCAGGAGTTCAGATGCCCTTCCGCTTTGCCCCACTCCTCTTGTGCCCGGGCCTTGTCGTCGCCGGCCATGGTGGCTCGAACCTCCGACACCGCGGCCAGACCGGCATAGATCCGTGGCTCAAAGCTCTTCTTTCGGCTGGGACTCTTGGTGAAGGACTGCGCCAGCGTGTGCGCCTTGCCGAAGACCAGGCCCGCCGCCGTCACGCGTCCCGCTTGCAGTTCAGCATTGCCAAGGAAAACGTATGCCTCCGGATCGGTGGGATCCTCCACAACCGCCCTTTCCAGGGAGCCCAGCGCGGCCGCGCCCTGGTTTGCCTGGCCGTACCACATGGCCATGATGATCTGGGCCGGAGGCAAACGGTCAGGGTTCTTCTTGACGGCTTCCCTCAATAGCTCCAACGCCCCCTTCAGGTCCAGCTTCCTGAACCGGGTTTTGGCGTCGGCAACCTCCTGGATCTTCTCGTAGGCAGCCGGTGAAGGAGTACCCAACGGGCCCATCGAAGCGGGTTGAGCCCAGGATTGCGTGGCCGCCAACGCGGCACAGGCAACAAGGATTCCAAGTGTGGAAGTCAGCCTGGTAAATGGGAGTCTCATGATCCTTCTTTCCTCTATGGTTACATGCGTTCGGCACCCTTGCCCTCGTCGGAATTATGGCCCGGCGGGAACTCAAATCCAGAATACGTTGAAAATACGCATCTGGCAAGCGGACGGCTCAGGGTGCCCACGGCAGACTGGGGCATCCGGCTCGGTCGAAAATGTACAAGAAAACGATTGGGTGGACTGTACCGATAAGGGCGACACGGCAGCAGATACGACAGGATGTGGCCAAGGCAAGCTGGCGGTTGCCTCGTCCGTGACCCCATTTCGGCCAATCTGCTCCGCTGTCGCCGGCCGATTGTCGACAGGGTGCAATTCGTGATTCCGCCGCGGATCTTCTCTGCCGTTGCTTCCATTGAGCAAGTTCCACTGGTATCATAGCGGCATCCACAACCGCCTCAGGGTGGTGGTTTGTCGATGTGCAAGATCTCGAAGTCGGCAGGGTCTCAACTCTTCAATACGTTTGTCCCACGAAAGGAGTTCTCCATGGTAAGGTCAGTTACGGCAAGAATCTTCTGCTGCGCGACGTTGACCTGGCTGGCAATCGCCCTGGCGTGCCTGGCACGTCCGACCGCCGGCCAGGAGAAACAGGCGGGCGCCGAGCCGGCCGCGGCCCAGAAAGTGAAGAAATCCCGCGGCCGTCTGCCCAACTACTACCGGCTGGTCGTCGATGAGAAGCAGCGCGGAATGATCTACAAGATTCAGGCAGAATACGCGCCGAAGATTGCGGACCTGAAGGCCCAAGTGGTCAAGCTGACCGGGCAGCGCGATCGAGAGGTTGCCGCAGTGCTCACGCCCGCTCAACGCAAGAAAGTCGAGGATTTGAGGGTAGCGGCCGCCGCCAAGCGAAAGCAGCAAAAGAAGAAGGCCGGGAAAGAGAAACCGGCTCCCAAGATCCGGTAAGTCAGGAACCCGGGGGCTGGCCGATTGCGAGAATCTGCTGGGGCCCGCAAGGTGAAACTCCCCCGCGGACGGCAGTGCCAGACGTACTGCGCGCGTAGCATACTGCCACCCGTCCACAGGAGGATGCACTGGGCAGGCCAGGGCAAATGCCCGGCCGGCCTCTGGCCGAAGTCCGTCGTCATCCGGCCCACCCATCGAATGTGCATGGAATACCACCATCCGATGGGAGGGCAGCCCGTTGAAAAACACCAGAAATCAGTCGCAGGGTGGCTAGAGGGTCTCCCTGAGCGAGACGACCCGTCCGCGTCCCTTGACCTCCTCGATCCAAATCTTGTCCTCGCGAGCAAGCCAGCCGACGGCCTGCATCACAGTGTCTCGCGACTGGCCGGCCTCCTTGAAAGGCTTGACCAGCCTGGCCATGCTCAATGGCCCATTCTCGGATAGTGTCTTCCATACCGCGCCGGCCGTATCGCCGATGTGCGCGACACACGAAATCGGGCCTGCCGTAGCCATCGGGTTACCTCCTCCTGGAATGACCATAGTCTCCGGGCCAAAACAGAACCTCCGCGCAGTATACCCTAAAGCAAGGCTCCATCAAGCAGACGGGGAAGGAAAGGACGAATGCCCAATGATGAACGATGGATCAGGAGCGACAAACCACGCAACTCCGGCAGCAAGGGCGAAATGCAGAATGTACGGCGAGATTCAGGTGAAGCGCCCAAACTGGCAATTGATGGTTTGTCGCCATCATGGAAAAAGGGCCCGGTTGGCTGTGCGGGCAGCCAACCGGGCCCTCAGACCGTGAAAAACTGGCTCTGGCCCGGAATGGGGCCTTCTGGTCGCTGGCAGGACCACGCTACCTAAGATCCACGGTTTTCCGCGAACAATCGGATGACTTCGGCCCCGGGCCTGCGGGAGGGCCCGGGACCAATCGGGTCGGATGAATGTCGTGCTGGCCGACACTCCCTTTAGCAGTTCATGTGCCAAACGCCCGTAACCGGAAACCGGTGCCGGGCAACACGAACGTAACTGCTTTTGAGACAATCGCTTACAGGCTTAAACGGCTACGCCCCCATGGTCCCGCAGAGAAGAATCGGTTGCAAGGCTTACAAAACAGATCAACCTGGCTGCCGGTCACGCTTGCCGCCACGGACCGCCGGCAGCCCGTTGAAAAAGTCGGGGTGATCGCCGCCCATCAAATCCCAACTGGAAGACGTCAAGCGGTTCTAGGTGGGCAGTGCTGCCCTACGAGTGATTCTTGGTGTTTCTCAAGGGGCTGTTAGCCCGGATGGCTGACCTTCGACAACCCGCTCAACAGGCTGGTCGTAATCGCGTTGAACACCATTTCAATCCGGTCGAACTCGCGGTCCTCGGCCTGGCAGAAGATGGCATACGTCGTTCGCTCATGCCGCAGGCAGCGGATTTGGGCCGTATTGGTCAGGTCGAGGTAATAGAAATTCAGGTCGTAACCGACCGTTTCCAGGCCGGCCACAGCCTCGTGCGTCTGCCGGGCCTCGAGTTCCTGGTATTCTTCCTTCATCGCGGCAACGGCCGCCTTGGCCAGCCGCGCCGGGTCGGTCGAGTGGGGATGGACCGCCACCGACCAGAAGCCCCCGCCGGGACTGTAGACGGTTACCGAGCCGCGACCCGCCAGGGCGTCTTCCTCGTCCAGCGTCCAGTTGTCGGGAAACTGAAAGGAGATTCCCAGTTTTTCAAATTTCGCGGGCATGGGGCGCCGTCCGGCGGAGGTGGATCGAACCGGCGTCATGCTAGCAGACGTAGGGAGGGGTGGGAACCATTCCGGCCCGGCCAAACTGGCCCGGCCAAACCGGTCTGGTGAGAATTGGGCCGTTTTGCTAACGTGCGGCCGTTGAAGAGTTTGGAGCCCGAAGAATGCCCTATTTCGGCCCCCGTTTGACCGTCGCCCTGTTGCTGGCAGTGGTAGTGCCGGGGTGTCAGTTGCCAGGTCGCCAGGGACCAGTTTCGCGGTCGCTGGCCAACTGCCGGCAGTTGTCCCAACAGGGGATCGCGGCGCTGGAACGCGACCAGCCGCAGCAGGCCGAGGCCCTCTTGGCCAAGGCCGTCGAGGCCTGCCCAGTCGACGCCGAAGCCAGACGACACTACGCCGAGGCCCTGTGGCGCGGCACTGCCCGTCGGCAGGCAATCGCTCAGTTGGAAGAGGCCTGCCGATTGGCCAGTGAGGATGCGCAGATGCGCGCGCGGCTGTCCGAAATGCACCTCCTGGTCGGAGAGTTGGACCAGGCCCGAGAAAGTGCCCAGCAGGCGCTCGACTTGGACCCCAAGCTTCCGTCGGCCTGGGAAATTCGGGGGCGGGTGATGCAGGCCGCCGGTCAGCCGCAAGAGGCACTGGCCGATTTCCATCGCGCGCTGGGCTACGCGCCGCAGGACCGGCAGATTCTCCTGGAAATTGCGGAGCTGTATCGCCAGTTGAACCGGCCGCAGCAGGCCCTGGCAACCCTGCACAGCCTGGCGGATACTTATTCCCCCGGCGAGGAACCGCAGCGGGTGCTGTGCCTGATGGGGCTGGCCTACACGGCGCTGGGTCGACACGAGAACGCGGTCGAGTGCCTTTTGGCCGCCGCGCAGCGAGATAGCCCCACGCCGGAGATCTTCTATCGCCTGGCCGAGGCCGAACTGCTGGGGGGACATTCGGCCGCGGCCGCGGCCGCGGCAAGGCAAGCCCTGGACCTTCAGCCGGGCCATCTGCCCAGCCGGCAACTGCTCGACCGCATCCACCTGGCCCGACAACCCGAAACGCAGCGCCGCCGCTGAGCGATGTCTACTCGCCGCCGCCGAGCCAGTTGGGCCGAACTGCGTATGTTGAGTCCCCGGGAGACCGAGGGCAGCGGCAGGCCATTGAAATACTACCGATTCTTGGTGCCCCTGAACGTAGGAGCCGACGCCAGTCGGCGATTGGGGGCGTTTTCGACCTTCCATCGGCGACTGGAGTCGCCTCCTACAGCTTTTCGGAGTGCGTCTGGCGGCCGGGCCCGCCACAACCGGCTTGATCGCTTCGCTTGCTGCACACCGTCCAGCCCATTTGACCACGGCATGGCGGCGCACTAGAGTTGGATGCGACGCGCGGGGGCAAACGGAAGGGCCAGCGCCGCGCTGCCGACTGCAACGTATAGTTAATCGTAACAGGAGGGCGCTGCGGGCGGGGCATATACCGCGGCCGACCTGTGACGGCCCAAGATCGGGTCGGCCGTCGCAGATCGCAACCATAGGGGGAAAACGAAGTATGTCGCAGGGACTGGAAACCCTCAAGGGTCCGTTTGTCGATCGCCGCAGTGACGATGTCGCGGAGCGCTCGCCCGCCCGCGAACGCCGCCAGTTCGCCAACAACCACGATCACCTTTCGCCGGAAGCCAGGGAATTGGCCGACGCCATCGATGAGTATAAACTGCACCATCGAAGGCGGTTCATTACCTACGAAGAGATGCTGGCGATAGTGAAGTCCTTGGGCTACCGCAAGTAGATTTTCAAGAACTCCAGAGCCGGACGCCGTCGATTGTGCTTCGGCAGACTTCGTTCGCTGCCGCTGCCCGGATCTCGCGCCGCACGACCAACCGCCGCCGCTTCAGGATTGCCTTCCACCGTGGAAGAGCGGTTCGCGAAGCTGGTCGGCGGTGACGATCCCCAAGGTTTCCCCGGCGGCGTTGACTACCCGCGCCAGATCTTCTTTGGCGCTCTGCATTCGCATCAGGGCGACTACCTGGGAAGTTTCCTCCTCGATTTCCAGGAATCGGCGGAGCGGGCCGGCCTTCTCCGACTGACTCAGGCCCAGATCGATCACCCGAAAGTATCCGGCCAGCTTCGCCGGCTTCCCGGGAGACTCCACGGGCACAACCGAGATTCGGCGGCGTCGGGCCAGTTGCAGCACTTCTTCCTTACTCATGTCGGATCGCGCCCGTGGCAGTTGTTCCAGCGGCGTGGTAAAGCGGCCAACCGAGTGTTTGGCCACGGCGAAGATCCCCCGGGCCAATTCGCGCTGGGCCGCGTGCAGGATACCTGCCTCGTGTCCTTCTTCGAGCACGCGTCTCAATTCGCGCCGGGCGAGCGTCAAGCGGATCTGCTCCGGCGACTCACCCACAAAGCGTGCCAGCAGCTTGTTCAACCCCCAGAGCAGCGCACTGATGGGGAAGAAGAGCACCACAAACACCAGCAACAACGGTCCGCCCCGGCGGAGCAGGCGGTTCGGCGCCTGGAGGAAGAGGTTCTTGGGCAACAATTCTCCGTAGACAAACACCACGGGTGCCAGCACCAGCAGGACAATCAGCTCAATTGCGTACGCGCTCCCCGCCCGCGCCCCTTCCAGGCCGATCGCCCGCCGCGTGCCCATTACGATGGCCAGCGCCGTGAGGTAGTTGGCCAGGTTGTTCCCCACCAGCACGGTGGCCACAAACAGCAACGGATGGTTGGTCAGCCAAACCAAGCCCCGTGCGATCCGGTCTCCACCCAGGGCGTCCAACACCATTCGCACTCGTGTGGCGCGGTAGAAGCCGGTTTCGGTGCCGCTGAAGAAGGCACTCAGAAACAGACCGGCCACACCCAGTCCCAACACCAGTGCAATTTCCATTACCGGGCCTCCTCCTGCTCGTCGGCCAGGGTCAACTCCACCAGCAGTTGCCCGCGGTCCGGCACGTCCAGGACCTTCAACCGAAAGGGCCCCCAGCGACACCGATCACCCGGCTGCGGGAGCCGCTCCAGCATTTCCTGGACCACTCCCGCCACGGTGACGCTCTTGCTCGCGGGCCGCTGCACGTTGAAGTGTCGCACCAACCGCCAGAGACTTGTCATTCCGGTTACCTGCCAGGTCCCGGGGGCCACCTGGCGAATCGGCATCCGCTGGAGCAACCGCTGGCTTCGGCTGGGTGCGGAGCTGAAGATCGTGTCCAGCACGTCGTCGAAGGTGAGGATACCGATCGTCTCTCCGAATTCGTTGACCACCGCGGCCACCTGACGGTCCTGCCGCTGCATCACTTCCAGCGCCTGGGCCACGGTGGTACACCAGGGAATGTAGACCACCGCCTCGGCGTGGTATTCGAGATGTGTGGTGGGGATATTCGAGAGACTTCGCAGCGTGATCGCCGCGGCCACCTCGTCGCTGTCGGGTTCGGTTACCAGCAGGTAGCCGCTGCGAGGCATCTGACCTTTCAGGTCGGCCAGCGACACGGGAGGACGGAACGAAAGAAACTGGGTCCTGGGACGCATCAGCTCCTCTGCCCGAATCTCGGAAAGCAGCACCAGGTTTTGCAGCACTCGTTGCTCCTGCTCCAACAACGCGGCATCGGAAGTGGACAACTTGACGGCCCGCTCCAAGTCGCCCACCCGCAGATACGGCTCCGGTTGGAATCGCGGCCAGAAAAGCCGGCGCGACAGCAGGTTGGCCAGGCGCAACCCCGGTAGCACCGGGGACAACAACCGAATGGTGCCGGCCAGGGGAATCGCTACCAGGGCGGCCACACGAGCGGGCTGCAAGACGGACAGGCTCTTGGGCAGCATCTCGCTGAAGACGATGATCACCAGCAGCGAACCCACGGCAAAACTTCCGGCCGCCGTGGTCCGCCAGCTCTCTGCGATCCGAAGGTCCCCTTCCAGCTCGAAGCTGGTGATCGAGGCGATGGTGAAGTAAGCCAGGTTGACTGCCAGGTTCCAGAACAAAACGGCCGTCATCAGGCGGTCCGGATCGGCCAGCAGTCCGGCGGCCATACGTTGGGGACGATTGCCGGCGGCCAGTCTACGGCGCTGGGGCCGGCTCAAATAGAACAGGGCTGCTTCGCTGGACGAGAAGAAGGCGGAACAAAGAACCAGCACGCCCATCGCGACCAGCCAGCCAGCATAGTCGATCAGCAGGTCCACCCAGGCCTCCGGTCTTCTGTGATGCAGAATGATTCAATGCAGAATGAAGAATGCAGAATGCAGAATGAAGAATGACGAGTCAGACCGATCTTGCACTCCGAGCATTCATCATTCATCATTCTGCATTCTGCATTCTGCATTCTTCATTCTGCATTACCCCTCGACAGTCGTTCCGCCCGTGGTCACGTCGAACTCGTAGATCGCCGGAACCAGCATCGCGGCCGTAGCAAAGCCGTAGGCAACCGTTGTCACCAGGAACACTCCCAACGTAAACTCGAGCCGAAAGCTGGCGATGGCGTAGAAGGTGGCCAGGGGGCAGAGGAACGAGGCCAGGCCGAGCGCCGTCGAGGGATTTCGAGCGCCCAACGAGACGTACAGGCCCACGCCTCCTATCACGATCAACACAAAAAACGGGATCAGTTGGACCTGAAAGGAGCCGCCGAAGGAGACCATGATCTGCATGCAGATAAACACGCCCGCAAACAGGAAAAAGACCGTTCCCAGGCTGGTGCCGATTGCCCCCTGCGAGTTGGCGTATATCATTCCGGCGTGGATCCCCAACATTGCCACGAAGACGTACAACACGGCCAGCCCACCGAGCAGGTAAATCACATTTTCCAGACTTACCGCCCCGCGTGCGCAGAGATAGGCGCACAGCAGCATCGGCAGCACGACCATCTCCTTGGTATTGTAGAACACGCCGCCCAGCTTGCCGAAGACGATTTCCTTGGGGGTCAGGTCCGTCACCAGCAGCAGGTCCAGGGCCCGGCCGTCACGCTCGCTGGTCATCGAGGTTACCGCTTGGGCGTTGACCAGCACCAGGCTCAGCAGAAACAGCAGAATCAGTGCCACCGCACCGCCGCCCTGCGCGGCCAGCCCTTCGGTTCGAGTCGTCCAGTGGAGGCTGCCCGCCGCCAGGGCGAACAGCAACAAGTAGGCCAGCTTGACCACCAGGATCTTCCGCCCGTAAGCCCAGGTGCGGATCTCGCGCCAAATGATGGGATTGTCCCAAACCCGCCGGGTCCGTGCCGCTGGCCGAACCGCCACGGGAGGAGGGGAGTCGTCGGCCACTTTTCCCGCAACCTGCTCGGCGTCGTGTTCGGCACCCCAGATGCTCGCGTGCCGGTCCGTTTCTTCGCTGGGGCGCGCCGGCTGCGTTTCCCTTGAGGGGTTCCAAATCCGGACCATCGCCACGGCCAAACCGTTCAGCAACAGCGAAATCAACACGGCCACCACCAGAAACAGGTTCACGGGCGTCCCCAGCGGTCCCAAGGCGCCGTGCGATGGAGCGTGGTCCAGGTAAGGACGGGTAGCTGCGTGGATGGCCTCCAGCGGGCTGAAGCCGGCCGCCCACGTCTGGCAGGGAATCCCCCACCAGTCCTGCCACGGCCAACCCATTGCCACGATCTTCCAGACTGCCAGCCACAACGCCAACACCAAGACCGTCATCGCCAGGGCCTGGAACGTCTTCTCCCGCCACAGGGCCAGGGTCGAACCCAGGCTGCCGCAGGCCAGCACACTGGCCAGTGTGACGGCAAACACGCGGACGATCTGGTCGAAGGATACGCCGCCCAACAGGGCCACCAACATGAAAAACGGCACCGCGCCGGCCAGCATCACCAACACGCTCAGCAGGCTGGCCAGGAGCTTGCCCAGCACCAGTTCGCTGTTGGAAAGCCTGGTCAGAAGCAAGAGCAACAGCGTCCGCCGGTCTTTTTCCTGGGCCACCGCGCTGGAGGCAAACATCGCCGAGAAGAACACCGCCAGCCCCAACTGTAGCTGCGCTAGAATCTGGAACAAAACCGTGCCGAACCGGGCCAGGTCACCCCCGTCCCGAACTCGCTGAGTACCGGTCAGCACCAGCCAGGCCGTAGTCAGCAGCAACAGCAAGCCCGCCACGTAGGCCGTGCGGGCAATATAGATTCTCGTCCTTCGAGGGGCAAGAACTACCTCGCGGTTGAAGACCGGTCCTATCAACAACGCCTGATCTCCCCAGCCTGGACCAATTCGCAGACAATGCCAAATTCCATGATAGCATAACCGACCCGCCGGCAGGAGAGCTGCCGGCAGCTAGCCTCGCTCGCCGCTGGAGGGCCCGCCGCGGAATCGGCAGGGCCCAGGCTCCTGACGAGCCGAAAACCTGTTCAGGCGCAGCTCAGCAGGAGCTTCGCCCTCCCAGTCATGGGTCCTCAGATGGGCTTTAGCACGACCTTGCGCGAGGAAGAGTCTGCGCAGAATCTTGACGGCATGAGAATCGACTCTTTTGCGTTCAGACACCGAGCCGCCCGGTTCGTCGGGCCGGCCAGGCCGCCACGACAGGGTGGTCGGCTACCGCAGACCGCCTGCCGGTTGCGAATAGTTGGGTGGCACGAACGCCCTGGGATCGGGCAGACCGCCAGGATACTCCGAGGGGTTGCCCTGGGGAGTGGTCGAACTCGGTGTGCGCGGCACGTAGTCGGAGGTGCTCCCCGGACGATACGGCGGCGGATCGCTGGGATTGCTTGCCGGGAGCGTAGATGAACTGGCCGGCGACCGGTACGGGCTCACGCCCGGCGACCGGTACGGGCTCACGCCCGGCGGCCTGTAGCCCGTGTCGCCGGGAGTGTAGTCCGTTTTGCCTGGCGTGTAGCTGGATGCGCCTGGCGTGTAGCTGGATGCGCCTGGCGTGTAGCTGGATGCGCCTGGCGTGTAGCTGGATGCGCCGGGTATGTAGCTGGATGCGCCGGGTGTGTAGCTCGATTCCGGCGGATTGTAGCCCCCTGCAGAACTCCTCTCGGCCGCGGTGGCCACCGAGGGGTAACCGGGCTGCTGCGACGCGGCCGAAGGCGGCGAGTAGGCACTGCCGGCGCCGAGCCCCGTCCCCTGACCGGTCGTGGAGTAGGGGTTAGTAGGCCTTGCGGCCGACTGTGCCGCCGGCAGCGAGGGACGCTGTGTGCCGGTTGTCGAGGTTCCACCCAGAGGGCTGGCACGGTAAGGCGAGCTGCTAGAATATTGCGATCCACTGGTGTATGGTGCAGCAGAGCCCGCTCTGTAGGAAGACGCCGGAGCACTCGATCCATATGGGCCGCCGGTGCTGCTGGAGTCGGTCAACGGATTTGTTGAAGTCGCCGCCCCCGACGCGTACCGGTCTGCACCGCCGGGGGATCTGTCGAATCTGCTGTTGAAGCGGTCAAATCTCTCGCGATAGCGGTCGGGTCTGGTGGCGTAGCGGTCTGAACCGGTGCCCGATTGCGAGTTGGCATAGGGCGTGCTGCTGCTTGCCGCCGGACCGTATGGCAAGGCGCCGGTCCGGGAATAGGAACCCGCGCTGGGGTAGGAAGAGCTAGCCGACGCCGTGGCTGACCCGCCCGACCCGTATGCTCCCGTCTGGGGTGACATATACGGAGTGCTCCCTGTCGCCCGCCCATTCGCTGCGGCAGCTTTGTGTCCCACCGATGGGAGGCCGTAGGCCGAAGACGGGCTCGCCGCAGTCGACGGATAGGACGGATAGGTCTGCGTGCTGGGGTAGCCTGTGGGGACGCCAGCATTGCCTGTTGTCCCGAGATACGGCGGGGCCGTGGCCGAACCGGCCGCGTAGCCCGCTCCTTGCCCCTGCACGCCGGGGTTGCTCGCCAGCGCGGAAGGTCTTGCCGGAGTTCCCGGGGCCGTCGCCGCGGTGGCGGAAGATGACCTGAAGGGACTGGTTTTCCAGAACGCCAAATTCGGTAGCGAACAATTCGGCATCGCCCACCTGCTGCCGCTGCCGCTGCTACACCCGGCCAGCCCCAGTATGGTCAACAACACCAATGCACACCGTGCCGGGAAAACTCGCATGGCTTTTGTCCTTCAGAAATGGACGAGAAGAGGCCCCATTCGGCCGTCGACATCCGTGTCAACTCCCGCTCAGAGGGTCCTCTTCCCTGAGGACTCGGTTGAAAGGAGACGCGCCGCGCACCGTAGGCTATAAATCGAACTACGGCACCCGAGTTCATTAGCTCGTTTTGTCGAGAAGCCGTCCATCCGGGGCACCCGCTCTCCCCGAACCGAACGCCCAGGCGATTTGCGTCCGCCAAGGGTCCGGCCGACAAACTCGGCGAATTATAGACACCGTCTCAAGTGGGTCAATGCCAAAATCCCCCTTTTTCGCAACAGCCCGGCAACACGCGTAAGATGGGTATGGCAACAGCCACAGGCCATCACGTGGGGCCTTTGGAGCCACGTTTCCAACGGTGCCGAAGCACGCACCCCGGGAATCTGAAACGACATCCCCTATTGCTGGCTTTGCCAGCACCAGAGGGTTCTTGCCGCCACGCAGGGAACCAGGGGACACGCGACCGGACGCCGTCGGGCTCAGCTTCTGACGCTACGAACCGTGCACAACGCGGATACTCTTCAAGGCCTCCGCGTAGCGTTTGGCTACCGCGCCCCAATCGATCACCTCGAAGAACGCCTTGACGTATTCCGCGCGGCGGTTCTCGTATTTCAGGTAGTAGGCGTGTTCCCACACGTCGACACCCAGGATCGGTGTATGCCCGTGGATCAGCGGACTGTCCTGATTGGGGGTGTGTTCGACGACGAGTTTTCTGTCGGGGTCGATACTCAACCAGGCCCAGCCGCTGCCAAAGCGAGTAATGGCCGCGGTGGTCAACAGGTTCCGAAAGCGGTCGAAACCGCCCAAGTCTTCCCGCACAGCTCTGAGCAAGTCGCCCTCGGGCTCGCCGCCGCCTCGGCCGGACAAAACCGTCCAGAATAGCGAGTGGTTGGCGTGCCCGCCCCCTTGGTTGCGGACCGCGTTGCGGATCTTGTCGGGCAAGGAGTGGATCGAGCAGAGCAGATCCTCGACCGTCGGGTTGCCCAAATCGTGGCCCTCGATTGCCTTGTTCAGGTTGGCCACGTAGCCGGCGTGATGGCGGGTGTGGTGGAGTTCCATCGTTCGGGCGTCGATGTGCGGTTCCAGCGCGTCATACGCGTACGGCAGATCGGGTAAACTGAAAAGCATGGTTCACCTCCGGTACCAGGGCAGGTCACTCGCCAAACCACCGAAGCTCGACGGGCCCCACCTCCGTATCCTCACAAAAAACAGTGGAAACGAATACGCACAATTGAAACAGTGATAACTGACATTATTATACGCTCGACCTCGTTCCGGGCAAGCCTGCGCGGATCTTCGACGGGCCGAAACTCCCTCAATACTATCCGCTGCCGGACTATTCCGAGTCTGTGAGGCACGCCGGACAGTGAGGAATCCGCCCCGAGAGTGTCAATCGCTCCTCGGGCCCGACAATAAGCTATGGTTGTATAACTAGTCGGGATTATCTCGTCTCTGAGCTTGTCTATTCCATCGGGCTGAAGTGTGCCCTTTCCGCTGCCGGTTTGGCCGCGGTAGGTTATCGCGCACGATGGACATTGGGGCTGGAGCGGTTCGCCATGCGTATCGGAACACAAGTTTCTGGCCAAGGCCTGTACCTGTTGAATCGTCTCTCCAGGGACACTCTGACCACCACTTCCAGCGTGTTGTCGCTCTACCGGCAGGTCAACGCGCGCACTCAGAATCGAGCCGCACTGCTGGCCCTGAACAACCTTCAGCTTACCCAAGGCGTTTCGGCCCGAGGGCTCTCTAACTCTGCGGCTGCTTCAAACTCGCTCAGCCGGCTTGGCCTGACGCTGGACCG
>SDBV01006246.1_pt1 | contig 16578 bp, 9 predicted proteins | sample 2277081 | NCBI WGS metagenome assembly SDBV01 (sample SAMN10402039, study PRJNA504765) | marine sediment metagenome | isolation source: marine sediment core GS10_PC15, 223 cmbsf | place: Arctic Ocean: Southern Knipovich Ridge | collected 2010 | reverse complement strand
CTTGGGACTCCTACCAAATGGAAAGCCATCACTCAACTCATTCATTCATCTTTTTCCAAGAACCCTGGTGCCTACAAGTCATTACCTCCCCCTCCCCAGCCTACGAGCCTTCATTCTTCTTGGCACTCCTACGCAAACCCGCCCCACCATTCAATTCATACGTTGTTTCCTTCCTTGCCCCCGTCGCCACTAGCCGGTAGACTGCAATCCGAGATTCGGGAGTAGCCCATCATGTCTGACGAGATTCGGCTTGCCTGTTGCATCGCCGCAGGGGGCACGAAAGAAGCTGTGTCGAAGACCTCCTGGCGGCACGGCTTCATGGGCTTTTGATTTTGACATGGCGATCTCGGACACCCTGGACAGGACTTACGTGCCGGATAAGGGATTGCGGCGTTTGCGTCGGGAAAGGAACGGTTTTCGGGACGGTGGGGCGAGGTCTGCGTGCCTGGCCGTAAATCCGCTCCGGGGCGTTCCTTGCCTGATGTCAGCCTACTCGTGTAGTAGCGGTGGCTTGATATACTGACTGGCATGTTGCTTTCCACATCTGGACTGGATGACCATGGACGATTCTCGCCCCCTGAAAGTCAATCGCCGCTGGTATCGCCTGACGCCTGACAGATTCCTGCTTGCGTTGCTGCCAATCGTCGGGCTTCTCTTTCTGTCCGAACGGTTCCGCTGGTTCGCTTTCAATGAGCACAAGAATTGGACAGTGTTGATTGCCGTGGCAGTCGTTTGCGTGGCAGTCGTGCTCTTGCTACTCTGGCTAGGTATCAGTCTCGTTTCTCGGCTCCGCTTTCAGTTCAGCATCCGGTCGCTGATGCTGTTCGTCGCCGTCGTTGCCGTCGTGTGTAGTTGGTTTTCGGTGAGGATGCAGCAGGCAAGGAAGCAGAGAGAGGCGGTGGAGGTTATTGAGAAGGCGGGGGGCGGAGTCACGTATGAATCACTTGAAGGCTCATCAGTCCCGGAATGGGTTCGTACACTTCTTGGGGATGACTTCTTTGTCGATGTGCATGTGGTGTGGGGTGGGTATCGCTTGGCGAATTTGAACAGTCGGCTGCCCTTGATGGATTTGGACGGTCGAAGGGCTTTTATGGAATCCCGTCCCCCTCGGGTACTCTCGAACGAACCCGTTTTCGGAGGCAACGAAACGCCGTACTTTAAGGGACTGACTAACCTTCAGACGCTGTTCCTTGACGGCTCGCAAATCACCGATGCTGGGCTTAAGCATCTCGAAGGGCTGACTAAGGTCACCGAGTTGTACCTCAACCACACGGAGATCACTGACGCCGGGCTGGAGCATCTCGAAGGGTTGACTACCCTTCGGCGGCTGGACCTCATTGAAACGCAAGTCACCGACGCCGGGCTGGAGCATCTCGAAGGGCTGACTAACCTTGAGTGGCTGTACCTCAGCGACACGCAAATCACCGACGCCGGGCTGGCCGGGCTGGAGCATCTGGAAGGGCTGACGAATCTCGAACGTCTGGACTTCCGCCGCCCGCAAGTCACCGACCAAGGCGTCAAGAGGCTCCAAGAGGCATTGCCGAACTGTAAGATTAGACACTAACCACTGCCGTTGACCGAGCGATTGTTTCGGAAACCCGTGGGGCGTGGGACACGCTATAAAACGACCGTATTTCGGGAGTCCAGACTCCACGCCCACATCGCGAGCCTGCTCCTGTCAATGTGCTCCCAACTGGATGGCGTGTGCCGAGCCTGCTGAGCGTGGATGGAGTGGATTGTCAGCGGCGACGATTGCAGCGGGGCATGACGGTGATGGACTTCGGTTGCGGCATGGGTCTCTTCTCTATCGCCATGGCCGAATTGGTCGGCGAAGGCGGCTGCGTGATTGCCGTGGACGTGCAGCAGAAGATGCTAGACGTTCTTCATCAACGGGCAGAACGAGCCGGGGTCGCTGATCGTATTCGGACACATCGATGCGAACCCACTGCCTTGGGTGTAGACGGCCCCGTGGATTTCGTGCTGGCCTTCTGGTCGGCCCACGAGGTCCCTGACCTTCGTGGCTTGTTGGCGGACGTGCATGGCTGCCTCGTTGAGGGCGGGAAGTTTCTGGTGGCCGAGCCAAAGGGTCATGTGTCGGCAGAGGCTTTCGGAAAGATGGTTGCGGTGGCAGAAGAGGTCGGTCTGAGACCTTTTGCGTGGCCTCGTGTTCGCCTGAGTCGGGCTGTTGTTCTCGGGAAAGAGTAGTGGGGAGCTTCGGTGGACCGGCACGCCTTTGGACACATCACCCCCTTGCCTGCTAATCGACCCAGCAAGGAGCGTCCACCGCCTTTACTTTGGAGCGGCACAGACGGCTTTGGGGCATAATCGGATCTGCGTGGTGGACGTTGCGGATGGGGCTTTGGGGCGGTTGGTGGGCGAGTAGGGGTGTAGTGTGATGCGACGAGACCCCTTGCGATGAGGGTGGCTAGGCCCGCCGCCCTTCGGCTTCCCGCCGTTCTGGGTGGAGGCACGGAAGACCCGGCGAGTCGCACTATGTCATGGGCCTAGTGTGGGTGGGAAGCCAATCCAGAAAAGTAGTCCAAAAGTAGTCCAGTATTGCCAACATTTCGGCAATGCCCGAGCAACACCGGAGCAATACTGTGTCGCTTCAACTCCTTGCGTAGCAACGTCTTGCAACACATACGCAACATGGTAGCAATACTCCCGCAACATGCCATGTTTAGGTTGAGGGCCTAGTGTCCTTAGGGACGTGGAGGTTCAAATCCTCTTTCCCGCACTCTTTGCTACATAAGGACTTACGTCGATTCGACGTGAGTCCTTTTTTGATGCACTCAGAAGTTTTGGGGGCATTTTGGGGGCACGATTGGAGTTGCGTTGGGTTTGCGTCGCTGGTTTCGAGGGCGACGGAGCTCTAAGAGTCTATCCGGAAAGATTGTACGATCGCCGTGACGCGGACCATCGACTCGCTGGAGTCTGATCGTCGTTCGTAATCCTTGCTATGCCGCCGACACCGGCCATTCCAGGCAAACGTACGTTCCGCGACCCATCGCTTGGGCAAGAGGGTGAAACCCTGGACGCCGGGTGGCCGCGAGACAATCTCCAAACGCCAGCTTGGTTGAAAGTGCTCTATCCAGGCATTCAACGCATGATTGTGATACTTGCCGTCAGACCAGATCACCTCGAGTCGTGGCCACTTGTGCTGTTTCAGGTTCTCTGAAAGATGAGCGGAGCGGCAGCCGCGTCATCCAGGGCCGCTTGCGTCACGACAACAGCAAGCAACAAGCCCAGCGTATCCACGAGGATGTCCGGTGAGACACGCCTTGGCTGCTACGCCAGCACTTGCTTGCTCGCGCAGCCGGGTGTCTCGCGGACGTAGCGGGGCACTGCGTGGCCGGGCAGTCGGGTACGGAGTTGGGTGATTAGACCGATGCCGCTCGACTCGGACACCTCGAAATGGGCGGATCCCGCAACTCGGTCCAACTGGTGCAGGTAATACGGCATCACCCGCAGATCGACGAGCCGCTCGAACAGTTCCCCCAGCACCTCGGCCCGGTCGTTGACTCCGCGTAGCAAAACGGCCTGATGGAGCACGGGAATTCCCGCATCGACCAGCCGGCCCAAGGCATCGGCCACCGCCGGATCGATCTCGGCCCGGTGGTTCACTTGTACCACCACCATGGCCGTCAGCCGCGTCTCCCTAAGCCACTTAAGAAGCTCGGCGTTGATCCGCTGGGGGACCATGATCGGCAATCGAGTGTGGATCCGCAGCCGCCTCAGATGGGGGATCTCGGACAGGCGGGCGGCCAACTGCGACAGCCGCTCGTCGGGCAACGTCAACGGGTCCCCGCCGCTGAGGATCACTTCGTGGATCGATCGGTCGGCGGCCAGCGGCCCGAGTGTCCGTTTCCAGTCGTCGATCGTTGACGACGACCAGGGGCGGGAATAAGAAAAGCAGGGACAAGGGCGATGCCGGCGGAAGCAGAAGCGGCAGTGGACGGCGCAGGCGTCGGTTGTTAGGATGAGGGATCGGCCGGGGTACTTCGACAGCAGACCGGGGCCGGCCATGGCGTCGGCCTCGGCCAGCGGATCGATCTGGAAGCCGGCAGCGGATTGCAGTTCTTCCGGTCTAGGAAGCACCTGCAACAGGAGGGGGTCGTTCGGGTCGCCCGGTTGGATTCGGCTTAGATAGGGCCGCGGGACCAACAGCGGAAACCGGCCGGCGGCACGCCCGGCAGCGGTCGCCAGCGACGGCGGCAGTCGCAACAGCCGGCACAACTCGGCCGGGTCACCGACGGCGTCGGCCATGGCGGCCTTCCAGTCGGGGTACTGAGGCCAGAGCGGGGCCGGGGCGACTTGAGAAGCTACAGTTGCCATAGATATAAAGGTTGTCCGGAGATTCGGGAAGCAGAAATGTAGGTCAGGGCTTGCCCTGACGCACCCTCGGTCGAGTGTTACCACTTGGTTTTGTCAGGGCAAGCCCTGACCTACGCGATTTCCGGACTGTTTCAATAGATCGTACCAAAACGTCACGTTCCCAGAAAGCTAAACGGAAACTTCATCGTGCCCAGTATCAATACCAGCGATTTTCGCAAGGGCCTGAAGGTCCAAATGGACGGCGACCCGTACCTGATGATCGAGTGCAACTTCGTCAAGCCGGGCAAGGGCCAGGCGATGTACAAGTGCAAGCTGCGGAACTTGATCCGCAACACGGTGATCGACCGGACCTACAAGAGCGGCGAATCGATCGAGGCCGCCGACATCGAGGAGATCGACGCCCAATATCTCTACCGCCAGGCCGACCAATTCGTCTTCATGGACAACGAGAATTACGAACAGTACGAGGTCAGCAAGGAGCAGGTCGACGACGCCTGGAGGTATCTGAAGGAGGGCATGGTCTGCAGCATGCTGTTGTTCAACGGCAGCCCGATCGGCGTCACGCCGCCGAACCACGTGGTGTTGAAAGTCGAGTATTGCGAGCCGGGCGCCAAAGGCAACACGGCCACCAACGTGACCAAGCCCTGCAAGGTGGAGACGGGCGCCGAGTTCGATTGCCCCTCATTTGTCGAAGTGGGCGACCTGGTCAAGATCGACACGCGCACCGGGGAGTATCTCGAACGGGCCAGGGAGTAGCCGCCGGCGGCTTGGCCATGGACCAGCACCACGACTTCCGCCCCACGGCAAGCTGGCAGAATCTATGGCGACGGGCTGAGTTGTTGCGGCGGCTGCGCGAGTTCTTCCGCGAGCACCACTTCCTCGAAGTCGAAACGCCGATCCTCTCGGCCGATACGGTGGTCGACCGGCACCTGGATCCGTTTTGCACCGAGGTTTCCGGCGGCTCCGAGCGGCGGCCGCGGCGACTCTGGCTGCAGACCTCGCCCGAGTTCGGCATGAAGCGGCTGTTGGCCGCCGGCGGCGAGGCGATCTATCAAGTCACTCGGGCGTTTCGACTTGGTGAGCAAGGGCCGTTGCACAATCCCGAGTTCACCATGGTCGAGTGGTATCGCACGGGCGACGGGATGGACGAGGGGATGCGACTCACGAGCGAGCTGTGCGAGGCCCTGTTGCAGCGCGGCCCGGCCGAGCGGCTGAGCTATCGTGAGGCCTTCGAGCGATACGCGGGCCTGGACCCGCACGCGGCCGACGGCCGGACGCTGACGGCGGCAGCCGAGAAGTACGGCGTGGCGGCGCCGGCGAGCCTGTCGATCGAGGACCGCGACGGATGGCTCGATCTGTTGCTGGCCGAGCGGGTGCAGCCGAATTTGGGAATCGCTCGGCCGTTGTTGCTGTACGATTATCCGGCCGGGCAGGCGGCGTTGGCTCGGGTCCGGCCGGGCGATCCTCCGGTGGCCGAGCGGTTCGAGCTTTACGTCTCGGGTATCGAGTTGGCCAACGGCTACCACGAACTGCTCGACGCGAAGGAATTACGCCGGCGGAACCAGCGGGCCAACGCCCAGCGCGGGGCCGACGGCAAAGAGGCGTTGCCCGAGCAGAGCCGTCTGCTGGCGGCCATGGAAGCCGGGCTGCCGCCGTCCGTCGGGGTCTCCTTGGGCTTCGACCGCCTGGTGATGCTGGCCGTCGGAGCGAAGAGCCTGGCCGAAGTCATCGCGTTTCCGCTGGATCGGGCGTAGCTCGTGGGAGGCGTCTCTGACGGCGACTGTGCAAAGTATTCAGCATGAGGTACAATGCTGCATTCTCGGGCTCCCACTAGCCGCCGGCGGAAGCCCGCGGAGGGCAACGAAACGTGGTGCCCGTTGCCCTCCGCGGGCTTCCGCCCGCGGCTAGGGTTTCAACTAGGGATAGATGCGTTTTTTGGCAAACATAATTCTTCGGGACCTACACACCATGTCCGACAAACTCGACCCCTACCGCGAGGCCCTGGTGGTGGAGACGAACACGATTTGGCCGGAGGAATTCTCCGAGATCGACGTCGCCGAGCGCGAGCGGATCGAGCAACGGCTGCACGCCGATCCGAAAGCGGCGGCCGAGTTCGAGTACGTCCGCCTGGCCACCGGTTTCTGCCGGCAGATCACGGTAACGGCGGAGGACATTCAACGGGCAAAAGGGCAGTAGAGGAATGACCGCTTCCACGCAAACCGTCCGCGTCAACCTGGCCGAGCGGAGCTACGACATTGAAATCGGCTCGGGCAATCTCGAGCACGCCGGCCGGTTTCTGACCGGGCGGGCCAAGGTCTCGCACGCCGTGGTGATCACCGACGAGAACGTCCAAGAGCCGCACGCGATGCGGGTGGCCGAGAGCTTGGGCCAGCAGTCGATCGACGTGGACGTGATCGCCGTCAAGCCGGGCGAGCCGAGCAAGTCGATCGAGATGGCCGCCGGGCTGTGGCAAGGCCTGTTGGACCTGGGGGCCGATCGCAAGACGGTGGTGGTGGCCTGCGGCGGCGGCGTGGTCGGCGACGTGGCCGGGTTTATCGCCGCTACCTACGCCCGCGGCGTTCGCTTCTTCCAGGTGCCCACGTCGTTGTTGGCGCAGGTCGACAGCTCCGTGGGCGGCAAGGTGGGCATCAACCTGCCCAACTCGTCGGGGACTTTGGCGAAGAACATGGTCGGCGCGTTTCTGCAGCCGATCGGCGTGTTGATCGATACGGCTACGCTGGGGACCCTTCCGCCGCGCGAGTATCGCTGCGGCCTGGGCGAGGTGGTCAAGTACGGCGTGATCCTGGATGCCGAGCTGTTCGACTATCTAGAAGCCAACGTCGCCGGGCTGATCGATCGCCGCGACGAGGTCCTCTCGCACGTCATCGGCCGATGCTGCCGGCTGAAGGCCGACGTGGTCGAGAAGGACGAGCGGGAGGAGAGCGGGCTGCGGGCGGTGCTCAACTACGGGCACACGTTCGCCCATCCGCTGGAAGCGCTGGGCGGCTACGGTTTTGATCAAATCCTCCACGGCGAGGCCGTATCCATCGGCATGTTGTGCGCCTCGCGGCTGGCCGAGCGCCTGGGCCGGGTCGACGCCCCGTTTACCGAGCGGCAACGCAAGCTGCTGGAAGAACTCGGCCTGCCGGTCGAATTGCCCGAGTTGGACCGCGACCAAATCCTCGACGCCATGACGCACGACAAGAAGGTCCAACATGGCCGGTTGCGATTCGTGCTGCCTAGCAGGATGGGACACGTCGAGCTGGTCGATGACGTGCCCCCGGCGGATGTGCGGGCGGCCCTAGGGCCGTAATCCGCATTGCTCACCATGGCCCGGAGCCGGACGCCGCGCATCGATTTGCAGATCTCGCGGATTTCCGTCATAATGAGACAGTAGTCGCACCTAGGGCGGTCGAGTGGACCTTGCCGGCTAACCGCCGGAGGGTGTCGGACCGCTGTGCGTCTGAGGAACTCGGGACAGAAGAGCGACTTCTCAAGGGCCTTTCCGGTCGCTCGTCTCGCTGGTGCGCTGAACGCCGTTGTTGCGTGTTGCAGACCGACTGGTGGCCCCGCCGCCAGTCGGAGTCTGCCGTTCGGGCAGCGGCCGGGAAACTCCACGGAGATCGCAACGATGGCCAAATTCAGTAGGGGTGTTGGGGGAACGTGTGGAAAGATGTTTCGGCGCCAGCCGACGTCGGGTGTGAAGTCGTTGCGGTCGAGCCGGCTCGCGTTGCAGACCTTGGAACCGCGGCTGGTGCTCGACGCCGGTCCGCTGGTGATCAGCGAGCTGATGGCGATCAACGGCGATACGCTGGCCGACGAGGACGGCGAGTATTTGGATTGGATCGAGATCTACAATCCGACCGGCGCCGAGGTCCCGTTGGACGGTTGGTTCCTGACCGATGACCCGGGCAATCTGACGAAATGGCGGTTTCCGGACGTCTCGGTCGCCGCCGATGATTACCGGGTGGTCTTCGCCTCGGACAAGGACCGCCGCGATCCGCTCGGCGAGTTGCACACCAACTTCAAGCTCAGCGGCAGCGGAGAGTATCTGGCACTGGTCCAGGACGACGAATCGACGATCGCCCACGAGTATGCGCCCGAGTTTCCCCGCCAACTGGAAGACGTCTCGTATGGTCTTCCCAGCGCGGCCACGGCGTTTGAAACGCTGGTTCCCTCCGGCGCCGTCGCCAACTACCACGTGCCGACCGCCGGCGACGACGTGCTGGCCTGGACGACACCCACCTACGACGATTCCGCCTGGGTCGATACGTTTACCATCGAGGCGGCCGGACTGCTGATCACAGAAATCGCCACCGGCGACACGCGGCTGGTCGAGATTCAAAACGTCTCGGACGCGGCGATCGACGCCACCGGCTGGTCGGTGCTGGTCAACGACGCCTCCACGGCGGACGTCAACGCGGTCAACGGCACGGCCTGGTCCTTGCCCGGCTCGATCGCTTCGGCCCAGGTCCTCTATCGAACCGACGACGTCGCCGACAATTACTTCGGCAGCGAGATCCGCTGGGACCCGGAGGGCTCGGGGTGGGCGATGATTATCGACGACGCCGGCCAGGTGATGGATTTCGCCGTATGGGGCTATACCGCCGCCGAGATCGCCGCATTGGACGTCGACTACGGCCGGTTTACGAACATCACCGTCGGTGATCAGTTCAGCGGCGACGGGGCGGCCGTAGGCAGCACGGACCCCGGCGGCCCGGGCGATACCGGCTTGGTGGCCTTCAACGACCACGTCGTGGGACCGGGCACCCACGTCAATGCGACCACCTACGCCACCAACGGCACCAGTTCGGGACTGTTTAAGGACGTTGCCACCGGGCTGGATACCACGGCCAGGCTGACTTTGACGCAAAGCGGCGTCAACTTCCAAGGGGCCTCCAACCCGCCGTCGCCCGGCACCGACGCCTACGACGTTTTCAACGGGTTCGTCGATTTCGGCCGCGGCGCCGGCGACGCCAGCATCGAGATTGCCGGCGCCGATCACTACACGCACACCTTTGCCGGCCTGGACACCGGCGACGCGGCGACCTATCGCTTCCAGGGTACGGCCATTCGCGGCGGCGGATACGACGACCGTTGGACGTTGGTCACGCTGGTCGGGGCGGATTCGGCCACCGCCACTCACAGCTCGGGCATCGGTGTGGTGGTCGTCAGCCCGACCGAGGTCGCCCTATGGGTCGGAGAAAACGACGGGCCGAACCAGGGATTCGTGGCCGGTTGGACGGACATCGATCCGGGCGCCGACGGCGATTTCTCGATCGTCTCGACTCAATACACGGGTCCCACGCCCGGCGTCGGCTCCGGCACGGCCGACGGCTCGAAGGGATACGGGCTCAGCGGCATCCGGCTCGAAGAAGTGCTTCCCAGCGGCCCGCTTTCCTGGCTGAAACGCTCTGGCGGTTTCGACACCGATACGGCCGCTGACTTCGTCCGCAGCACGGAATCGTCCCAGGGGACCCAAAATCCCGACTTGACGGTGCCCTTTGGCACGGTCCTGCCGGTGAGCACGGGGCTAGGATTCAGCGACGGTCAGCCCGAGTTCGAAGCCAACATCGCCACCGACGTCGGTCAGGCGATGCAGGGCGTCAATGGTTCGCTGTGGACGCGGATCGAGTTCGACGTGGCGGAGCCCTCGGTGTTCGACGAACTGACGCTGAGGATGAAATACGACGACGGGTTCGTGGCCTATCTCAGCGGCGTGGAGGTGGCCCGCGTCAATGCTCCGGACGTGCTGGCCTACGACTCCACCGCCACCGATCTCCATCTCGATCCGCTGGCCGTGGTTTTCGAGGATTTCGGCATCAGCGAACACCTGGCGATGCTTCAAACGGGCTTTAACGTGTTGGCCATCCATGGGCTGAACGTCGAGGCGGCCGACGCCGACTTGCTGATCCTGCCCGAGCTGATCGCTACCGCCAATCTCGGCCTGCCGCAATACATGGCCACGCCCACGCCCTGGGCGGAGAACGTCCCGGGGGCCTTGGGACTGGTTGACGACACCAAGTTCAGCGTCGATCGCGGCTTCTACGACGCACCGTTTCAGGTGGAGATTACCACCGACACCAACGGCGCCGTGATCCGCTACACGACCGACGGCAGCCCGCCGACGGAAACCACCGGTTCGGTCTACAGCGGGCCGATTACCGTCGCCACCACGACCACGCTGCGCGCGGCGGCCTACAAGCCCGGCTATATCCCCACCAACGTCGACACGCAAACCTATCTCTTTCTCGACGACGTGATCCGACAGGACGCCAACGGTCTACCGGACACCTGGGGGTATAGCGGCGGGAACATCATGAGCCCGCCGGGGCCCGACTACGAGATGGACCCCGACGTCGTCAACGACCCCCGGTATTCCGGCACGATTCGCGACGACCTGAAGTCGATTCCCACCATGTCGCTGGTGACCGACATGGACAACTGGTTCGGCACCGGCGGGCAAGGGATCTACGTGTCGGGCGTGGGAGTGGAGAGGCCCGTCTCGGTGGAGTACTTCGCCGACGACGCCATGGAGCCGTTTCACATCAACGGTTCGGTGGAGATCCAGGGCGGAGGCTTCGGCGGCACCAGCGCCAACCGCTGGAAGAGCTACAAGCTGTCGATGCAACTGAAGTTCAAGGAGATCTACGGCGAGCCCAAGCTCCGCTATCCCCTCTACGGCGACGAAGGCGCCGGCGAGTTCGACACCTTGATCCTCGACGCCCACCTCAACATGACCTGGACCCATCCCAGTTCCGGTCAGCAGAGGGGCGCCATGTTCATCCAGGACGGGTTCATTTCCGACCTGCAAAACGGCATGGGCGGCTACGCTCCACACGGCCGCTGGGTACACCTGTACCTCAACGGGCTGTATTGGGGGATGTACGAACTCCACGAGCGGCCCGACGAGCACTTCGCGGAGGCCTATCTCGGGGGCGTTGACGACGATTACAACGTGCTGAAACACTCGATGAACAACACGGCCAACAACGCCAACGACGTCCCCAACGCCGCCCGAACCAGCTACCAGAATATGCTCAACCTGGTCCGCCAGGATATGTCGGTTACAGCCAACTATGACGCCGCCTTGCAGACGATTGATCCCGACGCGCTGATCGACTATATGTTGGCCAACTTCTACGGCGGCAATACCGACTGGGCACACAAGAACTGGTATGCCAGCCAGAACGCCGTCGATCCTGACGGGCGGTGGCGGTTCCACAGTTGGGACGCCGAGCACGCGGTCAAAAGCGTCAACGAAAACGTGACCGGCAAGAATAACTCCAACGGACCGACCGAGGTTCACACCCGGCTCACGGCCAACGCCGAATATCGAATGCTCTTCGCCGACCACGTACACAAACACTTCCACAACGGCGGCGTGCTCTCTCCCACCGGGGCGGCCGCCTTGTATCAGGCCCGGATGACCGAAGTCGATCGGGCCATCGTCGGCGAGTCGGCCCGATGGGGCGACAACCGCCAACGCTACGACCCCTACACCCGCGACGATTGGCTGGCCACGCAGAACGGCAAGCTCAGCAGCTACTTCCCCCAACGGACCAACAACGTATTGGGCTATCTGAGGGCCCGCAATCTGTATCCTTCGGTCGACGCTCCCGTTTACCGGGTCAACGGCTCGTCCCAGTATGGCGGAGCGATCGACCCGGAGGACTCGCTGAGCATAACCGGCTCCGGAACCATCTACTACACGCTCGACGGCTCCGACCCGCGGCTTCCCGGCGCCGTGCAGTTCAGCGGCGCGCCGATGTATCTCGACGAATCAACGCTGCTGAAGTCCCGGGTCCTCAGCGGCAGCACCTGGTCGGCGTTGAGCGAGGCCCGGTTCTACGTGGGCACCTCCGCCACGGCGGCCAACCTGGTGGCCACCGAGATCAACTACCATCCCCACGACCCTACGCCCGCGGAATTGGCGATCGATTCCACTTGGCTCGACGGGGACTTCGAGTTCATCGAACTGAAGAACATCAGCGGCGAGTGGATCGATCTGACCACCGTCGAGTTTGCGCGTGGAATCACGTTCGACTTCACCGACAGCGCAGCAACTCGACTCGATCCCGGCGAGTCCACCGTCCTGGTGCGCAACCCGGCTGCCTTTGCCCAGCGATATGACACGGACGGCATCCTGATCGCCGGTTCGTACGACGAGAACCTGGCCAACAACGGCGAGCGGATCAAGCTCTTGGACCGGTTTGGCGAGCCGATCTTCAATTTCTCCTACAACGACGGAGGCGGTTGGCCCGGCAAAGCCGACGGCAAGGGGGCTTCGCTGGTGTTGATCGACCCGGCCAGCGTGCCAACGGCTGACCCCGCTCGTACCGATTTCCTGGAAAACGACGATAACTGGCGCTCCAGCGTCCGTTACGGCGGCAGCCCCGGCGCCGAGCCGGAGTCAGCCTTGGGCGTCGTGGTCAACGAAGTGCTCACCCACACCGATCTGCCGCAGAAGGACACGATCGAACTGATCAACACCACCGCCGGGGCGATCGATCTCGGAGGCTGGTACCTGAGCGACTCTTGGGGTTGGGAGTCGGATCCCAACAACGGCCATTACAAGAAGTTCCGTATCCCCGACGGCACCAGCATACCGGCCGGCGGATACGTCGTGTTCGACGAGGACGACTTCAATCCCACGCCCGGCAGTCAGGGCCCGAACCATTTCGCCCTGAACGGCGCCCATGGTGACGACGTCTGGCTGATGAAGGCCGACGCGGCCGGCAACCTGACCCACTTCGCCGACCATCTCGAATTCGACGCCGCGGCCAACGGCGAGTCGTGGGGACGCTGGCCCAACGGTCTGGGCGATCCGTATCCGATGCGCACGCCCACGCTCGACAAGGCCAATCCGCAAAACGGCGAAAACAGCGGGCCGCGGGTCGGCCCGGTGATCATCAGTGAACTGCACTACAACCCGACGCCGCTGGTGGAAGACGACGATCTGGAGTTCATCGAGATCTACAATCCGACCTCCACGACCGTCAACCTGACCGATTGGCGGATCCGCAAGGGTATCGATTTCAACTTTCCCGCGGGCTTCACGCTCGAGTCGGGGGCCGCGATGATCGTGGTGCCGTTCGATCCCAGCGACACCGACAAACTCAGCGCCTTCTACGACGAGTATTGGCCCGGCGGACCGGTGCCGCCGGAACTGGTGATCCTCGGCGGCTACCGCGGCCGGCTCAACGACGACGGCGAACGCGTACGGTTGCAGCGCGGCGATGAAGAACCGGCCGGCGAGCCGGGATTCATCCCCCGACTGCTGGAAGACGAAGTGCGTTACGACGACGAGGCTCCTTGGCCTTCCACCGCCGACGGTCTGGGAAGCTCGCTGAATCGGCTCGATACCGACGCCTGGGGCAACTCGCCGACGAGTTGGGGCGCCCTGCCGCCGACCCCGGGTACGACGACCTTCGAGATGCCCCAGCCCGAGGCGGAGGTGGTCGGCCGCCATGTCTTCTATAACGGTTCGAGCTTCGACGCCTACGACTCCGGGGCCGGCGCCTCGGACGATGAGGCGATCGCCCCCGACAAGGCGGCCTTGCTGCCGGGCCAGACGGCCACCCGGGCCAACTATACCAGCTACTCCCGCGGCATCAACGGCATCATGATCGACATCGACGCCCTGCCGCCCGGGGCTGATCCGGATGCCGACGACTTCCGGTTCCGCACAGGCAACGGCAATGACCTGGCCCTTTGGACCGAGCCGCAGGACCCACCCGAAGTCACCGTGCGGCGGGGCGCGGGCGTCGGCGGCTCGGACCGGCTGACGCTCATTTGGCCCGACAATACCATCCAGAAACAGTGGCTGCAAGTGACGGTACGGACGACCTTCGATACCGGGCTGGCCGAAGCGGAGGTCTTCTACTTCGGCAATGCCGTCGGCGAGTCGGGCAACTCGACCACCGACGCGAAGGTCAACGCCTTCGACATACTCGGAGCCCGGGACAATCAACGCAACTTCCTCGACCCGGCGCCGATCGACTTCGCCTACGACTTCGACCGCGACGCCAGTGTTGATGCCACCGACATGCTCATCGCCCGCAACCATCAGACTCACTTCCTCAACGCCCTGAGGCTGATCACGGTTCCCGCCGCCAAGGCGGCCGGTCCGGACGCGGCCGCCGTATCGGTGGCAACGGCCGGCGACGCCGTGTTCGAGCAGCTTGCCGGGCAGGAATCGGAACGCCTTTTTATGAAGACGTCGCCCGGCAGGTTCGCGTGGCTGCATGAGTTTGAGCGAATCGGCATACGGCAACGGCCGTCCGAGAAGGGTACGCCGGTCGAAGCCGTTGTGGATAAGTTGCTGGCCGAGATGGACCGCTGAATCGCCGACCATCATCATCGGCAACACGGAATCGTTTCTGTTGCGGAACGTGGTTTTGCACAAGAGTGTTTAATGGGCCGGTCCGCCCAAGGGGGAGAAGTGCCACAGCTTCGCGGTGCCGTCGAGGCTGCCGGTGGCCAGGGTTTGGCCGTCCGGGGAAAAGGTTGCCGAGTGGACGGCCCCGGCATGATCCGTAAGCGTGGCCTCGAGCCGGCCGCTGCCGAGCTGCCAGAGTTTCACCGAGTTGTCCTCGCCGCCGGAGGCCAAGATCGCGCCGTGGGGTGAAAACGCTAGGCAGCGGATCGTGTCGGAGTGTCCCTGGAAGCTGCCCATCGGCGTCGGCCGGTCCGTCGCCAGGTTCCAGAGCTTCAGCGCCCCGCCGTACCCGGCCGAGGCCAGCTTCTTGCCGTCGGGCGAAAACGCCACGCACAACACCGCGTCGCGGTGTCCGGTCAGCGTGGCTCTCGGTTGGCCGGTGGCCACGTCCCACAACTTCACCGTACAGTCGAAGCTGCCGGCGGAGGCCAGCGTCCGGCCGTCGGGCGAAAACACCACCGAGTGCACCGGGCCGGTGTGCCCCTCGAACGTCGCCCGCAGCCAACGCCCGGCCACGTCCCACAGCTTCACCGAATGATCCAGGCCGCCGGAGGCCAACGTGGCGCCGTCGGGCGAAAAGGCTACCGACCAGATCGTGCCCGATTGTCCGTCGAAGGTCGCCATGGCCCGGCCCGTGTGGGCGTCCCACAGCTTGATCTGCTTGTCCTGGCTTCCCGAGGCCACCAGCTTTCCGTCGGGGGAAAAGGCCACGCAACGGACCTCGGCCCGATGGTATTCTTCGATCGGCGGGCGAAGGGCCGCCAGCAGCCGCCTCAGTCGGGCGCGAACTTCCACCGAGGCCGTTTCTTGCATCGTCTGGCGAAGCTCAGGCTCGATGTCCCGGCCCAGCTTGGCAAATTCCCGGGAGGCCCGCTCGCGGACGTCGAAACGGTCGTGGTCCAGATCCCGAAACAACTGCCGTCGCCGCTGCTGTTCTTCCCGGCCGACCGCCGCCGGCAGTTGCCACAGCTTGACCGTACGGTCGCCGCTGGCGGTGGCCAACACGCCGCCGTCGGGCGAGAAGCTCACGCCATACACACCGCCGCGGTGACCCTTGAGCGTAATCGACTCCCCGGCCGCGGCCGGACGCCAACCGGCCAGCGCCGCAAGGAAGATGACCACTCTGAAAGCGTGCCGCATCACCAGACATTCCCGTTTAGCTGCCGCCGACCGTAGAGTGGGTGCTCGCACCCTACGAGATCATCATATTCCGGTCCTTGCCGGGAAGCAATCCTCCCGGGGCGTTCTGCCGCGTGGCCTCCACCAGCCTCTCGGTGGCCGGCAACGCCCGGCGGGACGACCTGCTCTATTTCAGAGTTGACGCAGTAGTCGTGCCCGGAGCTGGTGATTTGCCGGCAGCCGGATTTGCCCAAGTTCGCGCCGAGCCGGCAATTGTCCGAAAATCCCCGCACCCTTTCGGACGTCAATTAATGGGCCGGCGGTCCGCCCGGCCAATAAGTTGCCTTGTCAATTGGACTTACGTCGATTAGAATAGACGCATGTCCACCGCACTCGGCATGAGGTCGCGACAAAAAAGGCCCGGCAATTCTGTTTCCAAGTTATTTCGCAGTAACATGTTACGTCGATTTCAATGGACCCCCTTTGTCGCGTGTGTTTCGCGACCACCACTTACGGCCACAAACCGTGCACGAACTCGGCCCGAACCCGTCTTGGTTTAGCCCGGATTATTCGTAGATGAGGGAATTCTTGGACCTCTGTGGGCATCTAAGTTGGTGAACAGTAACAACTTGTCCGCCCAGCAGAGGTCCAGCCATGATTATACAGTCTGTTTGGCAGAAGTC
>SDBV01006245.1_pt1 | contig 16580 bp, 12 predicted proteins | sample 2277081 | NCBI WGS metagenome assembly SDBV01 (sample SAMN10402039, study PRJNA504765) | marine sediment metagenome | isolation source: marine sediment core GS10_PC15, 223 cmbsf | place: Arctic Ocean: Southern Knipovich Ridge | collected 2010 | reverse complement strand
GCGGCGGGCCGGACAGGTCTGGAAGTCTTGCTTTCATATCGGGTTACAACAGCGGGCGACCGGGGTCGAACCGGCAACATTCAGCTTGGAAGGCTGATGCTCTGCCAATTGAGCTACGCCCGCAGATTCATCGCGCATTGTAGCAGCACGTTGCGTAGTCTCGCAACTAGCAGCACTTATGGCCGTTGACTCACCCGCTGTGGCGGCCATAGGTAACGGCCGATCGATGCGCCGCATCGCGCCATCTCGCATGGGTCCGCGCCCCAACTGCTGGGGGTATTGCGGGGGGTCGATCGGGCCTGAATCGCCAGCGCGGGAATCGCACGTCCCCGTCGCTGTGCGCCGTTCGTCGGGTCTGATCGTCGGTAGTGACTCAATCGCCTTGGCCGTGTCGGCCAGCCCCAGGACCGTGTAATGTTTCAGTGTAGTGCGATAGTCGGCGTGGCGCATGATGCGTTGGGCAACCTGCGGGGCGATGCCCGCGCGGGCCAGATTCGTGCCCAGCGTGGTCCGCAGGGCATGCAGGTCGATCGTTCGACCCTCGGCGTCCTCGGCTACGATCCGGGTTTTTGGCCGTTGACGCTTGCCTTTGCCGATCATCACCGGCTTGCCCTTGGCGTCGGTCACGATCTCCCTATGCGCCAACCCCGCCCGCAGAAAGTCCTTCAGCACCGTCACCGTGGTCACGGCCTGCGGGAACACTCTGGCCGTGGGCATCGCCAGCGCATCATCCCGTCGCTGGTTCAGTTCTTCGGCAAGCTGGGGGTGCATCGGGATCACGTCCGTGCGATTCGCCTTGCCGCCGCGAATAGTGATAGTGCCCTCGGCAGAATCCACATCGGCCCACGTCAACCGTTGCAGGTCGCCTTTCCGTAACCCGGCCAGGGCGGCCGTCAAGTACCATGCTTTGCGTCCGCGGTCCTCGGCCACCGCGAAGAGACGGGCCAGCTCGTCATCGGTCAGGGGCCGACGCACGCGCCGCCGGTCTTTGCTCTCGTCCAGCTTTGGCACCACCTTCAACGGGTTCGATTCGGCCCGGCCGGTTTCGACGCACCAGCTCACAAACGCAACCGCGATCTGCCGGGCGAAGTTCATGGACCGGGCCGACAGCCCAGTATCCCGCATCGCCCGCAGGTGACGTTCCAGCGCGTCGGCCGTCAGGTCGATCAGCCGCGTGGCGCCAGTGGCTTCCCGCAGCCGATTCAGGTGGCTGGCCTTTTGATCGACATGGCGGGGGGCGTGGCCGGCGTGGCGACAGTGTGCGATGTAGTCGTCAACGTGGTCGGTCAGGGGCTTGCGTCCCTCGATTGCGTAGCGGTCTTTGCTGGCGTCTACTACGCCGTCCCGCCGCAGGGCCGCATCGGCCACGCGCTTGGCGAGGATGCGTTCCGCCGCCGCCTTGTCGGTCGTGCGTGTGGATCGTTCTTTCCGCTTGCCAGTGTGGTCGTACCATGATGCGATCCAGGAACCACGACCCTCGCGCTTGAACAAGGTTCCCGTGCCGCGCGATCGCTGCCGTCTCCGGGCCATTGATTCACCTACCTCTCTTTCCCCGCTGTCGCTTGGGCTGCAATTCGAGTTTCAGGGTCCGGCATAGTCTCTCAGCGGTCGTCAACGTCACGTCGCGCTCACCTTTGAGGAATCGCCCCACGACAGCCGAGTTCACTTCGCTATCACGGGCAAGCGCATACGCTGTACGGCCGTCCCTCTTGGCCGTAGCTCGAATCAGGTCCGCGAAACTCTTCATTGTGGTCATACTCTCAGTATATGTCACTCGGCGCTATGTGTCAAGAGGCGCTATGCAAGTCCACGCTCGTTTTCCCGCACGTTCGCTGCCCATGCTCGGTACTGCGCCGCCAGCTCAGGACGGATCGCCTCGCACCGGTCGGCGAGCTGTTGCAGGCGCGCGGCCCATGCCGCAGGCGTCCAGCCCGGATTGACGTACCCCGATTCGATGCGTTCGGCAAGGGAAAGCTCGTGCGGCGGGGTACCCTGTTCCGGCATCTGGGGCCGCTGGGTCGCGTGCCGTTGACCGATGGTACCGCTCTGCGCCGCCGCAGTCGCCAGAGCAGGATTCCGGCCGTTCTGGGCGGGTTCTGGCGCGCGACCGTTCCCCAGCAGGGCCAGCAGCTCGGGCTTGTGGGCCTTGACACGCTGGGCCAGTCCGGGCGTCATCGCGGATCGGGGCCAGAATCGCAACCGATCGCCGTGGGCCTGTAGCTCGATTCCGTGGCGGGCTAGATCGGTCAGCAGCGCGGCAACCGGGTCGCCGGTCGTGTGCATCAGATTTCCCCCCATTCGTTCTCGACGCCGGCATGCTCGGGCGCCATGCCCTCGGCCCCGGGACGGCAGGCGAACCGAACATCGTCGGAGGGCAACTCGCCGTCAGGGCAGCCGGCGCATGGTGCCTCATCCGGATCGTTGACAGCGTTGACGTTGACAGAACCCACGTTCCGGGGTTCGTCAGCCGGGGTATTGTCAACGTCGGCAGTGTCCACAGAGGATTGACGGGGGCTGTCGTCGATGCCGTCGGTGTCCGCCAGGACAAACCGCTTGCTCGGCTTCCCGCCCTTCGGGCCGGGCGGGACTTGTTCCCAGTGTCCGATGCCGGCCTGCGTCAACTCATCAAGCGCGGCCTCGGCGTCGGCCGCAGTCGTAAACATGCGCGACGATCGCATCAGCTCGCGCCGCGTGACCGATCCACCCTTACGCTGGATCAGTTCCACGAGTTGCCGTCGGTCGCGATCGTCGTCGGATTCAGTCCAGATCGAGTACACGCGCCGGGCTTCATGCCCGAACCAGCGGGACAGCACCACGCCCGCGCCGATACTGATCTCATCCACGCAGTCGGGATGGGCCAAGGTGAGATCGCCGGCTGCCACTCGCACACAGTGCACGACCAGCGCCAGGCGGGCCGCGTACGCTTCCAACTTCGACCACGCCGCCGACAGATCACCGGTCAGCCCGGCGTATTCCGCGGCGTGTTCATTGTAGAACTCGATCCAGGCCGCCTTGCCGTCGGAGGACAGCGCAACGATCCGGGGCCGCGGGTCCCCGTTGTCATCGCGGTCGGGTTCCAGCTCATGCAGCGCCCCGATGATCGCCGCGACGGCTGCATGCACGCTCTTAGGGATCGTCGCCTCGGTCCAGCGCTTCGCGCGGCGCGAGGGCATCGCCAGCAAGAGCCGAGCCAGCAGTCCGCTTTCGCGGTGCTCATACCCCAGCACGCGGTCGAGGATGCCAGGTTGGACGCCGCCGGTCACGCTCACCGCCGCCGCCGGGACGTAGATCGTCGGGGTTGGTCCGGTCTTGCGATCGACCACGATGGACTCCCCGTTGTGCATCGACAGCCAGTGTTGCGCGTCACCGCCCCGGCCGGCCTTGTAGGCGTCGAAACCGCGAATCCAGCCGGCCAGCTCGTCACGCGCCATTAGGAGCCCGCGGGGGTTGACCAACAGGATCGGGACCAGCGCCTCGACCGTGGCATCACTGACGACGTATCGCTCGGCTGCTGGGGGCTGCGGTTTGCCGGGTGGGTCATCGTCGGCCTTGCTGCACTTCCACGCCGCCAGGGCCTTTTCGTACCGCACCACCTCGGCCTCATACTTGGCCTGCTCCTCGGCGAAACGCTTCAGCGCATCGCCTTGAAGATCGCGGGTTGGCCCCATAGCAAGCTTGTACGCTGGTGTTTTCAATGTGCCGGATTCACCCACGATCGCCGTCCAGATGATCGCCGGCTCGGTCCACCCGCTTTTGAGCTGGATGCGCCGCGAGTTGCCAATCGCACTCGCCAGGGCCGATAGGAGTGGCAGCGCGATGTAGCTCGGATCACAGCCGATCGCCTGCGCGCCCTTGGTGACGAATGACCGCAACGGCTCGGGCAGGGCCTCAACCGGAAACGGCTGATAGCCTTCGATCGGAGGGCCCGGGTGCTTCAGCTCGATCGGCTCGGCTGCGTCGGCCAGGGCCTCGATTTCCGCGCGGATCGTGGCATCGTCCAGCCCCGCCGCGTGGCAGGCCGCGATGTATTCGACGGCGTCGCCGCCCGGGGGCAGGTCGGGCAGGTTCACCACCTTGATCGTGGGCCGAGGCACGAGCTTTGCCAACAGGCGCACCACATCAGCGGCGTAGCACTCCCCCGGCTCGTCGCTGTCGGGCAGGATGATGCACTCCTTGCCAGCCAACGCGGACCAGCCCGCGGAGCTGGCGCTCTTGGCGCCGTGCGGGCTCGTCGTGGCCACCAGCCCCAGCTCCCGCAAGGCGTCGGCCGCTTTCTCGCCCTCAACTACGCATACGTGCGGCGCGTCGGCCAACTCGGGCAGGCGATACAGGAACCGTGGCGTGGGCATTCCGCCGATTGACCAGCCAGCCGCCGTTCGGCTCACCGGGCGAATGTCCTTCGTTCCGTCGGGACGATCCCACCGGACCACCATGCCAACCGGCTCACCCTTGGCATCGTGATAGGTCCACCACGCCGACCGTGGGCCGTATCGACTTTCCAGCTCGGCCACCGCATCGCGGGCCGTCGGGTAGGCCGTGGGCGTCTTCGTCGGCGTTGACGTTGACGAAACCGTGCGAGGCGAGCCCCTGCGGGGCGTATGGTCAACTGTCGGTGCGTCGGCGGGCATCAGATCACGCAGCGTAAGCCCCAGCGCGGGCACGATCGCCTCGACCGGGCAGCCGGCGTGGCAGCGGATCAGGACCCGGCCGTCGTCGCCCTCGGCAATTGACAGGCTGGGCCGTGTGTCAGCGTGGGCAGGGCACTGTGTCTTCCAGCCGGAGCTGTTGCGAATAGGCTTCCGCCCAGTTACACTTTCTAGAGCAGTTAGGACCACGGAAATGGGGCGGTCGTTCATCAGCGGTCGCCCCCTTTCGCGCGCTGTGCCAACCACTCCCGCAGAGCATCGACGGGATACAGGACCGCCTTGCCCAAGCGAACACACGGAATCTCGCCGCGGTTGGTCATCGACCACAACAGCCGCTCGCCGATGTTCAGCGCCCGGGCGGCATCCTTGGGCCGCAGGGCCAGCCTGAGGGGCTCGCTGGCGGGGGGGCGGATGTCAGTCACGATCCACCCCCGTTTCGTCGCGCGGCGATCGCGTTCATCTCATGGCGGACCTGTGCGATGGCCGCGTTGTCGAACAGCCGGACGGTGCCCGCGTAGGCGCGCGGCTTGATGTGGCGTCGGGTTCGCAGAACACGACAGACGCGATCGACCGACACGTCCAGCTCTGCCGCGATCACGCCAACCGTAACGAGCTTCGGAGGTCTCGATTTCACTGAATGCCCTTTCACGTTGGGAAGAGGACCATTCCCCTTCACCCACGTCCGGGCATTCACGCGAATCCATGAAAAACGGCCCTGACGCCAGCGCCAAGGCCGGTTCGGCGTTCATGAATATTCATGAATACTCATGAACGCGGTCCGATCAGACCTGCTTCTTGACCCATTTGCGCCGTTTGCCACGCTTCGTATGGGGGTCCTCCACGTCGGCGTCTTCCTTCTCATCCTTGGCCTGCTCGTCTGCCAGCCGATCCAGAATGCCCTGCCGGCGCTCCACGTCGCCAGCCGTGCAGTCCAGCGCGGCCGCGACCTGCTGCGCAGTCGTGCCAGGGTGGGTCTGAAGATACTCCCCAATCCGCTGGTTGAGCTCCTGTTCCCGCTGATCCAGCTCGTCAATCATGGCGTCGGTCTGCCGCCCGTGCTCGTGCAACTGCGTCATCCGGCTCCCGCCGGCCGCGTTGACGGCTTTCTCAGTGAGCCTCAGAGCCTTCGGGTCTGCCCCCAGCTTTCGCGCGATCTTCAGTCGGCGCTGGTTCAACTCCCAGGCTTTCGATTCTGCCACTACACCGACACTGCAACGCACGGCTTCCGACACCTCTTGCGCCGTATCGTGGGGACGCCTCGTCAGGTGTTCAGCGATCAGCGGTGCTGTCACCTCGCGCTTCATTCGCTTACCCCTCTTTCGCTTGCACTCCGTGGACTGCTGCTGCGCCGCCCCGCTCACCGCCTCGGATTCGATGTTCAGGTTCGCCGCATCCTCCGGGAGGCCTGTTGGTGATTGGCCAATTCTGTCGTCCGTGCCGTCGGATTCAGCGCGCGTGCAAGCGATTGCAGCGAGCCGATTCCGTTTCGACCACTCGCTCGCCAGTTTCTCGACCTCCCTGACGCACTCGGGCGAAGTCAGCTTCTCCATCGCCCGCCGCCGCAGTGTCGCCTCTTCGGAGTCCGGCGGGATCCCGCCACGTAACTCCTGCTCCAACTTCCGGTTGAACACCCAACGCTGAAACGAGTTCTCGTCTCCGGTCACGTCGTCCTCGGTCAACTGCACGGTCTCCAGATCAATCCGGTCCACAGCCCGGTGCCAACTGCGGAGCAGCTTCGCAACCTGTTCTCGCTGCGCCGGATCTGGCGGTGGCAACACATCGGGCTCCGGCGTGGGCGCAGATTCGTTGGCGTCCGCATTCGCTGACAGGTCGATCGCCGTAAACGCCAGACCGGTGTGGTCATTGACCCGCAGAACCTGAACGGTGGAATAGTGTGGGTTGGCTTCCAGAAGCCGGTGATGATCCGGCCGGCGAACCACCACATACTCGATAGGTGGGACCGGATATCCGAGGACCGCTGCGGATTCGGCTGCCCGGGCGCTCAACCCGAAGAAATCGGCTTGCGTGGGATCACCCTTGGCTTCGCCGAGCCGGTCGAGACATTCTGCCAGCAGCGCTGCCAGCTCTCGCTTGGCCCGCTGGCGATTCGGCGTGGCGTCGCCCGATTCTGCCATGGAGACCATCCTTGCGAACCGGGTCGGCCCGAGCACGATGCCGGGGACGGTGTGCCAGCGCCGCCGCCCGGACCGCACGCCGGTGATCACCCGGCTACCCGGTCTGCCCTATTTTACACCGAGATCGGAACCGGGGGCATCTCTCGCAGGTGGCTTATCCGGATGACCGGACCGCCGCCGCTACGGCTCATCCTCGTCATCCTCGCGCTTCTCGTCGGCCTCTTCGAGGAGCCGGTCGATTTGATTGCGGATCGCTTGCAGGCTGCGCGTGTCCTTTTCCTCGGCGAGCGCCGCCAGATAGGCGTCAACAAGTTCCTCGTCCCTCAGCTCTTCCTTCGGCTCCGGCAGCGTGATCCACGAGCGGCGTGCGAATGAGTAGAAGGTGGACGCCGTGTCGTAGCAGTACGGTTTCGGCAGTCCTTGAAGCAGAACTTCAACCCAGGCATCCTGCCAGCCGAAGTGCGCCAGGGCTTTTACGAAACGGACCTCACACGCATGCTCCTCATCGAATCGCCCGATCGTGTCCGCATCGAAAGAGAGCCAGCCGCGGGCGTGCCAGCGCCGCATCTCGTTGAGGCTGACCTGCATGTGGCTCTCGAATTGATCGAGACCCGTCGGGAACATCGTCTCCAACCCGAACCAGCCTGACCGCCGAGGGCCGAGATCCGCGCTGCTCCCGTTTTCCGCGCTCCTACTCATTGGGTTCCCCATCTCGATCTTGACCCACCCAGATTGTGGGCGGCCGATGTTCCATCCAACACTCAGTCCGGTCCCGTCACGAACGCGTCCGGCCAGCCGCCGTGGGCGTCGATGACCTCGTCGATCTCGGCCATGATGCGGATGGTCTCGCTCAGGGCGACGACTATTCTCTGGTAGTGGTCGATGTCCTTGTCGGTCAGCACGCGGCCGGGGCGGGGATTCTTGCCGCCCTTGGCCTGGCGATCCTTGAGCCACTTCTCGCAGACCTGGTACCCGCCGATGTGGAAGTTCCACACCTCCTCCGGCACGCCCCGGAACCCGCGCGTCTTCGCCTTGTCGATCCACACAGTCTCGTCGGAGTAGGAGACCTTCTCGACCTGGAAGTCGCCGGAGCCGACGAGGGAGGCAATGTGGTCGTCGAGCTTGGGCGACTCCATTAGGTGCAAGGCCACGAGTTCGTCGCCGCTGTGGGCGAGGGTGCGGAAGAGATCAAGGCCGCCGGGGAGAGGAATGTGCGGAAAGCCGGTTCTTAAGGGCTCCGCGTAACGAATTCGGTACGTCGGGCTGAAGAAGACACCATACACATAGCGAAGCAACTCCTCTGGCTGCAGAACCGAGTCATCGACAGACTCCCCGCAGCGACTGTCCCGCCAAGCGAGTCCCAGCATCCCAGCGATCTGTTCAGCACACTTTCCGTTGATGGCAGGGCGCCGCGCAGCAAGACCTCCGAGTTGTTGTCCCTGTGGGTAGTAGTAGAGTGGAAACACAAACGCGTTGTTTGAGGTCTTTGGTGACAAGAATATTTTCTCGACCGGCAGTCGGGACACGAAGAAATGCGCTGGCTCCTCACCTTTCACAAGACGGCTCGTGATCAGTGCAATGTTATCCTCAAGGAGGTGGCGGAAGACCGAGTAGCGGGCCCGTTGCAGAAAACTGCAGTAGAACGTGAAGCGATCATCGAATGGGCGATACGCAGCAGGGATGATCTTCTTGGTTCGATGTGCATCGCCTGCAACGTTCCTACGGCGTCGCGCTACCGGCCAACCGCTCGTGTCCTCGATGTTGTATCTGGAGGCAATGTCATCGTCAGAGAGACGACGGCTCGCCAAGTCTTCGACCAGAGCCACGAGCGGCTCTCGTTCAAATGAGATCAGTGCCTCGTCTCTCCCCGTCACAAAGCCGGCGCTAGACAGTTCAAAAAGGTCCGCTACCGAGACACCCTTTTCGTAAGCCTCATCTGCTGGGGTCGAGGCCGCAAAGAAGAAGAATGGACTTCTCGACACAATCGCAGTCAGCTTTGGGAGCGGTAATTCTCCCGCTAGAACTTGATACTTGTGATCTCTCAATCCCCAAAGGTCAACGCGGCGCAGACGGCCGAACGCACCATGGCCCCCGCGCCGAACAAGCGCAGCAATCGAAACGCCCTGTTGAATGTCGAAGACGTTTTGGTCTGTGTGCCCGGTTGGCGACTTCAAGCCGAGCAGCGCGCTTCCGTGAAGATCGAGCACGTTGATAGCATCGAATGAAGCTAGGAGTTGCTCGCGCAAACCACGGTGGATGATGCCCGTCAGGTAAGTGTGATTGGTGATGAGCGAAAGCACTCCAAACCCAGCGCGTGCGACAAGGAAGTGGCCGAGTCGTAGAAACTTGACGTAGTCGTCGGAAAGGGGCTGGATGTTGCGTTCCTCGCGCACAGCCCTCTTGTAAATACGCATCAGCTCGGAGATCCAAACGCCAGAGTTCTGCGAAACCACTGAATAAGGCGGATTACCGATGACTACCGTAAACCGCTGGGCCCGCTTGATCGCGTTCACCGCCTCTGCCTCGTGTGCAAGCGCCGGAATCGCAAAGGCCAGCGTCCCCGAGAAGTCCTGGGCCGGTTCCAGCGCGTTCGTCAGGTAGACCCGGGCACGCTCCTCGCTCGCGAAGCGGTAGCCCGTCTCGTAGAGCTTGAGCCCGATCTTCATGTGGGCGATGGCGTAGGGGGCCATCATCAGCTCGTAGCCGTGCAGCCGGGGGAGCAGGTGCTTCGGGACGTAGTCGTTCCAGAGCTGCTCGATCTTCTTCGCGCCGTGGCCCTCGGCTCGCCACTTCTCGGTCATCGTTTTGTGGATGAGGCCGATCACCTCCACCAGGAAGGTGCCGGTGCCGGTGGCGGGGTCGAGGATCTGGACGAAGGGCGTGGCGGGGTCGATGGGCTTCTTTTCGATCTTGTTCGTCTTCGGATTGCGGACCTCGATCTCGGGGAGGCGCAGACCCTCACCCCGGCCCTCTCCCTGGGAGGGCGAGGGGGGAAAGCGCTTGACCATTTCGCCCCAGGTGGTCGTGTCGGCCAGACCGTCTTCGAGGCCGAACTCGGTGCGCAGCAGTTCATCCACGGAGCGGACGATGAAGGAAACCACCGGCCGGGGCGTGTAGAAGACGCCGCGCTGCATCCGCTTCTTGGCGTCGTACTCCTTGAGGAAGTCCTCATAGAAGTGAATGACCGGGTCTTCCTGGGGGTTCTTGTCGCCGAAGTCGCGCAGGACGGCCTCCATGTTGGCCGCGCGGAGCGTGTCGACCACGTCGTTGACGCCGAGTTCGTCGAAGTCGATGCCGGACTCCCGCTTACTTCCGTTGCGGCGACCGCCGATGTTCAGGAAGGTCTCCATGAGTTCCTTGAGGAAGGGGTTGGTGATCGGGACCATGTCCGCGACGTTGTCGGCGACCAGGCCGGCGGGGCGCGACACGCGGGCGGTGAGCAGGCCGTAGGTGATGGTCTGGGCGTACATGTCGGCGAAGTCGTCGTCCGACAGGTCGTGGATCAGCGCCTCTTTGAAGGCCGACATGAGCTTGCGAAGTGGGCCTTTTTCGGATTCGACGCTCAGAACCCGATTGGCGCGCTTGCGGATGGCGGAGGCGAGTTCCGCCATGCGGACGGCGAGTGCCTTGGACGTGTTGATGACCTCGCGATGGCGGAGGGTGAAGGCCGACGACCATAGCGAGCGCCAGGCGTCGAGGTCGAATTCGTTTTGCGGCCAGCGGAGCTTGTCTCTGAGGGTCATGTGGGCGTGGGCGAGGTGGAGGACAGTGTCCTCGTCATCCCAGCCCAGCACGCGAAGCGTCGGCAGACTGCCGTCCGCCGCTGACGTGTCCTCGGAGAAGTGGGCGAAGGTGATGTCGCGATGGTCGGCCTCGCCGTAGGACGAGATGAACAACAGATCGTGAAGCTGCCAAGCCGCCTGCTGGGGCCGGTTCGCCGATTGACGCTTCTTGACTACCAGCGATCGGAGAATTCGGCGCAGGGCCACAACGGGCAGTCGCTTGGGCTCGAAGTTGATGAAGAAGATGCCCCAGGGCTGGTTGTCCGCGAGTGGCCGGAGTTGCTTGATCTGCTTGATCTTGACGGCGGCCTTGGCGTCCAGGCCGAGTTCCTCCGGCTCATAGTCGAACGTCAGTTCGTCGAAGTCGTCGGACTCAATGGGCCACTCCAACTCATCTCTGAGGTACTTGACGAGCTGTGGGAACGAATTGATTGGTCGCAAGTGATCCGGGTTCGGGCTCGGCATTTCTCACGCTCCAAGGATCAACTCAACTCCATCCAGGCTTTCAACGCCGGCTTGACGCCCATGGGCGCCTGGACCTGTTTCAGGTACGTGTTCTTGATGCGCTTCTCGATCTTCGCGCGAATCTGGGAGAGCGTGGCCTGCTCGATCGCGCACTGGCGGGGCGTGTCGGGCTCGCAGCGGATGAAGTCGATGATCTGAGTGGCTTCCTGGATGATCCTCTCTGAGGCGAGGTCGAACAGATACCACTGCGTCAGCCCGGCCTCGATCGACCAGCCGCTGGCCTCTCCCGACGCCGGCTTCTCGCCTTCCTTCTCAGCGACCTTGCGGGCCGGCAGCGCGTAGCAAAAGAAAACGGCGCGTGTACCGGGCGTGGGATGCTCTTTTCCGCTAAAGACGCGCCCGGGGAGTTCGTTGAGCCGCTGCTCAAGCTCGGGATGGTCCCTGAAGAGCTTCTGAAGTTCCAGGTGCATTTTTTCAATCGGCGACAGCGTGCCCTCATAGATATCGTAGAAATCGCGCAGGTCATCGTAATCGTCGTCCGGCTTGAGCAGCTTGCGGCCCTCGATGCCGAACGTCTTGGAAATGCGCAGCGTCTTATTCGAGACCCGCTTGTACAGCTTGAGCAGCCGTTCCAGTTCGTCGGGCGGCAGGAAATTCCAATACGCGACCTCACCGCGCAGTTTCCGCTGGTCGGGATGGTCGGCGATGATGCGTTCTTCGATGGCCGGGTCCATGCGGCGGTCTACGCGGCCGATCCGCTGCATCAGGCGAACGGGGTTCCAGTGCAGGTCGTAGTTGATCACGCGGGTGGCGTCCTGGAGGTTCAGACCTTCGGACAGCACGTCGGTCGAGATCAGGACGCGAATCTCTTCGAGCCTCTCCTCGGCCAGCTCCGCACTCGACGAGCCGTTGTAGTACGGCGAGAAACGGCGGATGATCTGGCTGCGATTGCCCTTGGTCAGGCTGTCGATTTCGGCAACGCCATCGATTCCGGCCTCGACAAGCTGTTTCCGCAGATAGCGGGCGGTGTCCTTGAACTCGGTAAAGATCAGGAGCTTGTGCTTGCTGAGGACGGGGTCGTTCTTGAGAAGCCGGACCAAGGCGCTGAGTTTCTTGTCCTGTGACGGCTTGAACTTCTCCAGCTCAGTAAGGAACGTGGCAAGCTGGATCAAGTCGAGGATGGTCTCGTCAATGATGTCGCCCACGCGATACTCGTCGCGGGGCAACCTTTCGACCGCTTCGAGCATCTCGGGGGGGACGATGTCTTCGTCGGCGTCCGATTCGGCCTCGTCGCCGAAGAACTCATACTGATGTTCGTGGGCGTAGGAGATTAGGTCCTTGTGTTGCCGCTTCCAGCGATCCAGCACCCGTTTTTCGTGATCCCTTTCGCAGTGAACTTCCAGCCACGCCAGCAACTTGCGGATCAGGTTCCAGCACGACATCGTGAACGCTTCGACCGAGCTCTCGAACCGCTTCAGGAAGCCGGTACGAATCAGGGAGACGACCTGCCCCTGGCGGCCTTTGACCAACGGGTCGATCGTCTCATCGTCGCCGTCGTAGTAGCCCAGCGGGTAGTAGATCGCCAACGAGAAGAGCGGCTTTTCCTTGTTGAAGGCGTCCTCTACCATCGCCAGCAGCTTGCCGTACGTCTGTTTGACCGAGTACGGCTCCACCTTTGGGTCGCGCGGCTTCGGGAACAGCACTTCGCCGTCGCCGCTCTGTTCCAGGTTCTTCTTTACGTATGCTCGGCTTCGCTGAACGACTAGCGCCCGGAACAAGTCGTCCTGGGCGAGGACCTGCTCCGCCTCGGCGAGATTGGTTTCCAGCACGTCGCCGTCGGATTGCTGCGCGGCGATGGCCGCTTCGAGGGCCTTTTCCATCTTGCGGAAGTGCCCGGGGAGCGAGTGAATGCCGAGCGGAGCGTCCTTGAAGTAGTCGCTCTGGCGGCGAGAGAACAGCTCGATCATGTGCTGAAGATCGGTCAGGCGGTTGTTGATCGGCGTGGCGGTCAGCATGTAGACGGTCTTGTTCTCGATGATGTCGAAGAGCTGCCAGTAGCGAGACCGGCGTTCGCCCGGGTCGTCCCCCTTGGTTCCCGTGTTTCGGAAGTGGTGGGCCTCGTCGATGATGATGACATCGACCTGATCACGCACTTGCTGCATCTTGCGGGGCATGCCGTCGGATGTGCGGAGAAGATCGGTGTGGTTGAAGATTTTGAAGCCGTAGAACCCCTCCCACACTTCAGGCAGGTATCGGAGAAGGGTCGATTCCCAGACTGACTCGCGGGCGGCCTTGGGGACGAAGAGGGCGACATTCTGGCGGTCGTGCAGGATCAGACGCTCGATCAGCATGAGGCCGACGAATGTTTTTCCGAGACCGACTCCGTCGCAGAGAAACGCTCCCTTGAGTGGACTCAGGCCGCGCTTCAGCAGGGCGTGATAGCCCTCACGCTGATACTGTGCGAGGATCGGGTAGATCTTCGATTCGTTGCGCTCCCATTCCGTCGCAGTCATCTCGTGGCCGCGGAAGAACTCTTGGAGGGCCTTGGCGTATACGTCGAACGGCGGGTACTCGTGAATGTGCCGTTCGATGACCCGGAGGATGTCTGGGGTCACGTCCTCGGCGGCCTCCCAGTGTTCGTCGTACCATTCCTGTAACACCGCAACCGGACGGCCAGTGATCTGGACGTTCAACTCGATGTTCTCGGTGAGGCCGGGGTAGGTGAAGTTGGAGGAGCCGACCAGGGCGGATGAGCCGATCACTTCTATCCGGGCGTGGGTGATGTATGTCTTCGCGTGGAACTTGTCCTGGCGGTAGACCCTGCACAGGATCTTGCCGGAACGAATCCCCTCGACGATCGCCGGGACGCCGACGAGGAAGTCGTTCTTCTCCTTTTCGGTTTCGAGGCTTGCGTCGAGGCGTTGCCTCACCTGCGTCAGCCCTTGCTCGAACGCCTGCCTCGTCCGCCGGGAGACCTCGTCGCCCATCAGGACTCGGATTTGATCGACCTTCTGCCACTCGTCTTTCAGGGCCAGCAGCGAGCCGATCTCGAAGTAGCCGGTGGCGATGTCGATCCCCTTCGAGAGCTGGCACCAATCGTGGAGATACCGAAGGACCTTCCAGTCCTGATCGCTGTTGTCCACGATGAAGAGTTCGCTGCCGCTCGTGCTGACTCGCCTGGGCATCTCGCTGCCTCCGAGGGGGGCATCGCACACGGGGGGGACCCCAGCGATCCGCGACCTTTGCCGTGCCTCTGTGGGCGGGATTTCAGTCGAAGTCTACCAGACCGAATCGAGCGGCAAAAGCCGACCCGACCACCGCGGGCGTGGCTGCGGGCCTCACCTACGTCTGCCGTCAGCCAACTGACCGGCCGAGAATTCACCCGCAACACTGCGAGAGAAGCGCATTACCCGCCCACCGCCAGCTCCACCCATGGGTCGATATCGAAGAAATCCACCCAGCCGTCGCCGTCGCAGTCGGCCAGCATCAGGTCGCAGAAGGGGTATAGCTCGACGTACAGGCTCGGCGTCGTCAGCGCCATCACGAACGGGTCGATGTCGAAGAAGTCGAGCACCCCGTCGCAGTTCATGTCCCCGATGATGCGCTCGGCCAGCGCCAGACCATGCTGTACACCACCCGTGATGTCGAGAAAGTCGTTGCCGGGTGGAACGTCACCTTCACCACTCTGGTCCCTTCCCCACGTGACAATCGAGCCGTCTTCCTTCAGTGTGTAGCCAGTAGCATAGGCGCAGGCAATCGCAGTGAAATCGTTTTCTTCGGGCACGTCTAGTTGCCCTGAGCTGTCCGAACCCCATGCGACGAGCGAGCCGCCTTCCTTGAGTGCCAAGCCGAAGTTGGCGCCTGCTGCAATAGCGACAAAGTCGCTATCCCAGGGCACATCGGCCTCGCCGTGATAGTTGTACCCCCACCCCGCGAGCGTTCCATTTTCCCGCAAGGCCAAGCTGAAGGAACACCCAGCGGCGATAGCGACGAAGTTGTCTTCAGGGGGCACGTCGCACTGGCCATGAACGTTGTCGCCCCACGCCACAACAGACCCGTCGTCCCGAAGCGCCAGGCTGTGATAGCACCCACCAGATATGGCGACATAGTCGCTACCAGCCGGAACGTCGCACTGGCCATGTTCATTCCGACCCCATGCGACGACTGAGTCGTCCTGTCTTATCGCTAGGCCATGATACCACCCCGCGGCAACGGCCACGAAGTCATCCTCCGGTGGCACGTCGCATTGACCGTCCCAGTTGTCGCCCCACGCGAACAAGGTCCCGTCTTCCTTCAGCACCAGATTAAAATCATGCCCTGCGGCTATCGCAGTGAAATCGCCGCCCATGGGCGCACCAGCCCCATCATCACCCCATCCCACGACCGACCACGCGACGACCGGCGTCGTCGTGAGCAAGCCCACCAAAACCGCACACACCACGAGGACCCTTCTCATGCCAGACCCCTTTCATCAACATGACCCGTTTCGGCGAGGTGCCGCCCCGCCTGCCGGCAGTTTACCCCGGCCAACCCCGCAGCGAAAGCGAATACCGGGAAAGCGGACCCCTAACGTGCCGGTTGGACATGCTGCTCGAAACCGCGGCGGTGCTCCATCTCCCCCAGCAGCTCGCCCGCCCGACGTTCGGCTCGCAGGCGCACTTCGGCTGCGGCGTTCTGGGAGCGTGACGTCGACCAGGTCCAAAGCGTGCAACGCGTCGCAAGCCAGCCCGTCGCACGCGCGCGCGGGGGAATTGAGAGATTCTGCCGTCCGGATTCCCGAGCATCCTACACCCGGGGGTGTGATTACTCGCTCCGACACGGCAAAGAACGTCACCATTCGGTCGCAATCGTCAGCTATATTCAACTTCAGCAGGGTATACCCTCTTGCGCGCCGGCTTCAGCGGCCGGGGCTCACCCATGACACTGCTTGAGGGGCCGTTAAACACCACAGGTCGATTCGCCCCACCCCTTCACCCCTCCCTGGCCGGCTGCGTCGCTTGTGGGGCCTGAGAGGGGCCGCCATGTAGCCCTCCCGGGCACCCGTGGCGGCCACCCTGCCCGCGAAGCTCCCACGGGACCCGCCGGGGGGCTCCGACGGTGTTGGAAAGGGGGAAACTACGAGGAGAGGGCTATGTGAGTAGGGGCCGCGCCGCGCGGCCGGGGGGTCGGATTGATTCTCGCAGGTCGTCGGGGGGCCCCAGGGGGGGGGTCTGCCGAGTCATCATCTTTCCCCCCCGTCACCGCGCGCCGCGCGGACCATGGCCACGATGCCGGCCCGGATCGCACCGGGCAGCGCCGGCCACGCCTCGACCACGCGTCGCAGGTCCGCGTCGGTGGGGTCAATCGGGGTCAAACTGCTGGGGCTATTGCTGGGGGTCGCAGGGGTCGGCCCGTAAGCTTTTGACTTGTCAGTATTTACAGATTGGGCCTTCAGCTTGGAAGGCTGATGCTCTGCCAATTGAGCTACGCCCGCGGATTCATCGCGCATTGTAGCAGCACGTTGCGCAGCCTCGCAACCAGCCGCACTTGCGGCCGTTGACGCAGGGTCTGCC
>SDBV01006244.1_pt1 | contig 16580 bp, 13 predicted proteins | sample 2277081 | NCBI WGS metagenome assembly SDBV01 (sample SAMN10402039, study PRJNA504765) | marine sediment metagenome | isolation source: marine sediment core GS10_PC15, 223 cmbsf | place: Arctic Ocean: Southern Knipovich Ridge | collected 2010 | reverse complement strand
GGGCCCTTAGCTCAGTTGGTTAGAGCAACCGGCTCATAACCGGACGGTCCCAGGTTCGAGTCCTGGAGGGCCCACCAGTAACAGTCGTCATTTCTAGTAGAAGGCACCGGAGGATTGAGATAGACCGAGTGGGGGGACATGCTCGGTCGTCGATCACCGCAAAGCGCGCCCTTCACTCCGCCGACCGCGTCGGCGGAGTGAGTCCTTTCTGGCACAACTGCTTGGCCTTCCCGCGTAGAGGACTCAACGCGATGTCCATGGGGGCGAGCACGTTCGCGAGAAGCCCTCGTGCGAGGCGGCCGGGGATGCTGAGGCGTCGGGCGCGGAACACCGGCTTCGCCAGCGGCCCGGTTACTTCGACCTCCGCGCTCAGGTTCAGCACTTCGGGATTGCGCGCCTTGGGCGAGAGTACGAGGTCGAAAGCGTCGGCGCCGAAATCGATTTCACCGCTGCCGACCACGACGACTTTCTTCGCGTCGACGACGAGCGTCCGGGCGACCGCGACCCCCTCTTCGATCTCGAACTTGGCGACGATACAGCCGAAACCGGCCCGGCCCTGGGAGAGCAGCTCGGGAAGCGACAGCTTCATCACGCTCTTCACAAACGCGTTGCCGAATTTCGACGCTACGGTGCCGTCGCGCACGACCATGCTGAAGGTGCCCTCCAGGTTGGAGCGGAGTTCGCCCGGCGATTGCCCGCGGCTTTCGAGGGCGATTGACGCGTCGAGGAATCCCGTCGGCCGGGTGCCTTTTTTCAGCAGCGGCAACAATCTGCCGAGATTCACGTCGTCGGCATCGAGACGCAGGGTCAGCGCCGGATCCGGTGTGCGCGCGTCGACGCGCAGCTCCGTCCGGAGCGAACCTCCTTCGAAGCCGGCCCCCGTTTCGCGGATCACGAGGTGGCCGTCGTCGAGTTGGAGGGCCACGTTCACGTCGAGGACTTCGAAGCCTTCCTCTCCCGTAATGCGGTCGGCACGAAGCTCGATATCCGCATCGATGGAGCGCAGCCGCTCGAAGGGCAGCGGCTCGCTTCTGAACCACCAGCTCCCCCATTCATCCTCGCCCGCTGTCTTCGCATCCGACACTTCGTCCCTGGGCGCGATCCCAATGTGGTGGAGACGGATATGGGGCGACTTGATCCGCACGTGGAGACTCGGCCGCGTGCCGGCAACAAACGCCGCCGACGCAGTGCCGACGAACTCGCTCTCCGCGAGTCGCGCGCTCCCGCGGGCGCTGGTCTTCTCGTCGGAGCCCGTCAGATGGCCCGTAAATGACACGGGGCCGATTGCGGGCCACTCGACCCCAAGGAGCGCACCGATAGTCTCGAGGCTCGTGGCTTCGATCGCCGCATCGAAGGAGATCTCGTCGACTTCCCGCAGATCGTCGATGCCGCCGGACAGATCGATCGTGAATACTCCCGGCCGACCGCCCGTGACGCGCAACTTCTCGATTCCCAGGCGGCCGTCGCGGTCGCTGAACGTGGCGTTGCCCCGCAGCGCGCCCACGTTCGGTAGCTCGCGCTCTAGGAGCGATTGCAGGTGGCGAAGGTCCGCGGCGCCGAAGCGCGCGACGAGGTGGACGTCCGCGAGGTTCGCCAGGTCCTTCAGCGAGCCTTCGAGTTCCAGCCACGTCGCGTTGCGATCGCCCACCCGCAAGGTGAATTCCTCGACGCCGAGCGCTCCTACGCGCCCCCGCAGTCTTCCCTGCGCGGACACCGGCCCGACCGGCGGGAGCGGCCGCTCAAGCGCGAGCGTCTCAGCGAGCAGCGCGAGGTCGCGCGCCCGGACGTCGAAGCCGATGTCGATTTCTTCGAAGTTGCGCAGGTTGCCATCGCTACCGCTGAGTTCGACGGAGAGCCCGCCGTCGGCGCCGGATGCCCGCAGCTGCCCCCGGACTCCGAGACTGCCGTCGCGATCGGAGACGTGGGCCTCCACTTCGACGGAGTCGAGTGCTGGGAGAGGCACGTCCACGAAAGGTTGGACGAGATCGAGGCCATCCGCGGTGAGCCGCACGTCGAGCTCGATGCCGCGCAGCGCTCGCAGATCCCGGATCGAGCCGGTGACGGTGAGGCCGACACGGGAATTGCCGAGCGTTTCGGCCCTCAGGTTCTCGACGGCGAGAGCACCGTCCGTGTCCCTGACGTGACCCGTGATCCGAACGGATCCGAGGGGAGGCAGCGTGCCATCGGCGGCAGGGAGGATTGCGTAGAGTTCGGGAACGACGATCGAGACCTCGACGTCCATCCCGCGCAGCAGGGTCGGCTGGGCGAGATGACCTACCACTTCAACCTCGACGTTCGCCTCGGGCAGCCGGGCCTGCAAGGAGACCGGGTACGGAGCCGTGGGGCGGAGCAGTTGCGTCGCGGCGCCGATCTCGCCCTGGATGGCGAAGGGGCTTTCCTCGAAGCTCCCGGTGAGAAACAGTGAGATCGCTCCCCCGGGCGCGTCGGCGGCAAGCAAGAGCTCGTCGATCACCATCACCCGCGTCGCGACACCTTCGGAGTCGTTGTACTCGATCCGAAAATCCTCCAGCTCGAATCGCTCGATTCGGAAGTCGACCTCGACGTCCGCCCCGTCATCGGGAGGCGCGACGAGGGATTTGACGTCGATCGCCGAAGCGTCGCCGGCCGACCGGAGATTCAGCCGGGCGCCGGACAGCTGCAGTTCGTCGATGGCCACCGCGCCGGACACCAAAAGCCACAGATCGAGTTCGAATTCGACGTCCTCGATGGTGAGGGTCGGATCAGGCTGCCCGTCGCGGGTAAAGGCTAGCTGCGTCGCTCTGAAGCGTAGTACCGGCACGAAGTCCAGATCAAAGGCACCCCGGATTCTCGCCTCGAGGCCCGTCGCCGCCGAGAGTTCGCGCTCGATCGAGCGGCGCACGGGCTTGGCGATGAGGTCGTCGAACCACAGTTCGGCAATCAAGACGAACACGACAACGACGGCGCAGACGCCTACGACCATGAATCGGGTAGAGCGGCTCACGGTTGGTGGCGGGACCTCCGGCGGTAGGTCGAGATTCTAAGCCGGCCCCGGGCTGGCGGCCGATTACTAGCCTTGTGTGTATGCCTTTTTGAGTGTACAGCTTGCCGCTCGCTGGAATCGACGAAACGCAGGAGGGGGCGCTTTGGAGAGCTTCTACAGGGCGAGCGGCGGCATGAACATCGCGAAGAAGACGCGCGGCGTCATGCACGACGACACGGTCCGGATCGCTGACGAGACCGACAACCACGCGAACGAGTTTTTCACCGCGCCTCCGAGACATCCCTCAGCTCGTCGCTAAAAGCGTAGAGTTTGCAGGGAGTCTCCATGCGCCGGTCCGTGCGGCGCTCCTCGCAGGCCTCAAGTGCCTCGTCGATCGCGGAGGCCTCGGTTGGGTAGGCGTGCGAGTAACCGAGCACGTACTGGGAGTCGATGTCTCCCGCAATGGCCATTGCCTTGTGCGGCGCCATCTCGAGGTAAGCGCTCCATTCCACCTCGAACTGGGTGCGGGACTTGAACGTGACGCCCATCGGCGAGCCCGACGATATGCAGCCCGACACCACGAGCGCAGCGCAACAGGAGAACACGAGACGCATCACCGGACAGGCTCCACTTGGAAGTTCACATAGAGCGCCGCGTGATCTGAAAGTGCGCGCCGGCGTCCTGCAAATTCGAGCGCCTCGCCGGCGGCCTCTACTTCGATCCGGGCACCCGCACCGCTGCGGTAGAGGACGAAGTCGCGCTCACGCCATTTAGATAGTTCCGGCGCCGCGCCAGAGTCGAGGAGGCCCGTTTTCTCTCGGAAGGCGCGAACCATGTCGCGATCTTCGGGGCGAATGTACGCGGTGTTGAGATCCCCGGCGACGATCACCGCGTGCCCCGCGGAGAGGCGTTCGATCCCCTCGGCGAGGACATTCATCTGCTCCTGGCGCACCGCCGCGTCTCCCTCATGTCCTCCGGCCTCGAGGTGCGTGTTGTAGACGTCCACTTCGGCACCCTCGGGCGTCCGGATCTGTACCCGCAGGTAACCCTTGGCGCTCCAACAGTCGTTCGCATAGCTCAGCCACCCGTGGCAGCTCCCATAAGCCTCGCGGACCGCGCTGTTGGGAACGTGGATATCCTTGTCGACGAAGGTCGAAACCCCAGAGCCGTAAGGAATTGAAAGGGCGGGAATCCACACGAGCAGCGGAAAGGTCAGGACCTTAGTGACCGCCAAGTGGGGGCTTCGCCAGATCGAGTTGCCGCGGTAACCCACGGCATCTCCACGGAGCTGCTGCACCAACTTGCCGTGAAACTCGAAGTCCTCTTGAAACAACACGACGTCGTACTTGTGGGCCAACCATCCGATCGTCGGTATGCGGTCGCGCGGATCGTCTTTGGCAGCGAGCGGAAAGATGCTATGGACGTTGTAGGAAAGGACAGAGACGACGTAGGGCTCTCCGCCCTCTTCAGCCCACGCACTGGATCCGAGCAGCGCACTGACCGCGAACACGATGGCAATTGGGCGCGCGCGCGTCATCGGTGTCCCCTCCTACAGTTCAGGTCGTCGGGATCGGTGAGATCCGATTCCCAGAGAGGAAGATTGTCGGCGTTCGTCTTGTCCCAGTCAAAACGAAAGCGGCGATGCATTTCGTGTAGAACGCCGCATTCCCGAAGTAGCGAACGGGAATCGATTCATCTCGGACCGCTCCTCTCTCGCAGCCTGTCTTGTAGCATCCTTCAGCGCGGCTGTGGTAGGCGCCCGGTAACATGGCGTCGGTCCGGTCAAACTGATGTTGAGCTGCTGATGAGACAACATCTCGCCAATGTCCGCCTTGTCCTCCCTCACAATTCCAGAGGGCAGGGTCTTTTCTTGATGTGTCAGAGCCGGTCACAGGCGGAGCGAACCGGACAGGCAGAATTTTCCCTATCCCCGATCAGAAGCGGCCGTCGAGCAGCATGTTCACCCGGGCGACGGCCTCCGGGCTGTGCAGGATCTCCACGTGACCGTAGTCCCAGGCGCGGATGGTGCGAGCCTGCTCCTGGGCCTCCGAGCGTACCTGGCTCGCGCAGGTGACCGAGCCGTCGTTGCAGGAGGAGCCCGACCCCCGGAAGCCGAAGATCATGTGGTACTCGACCCGCCGGGGCAGCGGCTTCATGTGCCTCTTCTCCTCGTCTTCGTAGAAGACCCAGCGCAGGTAGTCGCTGGAAGGGTTCATGTCCTTGAACGAGGCCGGCAGCTCGATTGGCGCCCGCTCGGTCTTCTTCGCCCTCACGTCTCCGCCCCAGGGCGTCGAGATGCTGACGAAGAGGCGGATGTCGTTGCGTTGGGTCTCGGCCGCGTACTTGAAGATCGCGCCGCGGGAGACCAGGCCTCCCATACTGTGCGCGACGATGGCCAGCTCGTTGAAGTCGTACTGCAGCTGGAGGCGCTCTAGCAGCGTAGCGAGGTGGGTCGCTATCCCGTCGAGGTCGAAGCCGGACGGGTAGAAGTAGAACCAGGGCTGGTATCGGGTCCGGTCCAGCTCGTCGATCAGCGTCGAGAACGCCTGGGGATAGCCCGCGATGCCGTGGACGAAGAGGACCGGGATGCGATCGTCGTCGTAAGGCTCGAGGAAGTAGATGCCCGCCAGCTCGTCGTTCAGGAAGTTCATGGGCTCCCACAGCCCACGCGAGCCCGACTCGGGGCCGAATTGATCGTCTCCGAGGTCCTCGCAGATGGCGCCCTGCTTCGAAAACGCCCACAGACTGAACTCCCGCTGCTCCTTCGGCGTGCGCTCGACGATGGCAAGCACGTCGACCGGCTCGGTGAACTCCGGGCCGAGGCTCGACCCGTCCTTCAGGAGGACGTCCAGGCGGGCCGATCCTCCCCCCTCGAGTTCGAGGATCTTGCTGTCACGCACCCGGGCAACACGCTCGCCCGGGTCGAGGAGACCGTTGCGGTTGCGGTCATCGTAGGCCCCCACCTGGTAGCGACCGGGCGCGGCGAAGAAGAGATAGGTTCCCGGATTCGTGCGTGTGTAGGCGTCGACGCCCACCAAGTCCTCCTGGCCCTCGACCACGCGTCCGAGTACGACGACAAGCGTGCCGGCCGCCGGACCCTCCGCGTCGATCCGTCCGGAGATGTGGGCCTGGGCCTGGGCCTGCTGCACTTGGTCCTTGAAGCCGATGATCCGCTGAATGCCCGTGCAGCCGGAAGCCATCAGGCAGGTCGCGAGCAGGGTGGCGGAGCGGGCGAGTGAATGCGTCATTGCGATCCTCACGTCGAATCGGGTGGTCGGAGACGATCCAGCTGGATGAGGCGTCGGTTCAGCTCCGTGATGCGCTCAGCACGGTCGAGGGTGCGGGTATGCTCGAGGCTATCGAGGATGTGCACCGCCCGCTTTGCTCCCGCATCGAACAGATCTCCTTCGACCTCGAAGTATGGCGTCGGCCCCGTCAGAAACGGATCAGCAGGCCACCCGCCAGGGCCAGGATCACGTTGGCGAAGGCGTAGGTCCCCGCGTACCCCAGGGCCGGCAGCGAGCTGCCCGCCTGCTTGTTGACGATGGCGAGGGCGGAGCTGCTGGTGGTGGCACCGGTCAGCGCTCCCAGCAGGATGACCGGGTGGAGGCGCAGGGCGTAGTGGCCGAAAGCGAAGCCGAGTAGCACCGGGAGCGTCGTCACCACCATGCCGGCGACCACGAGCTCCGGACCCGCGTCGCTGAAGGCCGCGACGATCCCGCCGCCGGCGCGCACGCCGACCCCCGCCATGAAGAACAACAGGCCCAGCTCCATGAAGACCCAGCGCGCCGCCGGCGGCACCCGCCCGAGGTGCGGAACCTGGATGCGCAGCAAGCCGATCAGCAAGCCGGCGAGGAGAAGGCCGCCGGCCAGCCCCAGGCCCACCGAGACTTTCCCGATCTGGACCGAGAAGAGGCCGGCCGCGATGCCGGCGGCGATCCCGAAGGCGAAGGTCACGAGATCGGTTTCGTGAATCGAGCGCTCGGCGTGGCCCAGCTTGCGGATGAGCGCATTGAGCGGGAGCCCGTCGCCCGTCACGATCAGGACGTCGCCCTTATGGAGCTTCAGGTCTGGGCTGGGCGGGACGTCCATGCCCGCCCGGGAAATCTCCGAGAGGAAGAGGCCTCGGGTCTCGACGATCCCCAGCTCGGCCGCCGTGCGCCCGACGGCCTCTCGCCGAGTGATTACCACGCTGCGGGTTTCGGGACGTAGCTCGAGCAGCTCGGCATCGCCGACCTCTGGGCCGATGAACTCGCGGGCACGACTATGCTCAGAGCGCGCTCCGCCGACCGCCACCAGATCGCCCGGCTCGAGGGTGAACCGGGGCGTGGCGTCGTGCACGACCCCGTCGCGCTTGAACCGCCCGAGCACGCAGCCCGTGCGCTCCAAGAACTCCTCTTGCTCGACCTCCCGGCCGACAAGATCGTCGCGCTCGACCCGATAGACGCGCAGGATCGGCAATCCCGCGCGCTGCCAGCGCTCACGGTCGGGATTGGCCGCCCGTCCGAGGTCGCGCAGCCGAGCGAGCTTCGCAGCTTCGCTGGGCAGATCGATGCGCAGGATGCGCGGCACCAGATCGACAAGGATCACAACGCCGACGAGGCCGTAGAGGTAGGTGATGGCGTAGCTTGCGGTGAGGTCGCCGACCGCCACCGTCTCCGAGACGCCCGGCGCGAGATCGGCCATGCTCGCGTTGATGGCGTCTTTGGCGGCCATGAGGGTGGGCGTGCTGGTCAGCGCGCCCGCCAGCAGCCCGGCCGAATAGCCCGCCCCGAAATCTAGGAGCTGTGCCAGCCCGATCGTTGCCCCCACCGCGACCGCAGCGACGAAGAGGGCGAGCAGCAGGAAACGGCCGCCGTCCTCCCGGAAGGCGCTGAAGAACTGCGGGCCGGCCTCTAGCCCGACGCAATAGATGAAGAAGATGAAGCCGATCGACTGGGTGTTGAGGGGAATTCCGATCCCCAGGTGTCCCATGACCAAGCCGACCACCAGTACGCCCGCGGTCGAGCCGAACTGGAAGCCGAAGAGCCTGGCGTTGCCGATCAGGTAGCCCGTGCCCAGGAGCAGGAAGAGCGCGAGCTCGGGCGCGGAGCGCAGCGCCTCGACCAGGGCTCCCGGCAGCTCGCCGATCACGATCCGGCGTCCGCGAGCTGACTGCGCTTGCGCTCAACGTCGTCGAGCTGCTGGCGACCAATAAAGAAGTCGATCAGGCAAGTGGCCATAGAGGGCCAATTACGCAATGCGCATGCCATATGCTGGAAATCAGAGGAGGTGTTCCAAGAACTTGAAGTTGAACGGATTTTCCGCAGTGATCGATCGCCCAGTACTGGACTGGACCCGAGATTTCACGCCCCATCGCACCCAGGGGTACGGATTTTCGCACTCCAACGAGAAGATTGGGGCTTCAGGCAGGTCGCGAGCGCCCCCATCCGGCGTCCACTCAGCGTCGCGAAATCCCGAACTTCTTCATACGCGACCGCAGGGTGCTGGCATTGATACCGAGGCGATCGGCAGCGTTGCCCTCCCCTTTGACCTTCCAGGCAGATTCTTCCAGGGCGCGCAGGATGCTGGCGCGCTCGACCTTGGCAAGATCCTGCTTCATCGACCCCTCAGATTCATGATCGTGGAACCCGAAATCACTGAGCGCTTCTTGCACGGTCAAGGTCGTGCCTGAGCACAGGATCGCGGAACGTTCGATGACGTTCTGAAGCTCGCGGATGTTGCCGGGCCAGTCGTAGGCGACCAACGCGTCCAGGCTGCTCTTCTCGATCGCATCGATTCTCTTGCCAAGGGTGGTCTGGAATCTGGACAGGAAGTATGTCGCCAGCAGCGGGATGTCCTCGCGGCGATCGCGGAGCGGTGGGCTCTCGATCGGAAACACGCTGAGACGGTAATAGAGGTCGGACCGAAAACGCTTTTCACGCATTTCCTGTCTCAGATCCCGATTCGTGGCCGCAATGATGCGAACATCGACTTTCTGCTCGTGTTGCGCCCCGAGCCGCTTGAACTCCCCCTCTTGAAGCACTCTCAGTAGCTTCACTTGAAGCTCGAGGGACAATTCGCCGATTTCATCGAGAAAGATCGTTCCGTTGTTCGCCAGCTCGAATCGTCCCAGCTTCCTATCGTGAGCACCGGTGAACGCGCCCTTCTCGTGTCCGAACAGCTCGCTCTCGACCAGGCCGGAAGGCAGCGTCGCACAATCGATCTTGATGAGTGGCATTTTCGCGCGGTTGCTCCGAGAGTGGAGTGCGCGGGCCAGTAATTCCTTGCCGGTCCCCGTTTCGCCGAGCAGCAGCACCGTCGCGTCCGTCTTCGCCGCCTGCTTTACCTTCTCGAGCGTCGCGACCATTACGGCGCTCTGCCCGATGAGCTCGTCGAATTTCTGCTCTCGATTGATGTCCTCACGAAGGTACTCGGCCTCCGCCTGGAGTCGATCTCTCAACTGTTCGATCTCGGCCAGCGCCCTCTCTAGATTCTCTGTGGCCTCGGTGACGTCCTGCACAACGCACAAGATGCCGACCACGGCACCGCTGGCGGACTTTTCGGGAGAATAGTTGTGCATGTAGGTCCGAATCGTCGTGGGATGAGCCGGAGTCGTGGCCTTCACCAAATCATTTACGATGGGCTCACCCGTCTGGAGTACCTGGCGAAGTTTCGGTTCAACACCCATGGCAATATCTGAAATCACCTCGCCGATTTTCCGTCCGAGGTGTTCCTCCACAGATACCCCGTTGATCTTGGCAAGCCAGTTGCTGATACGCAGGTAGCGCAGTTCTTTGTCGAAGTAACAAAGGCCGATTGGCATGTTGCCGAATGCCTGGCTCAGATCATCCATTTCTGCTTCGGTTTGAGACAGGCTGTGTCGGATCTTCACCAACGAGGTGATGTCGCGGACGACGGCAACGACGCGCTCCCCTCCGTCGATCGGACCGATGCCAATTTCAACAGGAAATTCCCGACCGTCGCTGCTCCGGGCGAACAGTTCCCGCCCGTATCCCATGGGGCGAACGGAGGGGTCGAGGGAATATTTCGCGCGCTTCTCGGCGTGCTGCTGGCGGAATCGCTCGGGGAGGAGCGCCTCGATCTCGGTACCGACGAGCTGGTCTGGCTCGTAACCGAACAGGCGCTCGGCGTGCTGGTTTGCGAACACGATCGAACCGTCACGGCCCACGACGAATAGGGCGTCCGGTACGGACTCGAACGCAGAGCGATCTCCCATCTCCATCCACGTCTCCCCGCGGCCGTCTCGCGCGTACCCGCCGCAGTCTTCCAGCTTATCAGAGAGGGGCGACATCTCGCACCTCTCTTTCGAAGGGGGGGCGAAATCTCGCGCCATCTTGGGGTCTCGGGACCTCCACGCGGCGGTCGGCGATAGCAGAAGTCTCCATTTACCAGGTGGTTACGGCGACGCGCTCGGGTGGCGATCCGGGCGGCACGGGCTTTGCTTTGAACGCGGTCAGCGAACCGCCGAAGTCTTTCCACGCTGCGTCTGGGGGCACCATCGGAGCATGACCATCCGGCTCAGCAAGGCAACCGACGGGAAGACGACGACGATTCGCATCGAGGGTTTCCTGATGGGAATCGACATCCCTGACCTGAGAACCGCGTGCGAGTCGGCCAACACTCCCTGCCGCCTAGATCTGTCGGGTCTCCGGTCGGCAGACGCAGACGGGATCCAAGCACTTCGGTCGCTGTTGGCGTCAGGAACGGAGCTGCACGGTGCCAACCCGTACGTTCGCCAAATGTTGTACGAGGCCGGCAAGTGAAAGAAGGCGCGATGGACCGCCCGCCGGACATCCATTCGCCCAGGGGAAACGAAATGAAGGAACGAAGATTCGTCGACCGTCGTTCAGTCGATCGACTTGGAGGAGTGTCATGACGATTCAAAGATTCGGAAGGCTCGGCTACCGGCCGGAAATCGCGAGCTTCTCAATCGCGATCTTCGTCACCTGGATGATGGCCGGGCCCTCGGCGGCCCAGTACATCTACCCGCAGAAGGGCCAGGATCAGGCACAGCAGGATCGGGACCGCGGCGAGTGCCACATCTGGGCCACGAACCAGAGCGGCTTCGATCCCACACAAGCCAGCGCCAGCCCACCGTCTTCGCAGGCGGCCAAGCGGGGCGGCGTGCTGCGCGGTGCGGCGCGCGGTGCCGCTCTTGGGGCGGTTGTCGGCGCCATCTCAGGGAAGGGCGCGGGCAAGGGTGCGAAGCTCGGCGCCGCGGGCGGCGGGCTCTTGGGTGGCATGCGACGCGCTGATCAGAATTCTCAGCAGAAGCAAGATGAGCAGAACTGGCAGGCACGGCAGAACGCCATGCGCGCCGAGTATCAGCGCGCCCAGACGGCCTGTCTCGAGGGCCGGGGATATTCGGTCCAATGACGGCCTTCGCGAGGGAGACGAGCATGACCCGCATCCAGAAAATCTTGCTTTGCATGAGTCTCGGCCTGGCGGTATCGAGCGCGGCAGCGGCTGCCGACTTCGACGGTTCGCGCAACCTGCTCTGCGTCCCGACGGATGCGACCCAGTGCGAGGGTGCGGGAGATTGCGACCGGGTGGCGGTCGAGGAGATCAATCTTCCCCGCTTCGTCAACGTCGAGTTCAAGCAGAAGCGGCTGCGCGGAACCTTGCTGGGTGGAGAGGAGCAAACGACCGCGATCCAGAACGTTCTGACCCCCGCCGATGGCCGTACGATCCTGCAGGGCGCGGAGAACGGCCGGGGCTGGAGCATGACGATCGACCCAACCACGGGAGACATGTCCGTCGCAATCGCCGGCGACGACATCGGATTCATCCTGTTTGGCGTGTGCACCGTTCGGTAGAGAGATCGACCGGCTTTGCTTGTGCGAATGCAAAAGTGGACTCCACGCATCGTCAGAGCGCTGACATCAATCTGAATTCCCACAATGAAGAGGAGAAGACGAAATGCGCGCGAATCACCGCCGCATGACCCTCAGCCTCACGGTCTTGGCGGCCACGCTGGCCTTCGGCTGCGCCAAGGCCAGAATCAATACGATCCAAGCCGCTCCGACCGGGCCCATGGTGAAGCCACCTGTGCTGCTCGTCTACGACTTCGCAGCCACTCCCGAAGACGCGCTGACCGATAGTTTCGGCGTCTACTCGAAGATTGGGGTGGGCAAAGCCGAGTCAAAGGAGATCCATCTCGCCCATGCGACCGCGGTGTCACTGTCCGAACAGCTCGTCGCGAAGCTCCAGAAAAGGGGGATCGCGGCGGAGCGCGCATTCGACGACCGCGCGCCTCCGCTGCACGCATTCGTCGTCCGGGGTCAGTTCCTCGAGGTGGACGAGGGCAGCCGCTTCAAGCGCATGGTGATCGGCTTTGGCTCTGGAAGCAGCAAGCTGGTGGCGCGGGTGCAGGTCTACCAGGCGGAGGACTGGGGGCTGCGGCGGATCGCGGAGGCCGAGGCCACGGCCTCGGGCTCCAAGGCGCCGGGCATGGCGGTGCCCCTGGGAGTCGGGGCAACGGTGGGGGCGGCCGCCACTTCAGCCGCAATCAGCGGCGGCTTAACCGTCTCCAGGGAAGTGCGCGGCGGCATGCGCGCAGACGCCGGACGCATGGCCGAGCAGATCGCCAAGAGGGCCGAGGCCTACTACCGGAGCCGGGGATGGCTCTGATGTCGAAAGCCCGCCCCGCGCACGGCTGTCGAACTTCGCGACGGCATGTCCGAAGCCAGTTGATCATGGGCAAGAATAATTTTGCCAGCCTGCATGCTTCCCTCGAGGCGTTCGACGGAGCGATCGTCCGTTGACCTGGAAATTGAGGGGGCTCCTTGTGTTCCTTCTTCTTTCCGTGCTCTCGATGGAGAGCCGCGCGGACGAGTGGGAGAGGATGGACGTTGCGGAAGCGCTCGAGGCGTTCGTCAGCGGCGCCACTGTGGAGATCACCATCAAACCCGGCGTCGTCACCAGGGGGGAGTACTACCCCGACGGGATGGCGAAGATCGAAGCCTGGAACGAAGTCTTTTCCAGAACCTGGGAGGTACGGGGAGGCGATCAGGTCTGTTTCTCGTCCGAGACGGAAACCGACTGCTTCTTTCTGGAGCTGAACCGAAGCAACCCCGGAAAGTTTCGCTCCCGCAGCGTCGAAACGGGGGAGATCACCGAGTTCCGACTGACGGAACGGACCAAGACCTACACGCGAGACAGCACGCCCGACGACGAAGGTGGGCTCGGATCTCCGTCCGCAGAGGAGATCGCGGCGGAACTCTCCAACCCGAATAGCACCCTGGGCACGATGAACCTGAACTTCGACTACGTCGCCTTCGACGGGGACTTGCCGCGCTCGGACAATCAGGCGGCCTACCGCATGACGTTTCAGCCGGGTTTGCCGTATCCGCTGTCGGAGACGACCAATCTGTTCGTGCGACCGGCCTTTCCGCTGATCTTCGAGCAGAACGTTCCCCGCGCGGGAGGGGGTTTTGCCTCCAAGGGCGTAGCACTGGGTGATATCGGTCTCGACGCCGCTGTCGCCAAGACGCTCAGCAACGGCGTGGTGTTGTTTGGTGGCCTGGTGACCACCTTGCCCACCGCCACCGACAGCGCACTCGGTCTCGAACAGTGGCTGCTCGGCCCGGAAGCAGGGGTTGCCATGGTTCGTCCCTGGGGCGTGCTGGGCGGCCTGGTCACGCACCAGTGGGATGTCGTCGGGGAAGACGACTTCAATACCAGCATCACGGGTGGTCAGTACTTCTACACGTTCCACCTGGGGGACGGCTGGCAGCTCAGCGGGTCGCCCACGTTCTCGTACAACCACAAAGCCGACAGCGACAATGCTTTGACCTTCCCGCTGGCCACCGGCATCTCGAAGACCACCATCATCGGCGGCCGGCCCTGGAAGTTCGGCCTGCAGTACTGGTACTACGTGGCATCGCCAGACGTGTTCGGCCCTAAACATCAGATCCGATTCTCGGTCACGCCAGTGGTGCAGCTGCCCTGGTGAGCCTGTGATCTGGTGCGCGGAGACACAACGGCGAAGTGGAAAGGAGTACTGATAGATGGCAATGACTTACCGCGGTTCACCTCGACTCCCCGCCGTGGTCCTCTGCTTCTGCCTGGTCGCCTTTGCCTCCCGGGCGGACACCGACGAGGTCATGGACGGCCCCTTGGAAGGATTGGGGGCAACCGATGAAGTGTTCAGCCCGCCCGGGCTCACCGGTGACTGGGGGGGGCAGCGGACATGGCTCTCCGAGCACGGCCTCGAGTTCTCCGCCGACCTCACCAACACCCTGCAGGGGGTGATGGACGGCGGTTTTGACGAGACCGCGCGCTACCTCGGCTCGAGCGAGCTGATCCTGGATGTCGATGCAGAGAAGCTTGGGCTCTGGCCTGGCGGCTTCGCCCGGATCGCCGCCGAGGGTCGCTTCGGAAAAGATGTTGTCGTAAAAGCCGGGACCTTCTCACCCGTGAACAACGACGCGCTCTTTCCATCCGATCCCGATCACGAGGGTGACCCGCTCTTCGCGATCACGGAGCTGAATGGGACCCAGTTTCTTGCGCCTTGGATCGGCGTCTTCGGCGGCCTTCTCAATACGACGTCCGGCGACGCGAACGACTTCGCAGGGTTCGCGCGCAGCAATGAGCATTTCCAGAACCTTTCCTTCCTCTTGAGCACTGTCTCGCTGCGGCTCGTGCCCAACGTCACGCTAGGCGGCGGAATCGTCGTGATCCCCTTCGAGGGACTGACTGGCACCGTCATGTTCATCAATACGGAGGAATCCGCGGGATCCAATCCCTTCACCACCGACGACGGCTGGACGTTCCTGACCGAATGGGTCCTGGATCACGACGTGCTGGGCCTGCCGGTCAAGCACGATCTCGCGTTCGGACTTGGGTTCGATCAGGATTTCTTCCGATTGGAAGAACCCCGGCTCGAGTTCCCGCCGGGCGGACTTCCTCTGCTCAACTTCTCGTCGAAGGATGAGTCCTGGGCGATCTGGTACAACGGGCAGCTTGCTTTCTGGACCGACGCTGAGGACGAGGAACGCCAGGCGGGGTTCTTCTTCCGATTTGGCTACGCGGACGACGAAACCAATCCCGTGGAGTGGAACATCGCGGGCGGAATCGGCGGCGTCGGCGTGCTCGATTGCCGACCCAAGGATCGCTTTGGGATCGGCGTCTACCACCTCGAGCCATCGGGCGGCTTCCCGCTGCCCGCGCTCGGCATCGGTGAGGAAACGGGATTCGAGATCTTCTACAACATCCACCTGCTCGAGGGACTCACCCTCACTGCCGACTTTCAATACATCGATACGGGCCTGGGCGGCGGGCCGCTCGTGACCGAGAAACCAGACGACGCCTGGGTCGGCGGCCTGCGGCTCCGCCTTGTTCTCTGAAACATCTCGCGTGGTACGCCCTGATAGATACTGCGGCGATTCCTCGTGGAGGGTGATAGGGAGAGATCGAACTTCCGATGTGAATTGGCGGTTGCTCTTTGGGGCGGCCATCGGTTTCTATTTTCTAAGGAGCTGGGTATGAAAATAAACATGAAAGCGTTCACTGTCGCATGGGCATTCTCATTGTTGTTGCCGCTCGCGGCGGTTCACGCACAGGCTGCGCAACCCATCACGATTGACACTTTCGTGCGGGCGGAATCGGACACCATGATCCGGAACATCGCTAACCAAATCGGTGGCCTAGGAAAGTTCGGCCACCTTCGGACACCTACCGCGTTGGACAAACAGACCATCATCCGTATGAACCGCGACACGCTCTATTCCCCCGCAATTGTGGATCTCAGCGAACCCGCAACGGTGATCCTGCCCGACACGGGTGGCCGCTACATGACCCTTCAGGTAGTTAGCCAGGATCACTATATGTTCGCAGTTTCCAAGCCTGGTCGTCATGAACTCACTCAAGAAAGGGTCGGCAGCCGCTACGCCAGCCTTACTGTGCGGTTGTTCGTCGACGCCAATGACCCCGAGGACATCGCGGCCGCGAATGCGTTGCAGGATAAGCTAAGAATAGAAGGGGGTGGCACAGGCCAGCCCGACCTGCCCGACTGGGATCAGGAACAGTTGAAAACGGCGCGCGGTGCGCTCAACACGTTAGCGAAGATGGGTACGGATCCGGCACGCGCCTTTGGGACGCGCGAGGAAACAGACCCGCTGCAACATCTGATGAACGCTGCCGCCGGGTGGGGCGGCCTACCGAAGAAGAATGCCGTCTATGAGCTTGGAGCCGTCGAGAAGAACGACGGAACTCCCTATGCGCTCACGGTCAAGGACGTTCCCGTAAACGCTTTCTGGTCGATCACCGTCTACAATGCGGACGGCTATATCGACGTGAACGATCTCGGCGCCTACAGCTACAACAACCTGACGGCCAAAGCCGACGACGACGGAGCCATCACCATCCATTTCGGGGGTTGCCAGGATGGACGCGTCAACTGCTTGCCGACCAGCGAGGGTTGGGGCTACGTCGTGCGGATGTATGAACCTCGCAAAGAGATCTTGAACGGTTCGTGGACCTTCCCAGTTACCAAACTCGTTAAGTGATCAAATTTCCCCGGAGTTCGATCGGTATTCGTCCGAGAAGGCTGTCGTCATCCCGGCAGCTTCGCCTATTCGATACACGCATTCGGACGGAGGATCAACAATGACAC
>SDBV01006243.1_pt1 | contig 16580 bp, 13 predicted proteins | sample 2277081 | NCBI WGS metagenome assembly SDBV01 (sample SAMN10402039, study PRJNA504765) | marine sediment metagenome | isolation source: marine sediment core GS10_PC15, 223 cmbsf | place: Arctic Ocean: Southern Knipovich Ridge | collected 2010 | reverse complement strand
GATTATGCATTAGAAATCTATTACGAACTATAACTGACTATCATCTAGGCACTTGCCTGCCTTTGTCGGCAGACAGGCTCGAATTTTCCTACCTGCCTGGCGGCAGACAGGCTCACCATAGCGCTGCTATGCCTGCCCTCCTACACAAGTTTCGGCGGACAGGCGTTGCAAAACCCTGTGCGAGCACCTATCTAACAGCCAGTTATAGCTCTCACGACAAAGTCTAATACATAATCCGGGTTTAAGCCAGTTTGGATTTGTTATATCTTATCCGCCTGTTGAAGCAGACGGGAATAAATGAAGGAGGGAACGTCTTGTGAAGCGAAAATTCGATAGGGAGCCATCGTGTAGCCTTATCTCAGAAGTAGTGGAAAGGAATAATTGGTGTAAAGAACGATTATTCTTTGCTTGACGAACCGCCGTACCTACCCACCGTTATGCTATGTTTACCCGTTGGTTCAGCAATTTGATGTTGAAATTTACTTTGGCCTCCAATGCGTTGAACACCTTTAGTATTGTTTCAATAGTAATATTCCCAGTATTGTTCTCAAGTCTGGAAATTTGAGCTTTCTTTACACCAATAAGTTCTCCAAGTTGTTGTTGGGTCAAATTACGTTCTTTTCTAGCCATTTGAATCATATCGCCAATAAGTTCAAGCTTTAACTCTTTTCTAGAAGATCTGATTGGAGCAGCTAAAGAATACGAAGATCAGTGCTGCCGGTATTATGTTTTTCTTGATTGCAGATTTTATCACGTTGGATCGCTATACCAAATCTACTGAATCTTCCATTTTCAGTTTCAATAATTTCCTGATGGAAACAATGAACAAAATGGTTGACAGAAGAACCACCATAACGGTAATGATAAAGTGATTGTCTACACCTGTCATGCTAATAGGCTTGTGTTCAAAAGTGCCGATAACATCGGACCACCAATATGAGAAATTGATAATATCAAAAGTTACGTGGGCAATAATGCCGGGAAGAAGCGAATTGGTAGAATAGGCCAGATACCCAATCATGAAGGAGATGACGAAGATTTGCACCAAAATGCCACTCGCCCAGGCCTGATGTAGATGAACAACAACGAACACTAGTGAGGTAATAGAAATGCCGGCAACAGGACCATATTTTTGTTCTAGCGATGTTTGCATATAACCCCGAAAACCGATTTCCTCGCATATTCCTGCCACCAATGATGCCATAAGGATCACTGACCAGGACATCCATGCAGGGAAATCATTTAGGTATCTGGCAGTTTTAAATATTTCGGGTTGAAATTCAACAATACGAAACGTTAATATCAAGCCAGAATTGAGAAATAGGAATAAGAAAAAGGCAGCCATCAACCCCCAGATCCATATGGGTCTTTGCAGGTTGATTTGCCGCATACAAAAGCGGCGGAAAGCTTGTGTGTTTGAAGGATTCCACTTACCACTGAAATACATCCAGAAAAGAATGAGAATCGTACCCATGGCTACAATAGACCAGGGAACAGGAATGTTCGTAACCACGAGGACCCAAATGCCAACACCTAAAGAGCTGACACCAAAGCCTGATAGTACTGAGCGGACGACCAGGGGAACTTTCATCCAAAATCGTCCGAAAGCATTTGAAGGGTAATTTGAATTTTTTAGTTGCTGCATTATTTTAAGTTTTTAAATGATACAGCAAGTATCTCAACTATTTTAACCACAATCGACCGATATCAGGAAGTCGAACGCATTTGTTAAACCCGGATTATGTATTGGAACTTCGTTATGAGGGCTGAAAGTACAATAAAACAGGCACTTATAGAGACGAGGCATAGCATCGCTATGGTGAGTTGAGATAAGTGAGTGTAACGATCTGTTTTGCAGTAGTTTCAGCACGGAATAGATTTTCTAATGCATATTTCGGGTTAAATCATCTTCCGGAATTCGGTGGGTGTTTGTCCTGTTTCTTTTTTGAAGGCTGTATTGAAAGAAGATTTAGAATTGAATCCCGCCTGATACATTGCTTCGAGAACGGTCAGTTTATCATCCATAGATTCTTTCAGAATTTGTTGAGCTTCCTGAATTCTGTAGGTATTAATGAAATCGAAAAAGCTTTTGTTAAACGATTGATTGATTACCTGAGACAGATGCTTAGTAGATACGGATAGTTTTTCAGACAAATCTGTAACACTCACTTGAGGATTCAAGAAGGGTTTCTCAGAACTGAGCAAAGCCAATAATTGCTTCCTGTATTCTTCAGTTTGATCTGGTGTCAAATTCGATCCCAGGTATTTGGTTGTTTCATTTTGACCAATGCCCGTAAAAATTTCTGTTTGTCGGAGTGCTTTAAGGATGACCTTATTCACGAAGTAAAAGATAAAAATGAGCAGAAGAACTAAGGTGACAATAAACACAGATCTATTTCCCGCCAAGGCTATGAAATTGTGAATCATTGATACAAAAGTGAGTAGGCCAAAGGTGTTAAGAGAGAAACTAAGCCAATCCAGATTGATTTGATCTATTTGAGAATATTTGTTCTTAATGATTTGACGATACTTCCTAAGGGATTTATAGGTCAGTCCGAGATAAACAAAGATGTGGGCATACATTAAAGCACTTATCAGGTAGAACTGCCAGGGCAAATCGTTCTTAATGATTTCTTCCGATTGGCCAGGCGTAATGTTTCTTAAGGATAGGAGTGAAATAGTAAGCAGTAGGTAAGGTATCAGATGCGCGAGGTTCCCACGAGATAATTTGAAATCTCTAAAAATGACGCCCTGAGCGTATAAGTAAAATACTGGACCATAGAGAAGAAAAAAGCCGTCATCGATTAGTTGTATGAATTCCCATTTGAAAACGACACCATTCATTCGTAGAGTGAGGTCTCCCATATTCCAGGCAATCATGATAAATATAGAACCAAGCAGAATGTTGTTGCGTCGGTTTCCTTTTTTATGTGTGATAAGAAAGATGCCAACAAACAGAAGCTGGAAGGTGATAAGAAAGGAGAGATAAGAAATCAGACTTAGGTCCATCTTTTAAAAGTAGTTGTTTAAGGTATAACAGCAATTTCATTAAAAGTTAAGATAGGGATCCTGACCATGTATCTATTGGGTTGATTAAAAGAGATGATAGCAAACCAAGGCCAAATAAACAGTGCTAAAAGTCATATCCTGGAGGTAATTGCTCTAACTGTTTTTAAAAATATGAAAATTCTATCACATGATTGATAGCCTATCCTTTTTGTTAGTCCGCCAGTCTCCATCGAGTTGAGTTCGTTTGATTTGCCCTACTACCTCTAGTGTTAAGTTAAGCATACTTTAGCCAAACCAAGTCTTGTTCTTTTTGCCCTGGACTGTTTTAAAAAATACTCATGTAGCTATGGCTATGTTTATCCCAGAATTGTCATTAGAAATTTACTGTGGTTTCTAATTGACAGTCATTCAGTCACTTGCTCGCTTTTTGGTACTCACCATAATCTAAACTATGCCTCCGTGCCAAAAATCTGCGCGAGCACCTGACTAACAGCCACTTAGAACCCTCGCTACAAAGTCTAATGACAATTCTGGGTTTATATTTTTTGCATTTCCCAGAACAAAAATTACTGCGACTTATCCGACACAGTACACTTAACTTAACACTAGTGTCGTTGATACTGAACAAGATATAAATATTAGTATGGAAAGTAGGTTCTTCATTATGATGGGTAGCGAATGGGTAAACCATAGAGTTTATTGCACTTACAAATTAGCAGATTTATATGTTGATTCCTAAAAAATCCCTTGTATAAGGTGACGGTTGCCGGCTATGCTGGGTCCATCGCCATGCGTCAGCGCCAAAGTTCCGATTTCTTATTTGAATGTGGAGTATAAAATGTGGCTTAAGCCAATTTAGATTTGTTATATCTTATCCGCCTGCTGAAGCAGACGGGAATAATGCTCATTTGTGATGACTGAGGAGATCTCGAACTGCACGTGTTGCAGATTGTTCAACACAAGCTAAAAACACAGTGACCGGCTACTAATCGCTTGCGGCATCCTGTGGGCTTCACTGTGTTTGTTGCCTAATTGTTAGCCTTTGTTTTATTTAGTCATTGTTGTAAATATCCCATACTGTTATCCAATTACCTTCCGAGTCTCTGCGAGCTAAAACCATCCATTTATAAGTCGATTTGGTTATAGTTGAATCTTCTCTTAAGATGTTATTATAACCGGTTCCTCTGACAGTTGCATAATCTCCGAAGAAAATCACTTCTTCCGCAGGTTCTTTCATGTCAAGAATTTTATTATCTCCTCGACCTGTAAACGATTCTTTTAAATAAGCTTTTATTTGACTCCTGCCCTTAAGTGAAGGTCTTCCAGGTACCATGTAAACTGCATTTTCTGCAAAAAGGGAAGAACATTCTTCGAAATCACCTTCCACATGAGTTCTAACATACTCACCCGTTATTTTCTGAACTTCCTCCAGTTCTGGTCCATTGCTAATCAAAATTCCCTGATTGGGGAATTCCGGTGAATCGTATTTATTCCCTGTCCAAAATCCGATAGTGAAGACTAGAGCTAGTACCACTATACCAATTAAATATTTCATGTCTTTTCGATTTGGTTCCCAATTTATTGCTTAAATAAAGGCTAACGCCAAGTGCATACGCCGTAGCGCTATTTCACAAAAGTTCATAGCCCAAGTGAACCCTTCTATCGCAAATCAAACCCGAACACTATGGCGTTATGCACAATGTTGTGTGCATCCATCTTCTTACTATTAGAGAATCATTTTTGTAAAATTCGGTTGCTATTATTTCTTTCGTGATGCTGTCATATTCGTACCATTCTCCTTCCATTTTACCCATGGCTAACTGCCCACTCCAAGCCAAATTACCGTTGGTATATCTCTCTATAATTACCGTTTCCTAAGCCTTTGACATAGGTTGTCCTTAATCGAACTACACCATTTGAGTGGTATTCGGTGTAATCTCCATCGTATTCTCCCTGTACTAAATGCGCTTCCATTTTGAGTTGACCAATTGGATAGAATTCGGTGTGAAGACCGTGTTCGACACCATCAACAAAATTGATTACTGATTTAATTTTTGTATGGTTATTGTCATGAAAAGTGCGACAACTTCCTGAAAAGACAGCGTATCCATTAAGTACTAAACCGGAAGGACCTAATGTTAATTTGGAACAGTCTGTAGTATAAGTATGATGGCAACCAGTTAGAGTTAAGACGATTATTAGAGGAAGGTATTTCATATAGGGCTTGCACACCACGATCTTAATAAAGGGTCGTTTTAATGCTGTTTATTTTTTATTAGCGACTTTTTACTCCTTAAAATCATTATAGTTACTTTAGGTAAGAGTCATTTTAATGAAATTAGGCTTTTTAGCAAACTTCCAATTTGCCAATTTCTCTTTACATCAGCAAAGTATTCCCCACCAGGACCCTTAGCCAAAATTGGTACAACCGTTGCAGTATGATCTCTAGTTGACCATATGATTTGCATATTTGGGTAATCTCCGAAATCTACAGCAGCTGCAAGACCGCCGGTTTCATGATCAGAAGTAAATAGCACTAAAGTTTCTCCATCTTTTTCAGAAAAAGTGAGTATATGTGCGAGGGTTTCCTGAATAGATTTTAAACCCTTTAAAACTCTTTCTGAGTCATTATTATGAGATGCAGCATCCATTTCTTCACTTTCCACCAATAAGACAAAAGGATTATTCTGGGAGGTTAAATAATTCAATGCAACATCTGTTAGTTGGGTGAGATTGGGTGTAGAGCTCAAATCCTGAACTTCATCCTCCTCAAAAATTGCAGCTATGGGTTTGATGACGGAATCTTGTTCGGGAAGTTCAAGTGACTCATCCAATAGTTGAAACCGCTGCTTTAAGATATCGAGCGTAGATTCCAGGTCAGGAACATCGTCCTCCCCTAAATCCTCAAGCTCTCCAAATAATAGATCCAGGTCACTGGAAGCAATTTGAATCAAGATGTCCTTAGCATTATCTCGTGACTTGGTATGTGCAACGAAAGCAGCTGGAGTTGCATCCCAAATGTATGAGTCCGTAACAATACCCGTGTTATATTGATTTTCAGAGGCTACTTCGAAAACATTTGTTAGTTCTCTTCCATCCTGATCAAGTCCAATTATTTCAAAAAAGGTGGATGTGCCAGTGGCTATTGCAGTTGCTGAGGCACCCGAATCGGTAGATGGACCGTAAGAAGAGCGTGCATCATGCCATCCTTTAACATCGAATTGATCCCAGACAGATGGAATCCCATCCAGTTGCTGTGAAAGCATTGCTAATGACAGATGTGAAAAGCCCAATCCATCCGCTATGAACACAATAATATTTTTTGGTTTTTCATTTAAACTATCCGTTTGTGCTTTTGGTAAAGGTTGCCCGGGAGAAAATTCAATAACTTTTGAAGAAGTTCTCACAACCTTTAAGTTGAATACATAAAATGAGCCTATGAGGAGTGAGCAGAGAATAAAAGCTGTAAGAAGACTCGTTTTTTTCCAATTTCTCATAATCAAAATATATAGCGCATGATATATATCGATGTGGGTTTTATTAATCCTTTCTAAATAGCAGCCAACGTATGGGTAAACCACAGATCGGGTTTATTTCACTTACAAATTAGCAGATTATTATGTTGATTCCTACAAAATCCGTTGTCCCTTGTATAAGGCGACGGTTGCCGGCTATGCTGAGTCCTTCGTTACGGGAGTCAACGAAGGAGGGGACGTCTTGTGAAGCGAAAATTCGATAGGGAGCCATCCTGTAGCCTTATCTCAGAAGTAGCGGATAGGAATAATTGGTGTAAAGAGCGATTATTCTTTGCTTGACGAACCGCCCCGTATACGTGCGATCTATACATACGGTAGTCATGACTACATTACATTTCGGCAGATAAATATGCCCTGAAGGGATGGCCATGCCAAGAGGCGCACCTCACTGGCTTTGGTTAATGAGGCCGTCTACTCGACTAGAGCCAGTGACTATCAATCAGACGATGTAAGTTTTCCAAGTTGAAAAATTAATTTATCAATATCATTTTCAATGATTGACCAAACGATGTTATAATCAATGCCAAAATAATCGTGCACTATACGATTTCTAAATCCTCTTAATTTTCTCCAATCTATTTGAGGATTATCCAGTTTAAAGTCAGGGTCAATTCTATTGGCGGCTTCTCCAATAATTTCGAAGTTGCGTACGACAGCATCAGCGGTTTTATCATCAGACAAAAATTTGGAAAGGTCAAAACCATTTGTATAATTAAGAATCTTATTTGCAGATTCCAGCATGTCTTGGAGAAGTAATATATTATCCCTCTTAGACATAAATCAGATCAGATTTTATGGATTGATAATAGCGGTCTTTAATACCTCCTTTTGAAACCAAGTCAACCTTAAAGCCGAAATAGTCTTCTAACTCATCACCTAACTGGATAAACTGAGAACCAATTGTATCATTAAACTCTACTATTAAGTCTAAGTCACTATGTTCGCTTTGTTCATTTCTAGCATATGACCCAAATATAGCCAATGATTTAATTGGATATTTCTTAAATAAATGTTCTTTCCGAGCGTTTAAAGACTTCCTAACTTCATTCAAAGTATTCATACCTCAAATATAACTTATCTATAGGTTTTTCAACAGGATTGGTTTCAAGCATTGGCCACACATATAGGGTTTATTTCACTTACAAATTAGCAGATTATTATGTTGATTCCTGTAAAATCGGTTGTATAAGGCGACGGTTGCTGGCTATGCTGGGTCCTTCGCCGTGCGACAGCGCCAAAGCTCCGATTTCCTATTTGAATGTGGCGTATAAAAATGTTGCTTAAGCCAATTTAGATACCTTTCATTACGAAATCCCAATGCATAAACCGGGTTAAAATTGCGTGGCTACAACTACCTTCTCCTTATACCTTTTTACCGTTCCGGTCAAATCGAAAATTTCAAAGAGAATGAGGTAGTAACCGGTTGGAGTTTTCTTTCCATTCAAGCCTGTTCCTTCCCATGTAACGAATCCTTGTTGTGGCAATGAAGCATTATTAAGGAGCTGCTTTACTATTCTGCCTTCCCGGTCAAATATTGTGACAGACCCGATATATCCTGGTTTTTCAAATTGGTATGAAATTGTAGTGAAGGAATCACCTGTACTGTTTTGTGGATCGAATACCCTGGGAGAAATTTGAATAGTTTCAAGGGGAGTTTCCATTGATTTGAATTGTGAATTAATACTTCCGGGCGTGCCATACCCCGAAGTTTCCGCCGCTGATTTCCAGTTTGCTTTCCAATCAACCGGATCAAGGGGGGACATACGCTCCAGTGATATCCCTTCTGTATCAAAAAGTAGTTCCATGTGCATATCATCTGTGTAGTGCATTCTTTCGATCATGAAATTGTTGGGAGCGATGATGATGGCTTCCCCCTCATCGTTATTCCATGGTGGCAGTTTGATCGGATAGATCTTTCCGGAGGGCGCGGAGGGGAAATAATTATATATCAATGATCTGGATTCCGCAAATACAATAAAATCATAGGGTGCCAGGCTAAGGTTATTCGGGATGATCGTAGAATCTTTCCCGTTGGAAATGATCAACCCCGAAAGATCCAGATATTTTGCCGAAGTGTTGTAAAGTTCGATAAAATCCGTACCGTTGGAAGCCGGATTAAATAATATTTCGTTGATAACAAGATCATTGGGTCCAATTTTCTCAGGTAGTACAAGTTCCATTTGATTTTTATGGTCCTCAATAGGATTTCCATTACAATCGGTGGCGCCTGTCGCCATGAGCGTATATTTTACACTGGGGCTCAGTGGGCTTGAAAGAACTAAATAAAACTCTTTCTCATAAAAATCTGCAAGGATTTGACTCACTTCCAGGGAAGGGAAAAACTTGATTTTGTGACTGAGAAGCGAAGTTGTATCTATTTTTTCATTGAATCGCAGAAGCACTGTATCTTCACTGATTATCCAGGCTTCGTATATTTCAGGAGCGTTTAAATCAGGTTTGATTGCAAAAACAGAATTTTCTTTTCCCGGTGATCCTCCTGAGAGTGATGTGCTGGCAATCCAGTTATTTTCTTCACCGCATGGATTATTCTTGTCAATCATCTCCAGTGACCAGCCACCAGCCGATTTTTGTTGGTTTCGGTACCATGATTCATTGTAGAATATAGCATGTATAATTTCGTTTTTGTTGTTTCTAAGATAGACCTCATCGGATGTTTTGTTAAAATAGGGCCAGTTGGATAGTCCTATTACCATATTATTATCTGAATCCTGAAATAATGATTTTTTGCTTTTCGGAACCAGAACAGCGTAAGATCGTGGCTCGATGATACCTTCCAATATTATTGCTTTGTCTTTCTTATCTGACAGCGAGTAACCTCGCAAAGGGATTGGAAAATGTGAAGGATTGTATATCTCAACGTACTCAGCTTCAATCTGTGTTAATTCCTGGTTTGGATTGGCCATTATTTCAGTGATAATTAACTCGTAAGTGGCGGCTATAGGAGGTGGAATATAATGTAGTTTAAAATTGACTTCAGGTTGAAGATTGCCAATAGAGTACTCCAGATTAGTAATATAGAGTGTCGAAGTAAATTCACTTAACATAAGCGAATCAAACTGCAGGGTAATTGTTCGTGAGAAATCGTCTGATTTAAGTTGGGTTGGCTGACCAATATTTTCCAATATAAAATCTTCCGTTTTTAACTTCCCGGTATTCACAATTTCATTGAAATATAATGTGATTTCATCGTGATATTCGCTTCTGACACTATCGATTTTTGGAGGGTCAAGATCAAATTTCAAGATAAAAGTTGACTGGGTCAGGGTATTCCCCCGGCAATCCATCAGATCTGAGATCCGTAACTCATAAGATTTTGATTGGAATGAAACGGAAGACTCCAGCAGGATCTTATCCGTAAAATTTGCATCGGGATATTTGAGGCTTAGTGGAATTTCATCCAGGGTAAATATCGCTTTATTATATTCCTGGAACAGAAATTTTTCAGAAAACATTAGTGCTAAAATACTATCTGATAATAGTGTAATTTGGATAACTTCAATTTGGGTTTGATTCTTTAGAATGTTGAATTGGGTATTAAGGTTGCCTGGTGTGCCGCCCGCCGGAGAACTGGACCACTGCCAGTTTGTAGGTAAATTACACGGAAGATAGGGGTCAATCAATTCAATAGTTCTGCCTCCGTCGTTTTGATTTTCCGGAAAATCTGACTTGGAATATGCTAAATAGTCAATAACCGAGCTATCCGAAGCCATTAGTGAAATTGAATCGGATGAATTATTTAAACTAGGCCAGGGAGTTAACCCAATAACATTTCTATATTGACTGAAAGCACTCACATTTGAACTGGAAGTCAAAACAACCATGGAATCAGGCAAAAGAATTTGAGCCCCAAGTACCGAAATTGATTTCTGATCACTAAGCATCCAACCTTTCATTTGAACAGGGGTTTTACTCACATTCAACAATTCAATAAATTCGTGTTCAGGAAGGTCTTCCGGTGGTGATGGATCGATGAGCAATTCATTGATCACAATATCCTTGAAGTGAAGATCTCCCGGTTGAAAGTACCTGACCACCATTGTAGAATCTTCCATTCGGTTATCTGCAAAGTCCTCAACTCCTGAAATGACCAAAGTATACTCAAATCCGTTTTTCAGGGGTTCTGAAAATTGCAAACCCACTGCATTCATTTGTGTGGGTAATGAATAAACGGAAACAATATTTCCTGCCTCATCCAATGATATACCCGGAAGGACAAGGGGTACCCGTACAGGTTTGCTAAAAATGATTACAAGACTATCCGGTGATAAAAAATAGGAACTGTCAATCTCAGGAACAGTATAATCTTTGAATCCTTCTCCATCGATAGCAATATTATCAAAACTGAACTTATCTGACCGGGTGGAAGTATAGTTGCATTCAATAGCAAAATAAGAAGACCGGTCATTGAATTGATTTTGGACGCCACCCTGCAGGATATATTCTTCATCCAGATCTGTTTTTACAAATAGCTCCCAATAACCTGTTGAGTCCCTGGTGATTTTTACATCAACTAAATTTTTTGAATGATCAAGTACATCGTCCTGGCCATCAATGAGGAGCTGTTGGGTGTCCTTATCCGAATAATACAACTTAATGTCGTCATCGCTGCTTCCGATTTTTACAAAATATCCGAAGATCTCAGTAGTATCGGTAATATCACTTCCGGCAACATATACCGAAGCATAGTTGTTGGAAGAAGGGTTAAAGTCAAATTTGACACGAAACATCCACTGTGCATTATTGATATAGTCTGAAGTGAAATAAATCATGGAAGATCCTTTTTCATGTGGAGCATTTAAAGACAGCATCTTATTCGTAATTTCAAAATTTGTCGTATCTCCCTGCCAGTTATTTGTTGAAGGAAAAGCTAAAGAATCAAAATTGATTTCGATCTGGGACCATGCCAGTCCGGGCATAAACAGGAACAGGAGTTGAACAGTTTTCATTGCATCATAATTTGAGAGTTAAATTATGAACAATTTCATGAAATTAAAAAATGAATTGTGTCAGTGTAGCATGAGGTATTACGGATATCTGCAAATTATTTCTATTATGATTTTATCTTTTGGATAGAATGCAAACCGGATCAGGATTATGAAGTATTTTTGGCAAAATTTTGTAATAATGAAACTAGCAGTTGTAGGAGTATCGGGTCTTGTGGGCAAAGTGATCCTGGAAGTATTGGAAGAATTTAACATACGAATTGATGAATTTCTTCCGGTTGCTTCCGCCAACTCGGTAGGTAAAGATATTGAATTTAATGGTAAGAATTTTAAAATAATAGGTATTGAGGAAGCTATAGAAAGGTCGCCGGATGTCGCGATTTTTTCTGCCGGGTCGGATGTATCGCTGGCATATGCACCAAAGTTTGCTGATGCAGGCTGCCGGGTGATCGATAATTCTTCGGCATGGAGAATGAGCGAAAAACATAAACTCATCGTGCCTGAAATAAATGGGATTGAACTTACCTCAGAGGATATGATTATTGCAAACCCCAATTGTTCAACGATCCAGATGGTGCTGGCGCTGTATCCACTTCATAAAGCCTACGGTCTTAAAAGAATTGTTGTTTCCACTTACCAATCGGTTACAGGTACCGGAAAGGCCGCAGTTGACCAGCTCATGGACGAACGTGGAAATGCTGATCATGTGCGCATGGTATATCCACACCCCATCGATATGAATGCCTTGCCTCATATCGATGTGTTTTTGGATAACGGGTACACAAAAGAGGAGATGAAAATGGTGAATGAAACGCATAAGATCATGGGTGATCATTCGATCGCGATTACTGCCACCGCCGTCAGGTTGCCTGTAAAAGGCGGTCATTCGGAATCAGTAAATGTGGAGTTCAGGAAAGATTTTGATCTATCGGAAGTACGCAGTATACTCCGTGATGCCGATGGCATTGAAGTAGTGGACGACCCTGCAAATAATGCCTACCCTATGCCCATTTACTCTGAGGGTAAAAATGAAGTTTTTGTTGGGCGGATCCGAAGGGACGAATCCAACGACAGAACACTTAATATGTGGATCGTTGCCGATAATTTACGAAAAGGAGCGGCAACGAATACGGTGCAAATTGTACAATATCTATTAGATAACGGAATGGTTTCCTAATGTGCTAAAAAATATACTCTCCAAAGAAGTTCAGGAGTTTATTATTGCTTTAACTGATGATGATCCCACAGATCTCTGTTACGCATTGGCAAAAAGGAGCTTTCTTTATCATTGAATGTAGCTGTTGAACAAATCATTTCGCGAAATAAAGCAAGTGAAATTTACCGTTGTGGTTTCGGACAGAAGGTATAATTTATCCTCCTCCCATGTCATTGGAACAGTGTTCTTCAGAGATTACGGCAAAATTCAAATCCAAACTATTTTCCGGCAAGAGGGTTGTGGACCTCACCGGAGGTGCGGGTGTTGTTTTCCGCTTTTTTTAGCAGCTATTTTGATGAAGTACTGTCTGTGGAAACAGATGCCCAACTTGTTGAGATAGCTAAACACAATTATAACATACTTGGAATTTCCAACATCGCTTTATATCACCAGGCATCTGAGCGATTTATCCAAAACGCGGAGGGCCTTTCGATTTGGATTATGTTGATCCATCACGAAGGGTTGCTGAGAAAAAGGTTTTTCAGCTTCGGGACAGTAAGCCTGATATTCTCAAACTTATCAATAAGCTGAAGAAAATAACCGGCAATGTTTTGATCAAATCATCACCTTTGTTAGATATTAAAAAGACGCTCGACGACATCGGAAATATTAATAATGTTTACGTGGTAGCGGTTAAAAATGAAGTAAAAGAGGTTCTGTTTCATCATTCGTCCGTTTCTGAGGATTCCCCCACCAGGATTCATGCTATTAATATTCATTCCGGTGGACGCGAGGAATTTTCGTTTGATTACTCACAGGAATCGGTCACTAATATTGAAATCGGGGAGGTAAGTGAAAATAAATTATTATACGAAACAAACCGGGCTATTCTAAAAGCAGGGGCCTTTAAGCTTATAGGTAAAAAGTTTCATCTTATGAAACTTCATCCCAACACACATCTGTACGTATCTGATGTCATCCATCCTGAATTTCCGGGAAGGATATTTCAAATCGTTGAAATCCTCAATTCAAAAAAAATCAAGGGTAAAAAGTTAAACGTTATAGCAAGAAATTATCCTTTGACAGCCGATACCATTCGAAAAAAATTCAAGATCCGGGATGGGAGGGGAGGATTATCTGATTGCAGCAGGTATAGTCAATAAATCATTGTTGATGTTTTGCCGGAGAGTTCATTGATCTTAAACCCAGAATTGTCATTAGGAATTTACTGCGTATTCTAATTGACTATCATTCAGTCACTTGCCTGCCTGTCGGCAGACAGGCTCACTTTTTGGTACCTGCCTACCGGCCAGGCAGGCTCACCATAATCTAAACTATGCCTCCCCTCCTTCACAAGTTACGGCGGGCGGGCGTGCCAAAAATCTGTGCGAGCCTACCTGTCGGCAGGCAGGCACCTGACTAATAGCCACTTAGAACCCTCGCTACAAAGTCCAATGACAATTCTGGGTTAAAAAATCAGATTAAGTACCATTTTAAGCAGGTACACACTTAAAATTATCATTCCATATAGCTTAATTACCTTGAGACGATATTGAGTGTTTTCCCACCAAAGTACTATCCAGGGTTTAAACAAGCCGATAATTAGCAATATAAGATTGAGAGTGATTAAGATATTCAGTCCTGTATTAACTGAATCCATAAAAAATTTATAAAGTACGTTTTACCTCTTTTTCTTCAAATCCTTCAATGATGTCACCAACCTTGATGTCGTTGAATTTCTCAATGCTTATTCCGCATTCATATCCATTCTTCACTTCATTCTGGTCTTCTTTGAATCTTTTTAACTGAGAGATTGAACCTGAATATACCACGACTCCTTCCCGGATAAGCCTGATATCGTTTTTGCGTTTGATTGCACCTTCAATAACCATACAGCCGGCAACGGTACCTGTGCGTGATATTTTAAATACCTCACGGACTTCTGCATTACCAATAATTATTTCTTCAACATCAGGGGCAAGCATACCCTCCATTGCATCTTTCACATCATTGATGGCATCGTAAATTACCGAGTACAACCGGATGTCTATTTCTTCTGTTTCAGCCAGTTTACGGGCGGCTGGGGAAGGCCGTACCTGGAACCCGATGATAACCGCATCAGATGCTGTGGCAAGGAGAACGTCGGACTCAGAAATTTGGCCAACCGCTTTGTGGATTACATTGACCTGGATTTCTCCGGTTGATATTTTCAGGAGTGAGTCTGATAGTGCCTCAACGGATCCGTCCACATCTGCTTTTACGATCAAATTGAGTTCTTTGAAACTACCTATGGCCAGGCGCCTTCCAATCTCGTCAAGCGTGATATGTTTCTGGGTACGAATATTCTGTTCACGGAGTATTTGTTCTCTTTTACCGGCGATTTCCCTGGCTTCCCGTTCTGAGTTCAATACATTAAACTTATCACCGGCTTGTGGTGCTCCATTAAGGCCAAGTAGAAGTATTGGTGTTGCAGGTTCGGCTTCATTTAATTTATCGCCCAAATGATTGTACATTGCTTTCACACGTCCATGATGTGAACCTGCCAGAATTGTATCTCCAACATGGAGAGTTCCGGCCTGTATTAGTACAGTTGATAAAAATCCCCTTCCTTTATCCAGGGAAGCTTCTATGATAGTTCCAACGGCATGTTTGTCGGGGTTTGCTTTCAATTCCAGGAGTTCTGCTTCCAGCAATACTTTTTCCAACAATTCATCGATCCCTTCACCGGTTTTTGCCGAAATTTCCTGTACCTGATATTTCCCTCCCCAATCTTCGACGAGGATATTTACATTGGCAAGTTCTTCCTTAATTTTTTCAACATTGGCACTGGGGCGGTCTATTTTATTTATAGCTATTATTATTGGAACCCCCGCGACCTGAGCATGATTAATGGCCTCTTTTGTTTGTGGCATCACGGCATCATCAGCTGCTACTACTATGATAACAATGTCGGTTACTTTAGCACCACGTGCCCGCATAGCAGTAAATGCCTCATGACCTGGGGTATCCAGGAAGGCGATCTTATTCCCACTGCCTGTGGTTACATCATATGCGCCAATATGTTGTGTAATTCCCCCAGCTTCTGTAGAGATCACATTCGCCTTTCTTATAAAGTCAAGGAGGGAAGTTTTACCGTGGTCAACATGCCCCATAATTGTTACAATTGGAGCCCTGGGAATCAAATCACCCTCTTTGTCTTCCATCTCTATTACGTCAACTTCTTCTTCGGCAGTTGAAAAATCAACATCAAATCCGAATTCATCAGCTATTAACGTTATTGATTCTGCATCCAATCGCTGGTTAATAGAAACAAACATTCCCATACTCATGCATGATGCAATTACGTCGTTCACGTTTACATCCATGAGGGATGCAAGATCGTTGGCAGAAATAAATTCCGTCACTTTTAAAGTCTTTGAATCTTCCTGTTCCTGCAGGATGGCTTCTTCACGCTCTTCAGCTTTTGTTGCCCTCTTCTCCCTCCTGTATTTGGCTCCGGCGCCTTTTTTGGAACCACTTAGTTTTGCAAGTGTGGCTTTAATCTGCTCCTGAATTTCCTTATCTGAAGGTTCTTCTTTTATGTGCCTTTCTCTCTTCTTTCCACCACTAATTGTTTTTTTATTTCTATCTCCGGCATAATCTCCTTTGCGGGGATCTTCCGTGTGGATTCTTTTCCTTGGTCGTTTCTTATTTTTTCTGTCAACAGATTCATCCGAAGAAGCTACGGGTTTTTCTACAGTTTTTTCCGGTTTCTTTGGCAGCTCAATTTTCCCTACAACTTTCAAACCTTTCAGTTTATCAGCTTTTGCTTCAATTACTTTTTGTGGTGTGGGTGTTTCACTATCGGTTGAAGTAGCTTCACTTGAAGCTGGTTCATCAACTTCTTCAACAGGTTGCTCTGCAGTAATTGCTTCC
>SDBV01006242.1_pt1 | contig 16582 bp, 14 predicted proteins | sample 2277081 | NCBI WGS metagenome assembly SDBV01 (sample SAMN10402039, study PRJNA504765) | marine sediment metagenome | isolation source: marine sediment core GS10_PC15, 223 cmbsf | place: Arctic Ocean: Southern Knipovich Ridge | collected 2010 | reverse complement strand
ATGAGGGTTTTTCACCGTTTTGGTATCTGCGTACTGCCAGGCGCCTCTCTGACTTCAGATCTTTGCTCATAAATACCTCCGTGAAAAAGAAAGTTATTCATGAGCAAGAACGCGGCTACTATTGGATTGTCAAAGAACTTTGTTAGCGATGTAGTGGCACAGTTTCTGTTAGCGATGTAGTGGCACTCAACAGCTAGTCTTTACACTATTTTACAGATTTTGAGTGTCACCATTTTCGAGAAAACGTCCATTTTTCAAATGCTTACAGATTCACACTGCACGACGGAACCCAATGAGTTATATAACCAGTTGAATTTGTTCAATTATTAACCGGACACTAATGATTTCAGACCTTTAAGTCACCATGCTTCCTTACATAGCTTACCAGCCCGTCGTTGTTCAAGATTTCCAGCATGAACGGGGGAAGGCTGTTGAAGGTTTTTTCCACCCTGGTTGTAAGGTTGGACAACGTCCCGGTGCGCAGATCAAGGCTGAGCCTGTGGCCGTCCTGGATCTCCGCTGTTTCGGTGATAATGACCGGAAGGCCGATGTTGATGGCGTTCCGATAGAAGATGCGGGCCACCGATCTGGCGATGATCGCGCTGATCCCGTTCTCCTTCAGAACGATGGCCGCATGTTCCCGGCTGGATCCCATGCCGAAATTCCTCCCCGCGACAATGATGTCCCCCGGATTGACCCGTTGAACAAAGTCGGGATCTATATCCTCACAAGCGTGTTTTGCCAGTTCCGGGATGTTGCTTCGAAGGTAATTATACCTTCCTGAGATAATAAGGTCGGTTGAGACGTTGTCGCCGAACAAGATGGCGTTTCCAGTGAACATATGTCCTCCTGCCTAATTCAGCGTTCAATATAGGGTGTCGGGTTGGTTATTTTTCCTGTGAGGGCCGAGGCGGCGGCCGTGGCGGGGCTGCCCAGGTAAACGGATGCCTCGGGGTTGCCCATCCTGCCTTTGAAGTTCCGGTTGGAGGTGGAGAGGCAGGTTTCGCCGTCGGCGAGCACTCCCTGGTGGACACCGGGGCAGATGGCGCAGCCCGGGCTGAGCACTGCCGCTCCTGCCTCGATGAAGGTCTGGATGTAGCCTTTTTTCAGTGCTTGCAGGTAAACGGTGCGGGAAGCCGGAGCCACGATGAGTTTCAAGCCGGGGTGGATGGTTTTCCCCACCAGTATGGCGGCGGCCACAGCAAAGTCCTCAAGTCTGGCATTGGTGCACGAGCCGATAAAGACCTGGTCTATCGCAACCCCCTCCACCTCCGTCAGAGCACAGGTGTTGTCCACCGTGTGGGGTCTGGAAATCATGGGGGTGAGTCTGGTCAGATCGACGTCAAAGATCGTTTCATAGGCCGCATCCGGGTCGGCCTGAAGGGGGAAGTAGCTGCTACCTCGACCCTGTGCCTTCAGGTAAGCGGCCGTAACTTTGTCGGAGGGAAAAAGTCCCGTTTTCGCGCCGGCTTCAACTGACATGTTAGCCAGCGTCAGACGCTGGTCCATGGTGAGGAGTCCGATGGAACTGCCTCCGAACTCCATGGATTTATATGTGGCTCCCTCGCTGGTGATGAGGCCTATGATGTGCAAGGCTAGATCTTTTGCGTAAATGCCGACCGGCATCTCGCCTTTTATCTGGACCAGGACCGATTCAGGAACCCTGAACCAGGTTTTGCCCAACCCCATGACTAGCGCTATATCGGTGGCCCCCATACCTGTGGCGAACGCTCCCAGCGCTCCCAGGGTGGGTGTGTGGGAATCGCTTCCGCAGATAACTGTCCCCGGCGATGCATGTTTTTCCGCCATCAGCTGGTGACACACACCCTCGTTGATCTGGTAAAGATGGCATCCCTGGTGCTGGGCGAAGGTCTTGACAAATTTCTGGTCGTTGGACATCTCCAGTCTGGGGCTGGGAGCAGCGTGGTCGAAGAAAAAATATGTGGATTCCGGTTTCAGCAAGCCTTTAAACCCACTCGCTTGAAGCTGCCTGATGACCAGGGGGCCGTTGACTTCGTGAGAATAGACTTTGTCCACTGGGACGATGGCCATGTCCCCAGCCCGGATGTCTTCACAGGAACTCTTACTGAGGATCTTTTCCGCAAGGGTTTTACCCACGATTATTCCTTTCTGCCTGTCCCCGTTTCAATCAAAGGACTGAAGACAAGTGCGCCGGATGACTGAAACTTTTTCCTCCCCATCGAGTAGAGGTGCCACCGACCTGAGGCCTGCTTGTGATTTCCAGATTCTATAAAGCAAGTAGGTGCAATATCAAAGGTATATTTTTTAATGGCTGCCATAACCGGAATTTATGCTTCCCCAGAGTAACAATACAGAAACAGAAAATCCGGGCGGAAAGGTGCTGGTACAGGCTGGTGGGTTTCGGGATTCATAATGCGGGTACAGGCCGTCACTCAAGTATAAAGGGAACTTATAAGTTGCATCAGATTTATAAAGTTGACTTTTGATCTACCTTCTAACAATCTTTCAATCACATCATCGGGGGCTATTATTGACAGTTCGGCGATGTATCCGGGCGATGGATTAGCAGGTGCGGTCCAGCTCAGACGGTGGTGGAAATATTCTTCGATCTCAAGGAACCATGTCGAAGAGAGATGCCAAACATTCTACGGAGGTGAAAAGATGAAGAAATCACTTATCAGAGCGGCACTGATCCTGACGGTTGCCATGGTTGGGTTGTCCATGCTGCCCCCTGCGGCAATGGCTGATTTTCCTGAAAAGCCGATCACCATCCTGGTTGGACGGGGTGCGGGCGGAGCTACGGACATTGTGGTCCGGACCTTTGCGCCTTTCCTGAGCAAGCACATTGGTGTCCCCGTGGTCGTCAAGAACATGAAAGGGGCAGGCGGACGCATTGCTCTGGCTCATGCTTTTAACAAGGTCGAAGCTGACGGGTACACTCTCATTGCAGGTGTGACACCCTCTGACCTCATCAAGCAGCTTCTGAAAAAGGGTGACTACGACCTGAGAGATTTCTCCCTGATTTATGCGTTTGCGGGTGGGGACAGTAATGCCCTCTCGGTTCCACCCGATTCCGACATCAAGACCCTCGACGACCTCATTGCCAAAGCCAAAAAAGGTCCTATAAGCCTGGGCGGCACATCAATCGGATCCAACTCCTGGCTGATGGCGGTTCAATTCAAGGATTCCGTGGGAGTGAACTACGACTACGTTCCCTACGAAAGCGGTAGCGAAGGGAACATGGCTATTATGGGTGGACATGTGGATGTGGGAGTTTCCAGTAGCATTTCCGCAGCCAAGTTGGTTAAAGATAGCAAGATCCGCGCCCTGGCTGTCTCATCCACCAAGAGACTTTCTTACATGCCCGATACGCCCACCTTTGCAGAGTTGGGCTATCTCGAGGTCAACACCAGTTCACTTCAGTACATTCAGGGACCTCCTGGACTTCCGGCCGGCATCATTGCCACAATCGAAAAGGCGGCAGCCAAAGCCACCGCCGATCCCGAGTATCTGGCGAAAGCGACCAACTTCGAAGTCTTTGCTTTGGATTCTGCGGGGCTTAAAAAATCTCTGCTTGACAGTTTCGAAAGCACCGCTGCAATTCTCAGAAAGACAGGCCAGATCAAATAGACCTGGAAAAGAACAGTATGCTCGGCGTCCGGGTTGCTCCCGGGCGCCGAGTTGTTTTATTTCGAACCGGGGTCGGGCTTTCCCAAGCACTGACTTCGACCCAAAGGTAATAAAGTCATGAATAAAGAAGCTCCTGAAAAGTATTACGATATGCGCCAATGGATAGACCTGGTTGAGAAGATGGGTGAGCTGACCAGGGTCAGCCAAGCCGATCTTCACCTGGAGATCGGCGGTCTTACAGAAATGAACGCCAAAAGGTCCAGGCCACCCGCCTTCCTGTTCGAGGATATAAAGGGCTGCATGCCCGGAGCCCGTATCCTCACAGGAAGCCTGCTGACTCCCCAGCGTCTGGCCCTGTGCCTGCGGCTGCCTATGGTCAAGAACAACGACGAACTGGTGGGACATCTGAGGAAGATGATGCATCGCTGGTATGCGGACAGCGCAGACTATCCCTATGAGGTCGTTCCAGACGGGCCAGTTATGCAAAACGTGCTTGAAGGCGAACAGGTTGACATCACACAAATTCCGGCCCCTCTCTGGCACGAACATGACGGGGGCAGGTATGTTGGAACCGGATGTGCGGTAGTGACCAGGGATCCGGATACCGGGGAGATCAACGTCGGGACCTACAGGGCCATGGTACACGACTCCCGACACGTTACTATCCACATCATGCCCGGCAAGCACGGCGCCATTCACATGGAAAAGTATCACAGTCAGGGTAAGTCATGCCCCATGGCCATTTCCCTCGGCCACGACCCCCTTGTCCTGATGATGGCCGGTCTCGAAGTCCCCACCGGCATGTGCGAGTATGATCTTATCGGAGCCATTATGGGAGAAAAACTCAAGGTCGTTGAAGCGCCCTTGACCGGACTCCCGGTACCGGCCACCAGTGAGATCGTGATCGAGGGCCAGTGCCTCCATGACTCCTTTGCCAAGGAAGGACCATTCGGGGAGTTCACCGGATACTACGCGGGAGGCGAATCAACAGACCCGCTTCTTCGCATCGATTCCGTCATGTACCGGAATGATCCAGTTGTTCTGGGAGCCCCTCCCGGAAAACCGCCCCACGACTACAACTATATGAAGTGTGTCATGAGGTCGGCTCAGCTTATCGATTCCCTGGTCAGCGCCGGTATCCCGGATGTGCAAAGCGCCTGGGCCCACGAGGTCGGGGGAGCCCGCTTCCTTCTTGTAGTAGCGATCAAGCAGCGCTACCTGGGACACGCGCGGCAGGCTGCCTACGTGGCCTCCCAGTGCCAGGTAGGCGCCTACTGCGGCCGCTATGTCATCGTGGTGGATGAAGACATAGATCCCAGTGACCTGCAGGATGTGGCGTGGGCACTGTGCACCCGGAGCGATCCGGCAAACGATATAGAGTTCATCCGCCGAGCATGGTCGAGTCAGGTTGATCCTCTCCTTAGGGAAGGAGAGCCAACGTACAACTCCAGAGCTATCATCGATGCATGCAAACCTTACGAGTGGATCGACGAGTTTCCGAAGACGGTGCAAAGTTCGCCGGAATTCAGGAAATCCCTGAAGGATAAGTGGGGTGAGATTCTGGGGTTCTAAGGATCTTTACGGCTTGTTCCATGGATTTGAAGGGATTATTCTAAAGCAGGCAACTGTGTAGATTGGAGAAAAGAATGGGTTCGGCCAACATCAGGGTGGGAAAGTTCTTCGATCTTGACGCTCTTTTTGGTTTTATAATGATGGTTTTTTTTATCCTGACGTTCGTCTCTTCCTTCCGGTTGGAGAACGCCAGCGCCTTTATGCTGCCGCGGCTCCTTTCAGGGTTGGGCACGATCATTGTTGCTGCTGTCCTGCTCAGAAAATATCGTGAGATCATCAAGTGCGAAGAGGTAAGGGACTTGGCCAAAGAGAGTGAGACCGGCTCCGATAGTCGTGGAGTCCACCTCCTGGTCACATTCATTTATACAGCGATCTATATCGTTGCTACTCCCTATCTCGGGTTTTTTCTGTCCACAGTTATTGCTATCTGGGGGTTCGGATTTATTATGCGGTCCAGGAACCGTGTGGCGACCTTCGTCACGGGACTGATCGTTCCTGTTTTTCTGTATCTGTTCTTCGAGCGGCTCCTGCACGTCGGGCTTCCGGCCGGACTCCTGCGTTCCATACTTCCCTATTAACCTCTTCTGAAGGACCAGACTAAGGACCAAACAACATGTGGGAAAATCTTATAGGTGGTTTTTTGATGCTTCTTACCTTCAAGGGTATTTTGCATCTTATCGTAGGTGGGGTGCTTGGCCTTACCATCGGGATTTTCCCTGGGCTGGGACCTGTTTTCGGTGTCGCCTTATTCATGCCATTTACCTTCTGGATGGAACCAGCTATGGGACTGATATTTCTCGGTTCCCTCTACGCATGCTGTGTCTACGGTGGGTCCATTACAGCGGTGCTGCTTGGGATACCGGGTACTCCCGGTTCCATCACTACGGTTTTTGATGGTTATGAGCTATCCAGGCAAGGTAAGGCCGGTGTGGCATTGGGTCTTTCGGCTACAGCTTCCCTGGTGGGAGGCGTGTTCGGTGTCGGTGTGCTGGCTTTCTTTGCGCCCTTATTAGCCAAGTTTGCGCTTAAGTTCGGTCCTGCGGATTATTTTGCCCTTGCGACGTTCGGCCTGTCCATGGTGGCGGTCGCTGCCAAGGGCGACACCCTTAAAGGTCTGGGTCTGGGGGTTTTAGGTGTTCTCGTCAGTATGATCGGTATGGATCTCATTACCGGTGAACCACGTATGACCTTCGGTATCGACTACCTGGAGGGAGGCATCCCCTTCGTTCCTGTGGCTGTGGGAATGTTTGCTCTGTCCCAAGCGTTTGTACTGGCAGAAGAGGGGGGGCAGATTGCCAAACTAGGCAAGGTGACCGGAGGAGTCACTGAGGGGGTCGTCCTGACCTTCAGGAACTGGCGCCTTCTGTTAAAGAACGCCATCCTGGGGTCGGTCCTGGGTGCCATCCCGGGGGTCGGGATCAACATCACCAACTTCATGGCCTACCTTTTGGAAAAAAGAAGTTCCAAAGATCCGGACTCCTACGGAAAAGGAAACCCCCGGGGGGTCATCGCGCCGGAATGTGCCAACAACGCATGTGTGGCGGCTGAACTCATCCCGGCACTGGCCCTGGGAGTGCCGGGAGGGGCTACAGCGGCCATTTTCCTGGTAGCCATCAACATTTACGGTCTGCAGCCGGGATATGCCTTTTTTCAGGAATCGGGACCTGTGGCTTTCGCCCTCATCGCGGGTTTGTTCTTCGCACAGTTTCTCTTTTTCATCATCGGCATCCTGGGAGCGAACTATTTCGCTAAAGTGACTTTGATACCGTCATCTATCCTCGTGCCGGTGGTCATTGCACTGAGCTATATCGGAGGTCTGGCGTACAGGTCACTGTATCTGGACATTTTTGTGGTACTTTTCTTCGGACTGGCCGGCTATATCATGCACAAAAACCAGTACTCGATACCCTGCCTCATACTGGGACTGATATTGGGTCCTCTGGTTGAAAACAACTTTTACCGGGGTCTCCAGATCGGGCACGGTAATCCGAAAATATTTTTCACTACTCCCATCAGCATCGTCCTGTGGATCGTGACTATCGTTGTGCTGCTGTGGCCCCTCTTGCCGATGGGCGAGTTGCTGGACCGGTTGCGGAATGGCAAGGCAGCTGCCTGATGGCCTTCCTGAATTAACATCCCGAAAGGAGACTGTAATGGCCGATTTGAAAACTACGCTGGGGTCGTTGACTCTTAAGAACCCGGTCGTCACCGGCGCAGGTCCCCTGGCCGGAACCGCCGATCATATTCGCCAGTGTGTCGACGCAGGGTTCGGAGCGGTGTGTACAAAGACCACTTCCTTTTCCCCCTATCTTCAAAGGTATCCCCGGCCTCTGTACCGATTGAAGGATTATGTTTTAAACCCGGATTCACCACGGTTCTTCCCGGACCATTACATGTGGTTTCACCGAGACCACAACTCTATCTTTCCCCCTGACCGGTTTGTGAATATCATCAAGGAAGTTTCCGGCTACTGCAAGGAAAACGGGACCGTTCTCATCGGGAACTTTGCCGGTCGCGGTCTGGAGGAGTGGGTTCAGACCGTTTCCCAGTACGCCGAAGCCGGGTGCGATGCCATGGAACTCAACTTTTGCTGCCCTTTCCCGCCGAAGGGGCTTGAGTCAGATCCTGCCAACGCTTTCATCGGAATGTCGTTCACGGCTGATCCGGAGCGGGGTGCGGAGGTCATCTCCACCCTGAAGGAAAAGGTGAGCATTCCCCTGTTTCCCAAGATCAGCCCGGCATCATCCAACTTCGCCGCAGTGGCAATGATGTTCGAGGAAGCCGGTGCCGACGGGCTATCTCTTTTTGCCAACGAACAGCTCCTGCGTATTGATATCGAGACCGGCAAACCGGTCAACTACGGCCCTTGCGCTGGCACAAGCCCTATTTTCAAGGCCCACACCATGAAATGGGTCAGCCAGGTGGCTCAGAGGACCGATCTTCCGATCCTGGGCGGCCGCGGGGCTTCGGCGTGGAGTGATGTCATTGAGTTTCTTATGGCGGGCGCCGACGGGGTGGAAATGTGCACTCCAGTCATGCTGCGCGGCTTTGGTTACGTTGAAGAGGTCCTGAGAAATGTTAACGAATTCCTGGACCGCAAACGTATAGCAAGTCTGGAGGAGATCAAGGGAAGCGCATTGAAGCACATCTACAGTAACCTTGAGATGATCGAAAAGGTCAAAGCGCTGCATGCCGAGATTGACATGGACGGTTGTATCGGCTGTCATCGCTGCTCGGAAGTCTGCGTCTACAGCGCCGTCAAAGTGCTGCCAAAAAAGGCCGCTATTATGAAGGAGAAGTGCGCCGGCTGCTCCCTTTGCTCCCAGGTCTGTCCGGTCTCGGTCATAAAGATGCATGAGCGAGACAGCGACCAGGAGCATTTTCAGGCACTGGCCTGGGAGCACAAGGAGCTGATGCCCGAGCTGTTCGACTGTTCCCAGGAGTAAGTTGACATTGATAACCTCATTAACAATTAACCGCGGCGGTTCGGAAACCCCTAGCCCGGATTATTCATGAAGCCAGCCGAACTGGCTTCAGGTGATGTGTATTTCGGTAGTTTTTCGGCTGTAACTGGGATGTGATTACTTATTGGCGCTCGGTACGAATAATCTGAAGATATTTTTGAGTGAATTGCGGAAATTTCTCTTTTTGGCGTTGATTTTGGACAGAGGTATGGTTTCGGTCGGTTTTTTTGCCCATCGCTAACGGTAAAAAACAACTATTTTGATGGTTTGTTGAACCTCAACATCGCAAAGGCATGTTCTGGATGTTGTGCAGAGCTGTAGCGAATTGACTTTGGTGCGGATAGGCTTTGGGCATGATGAACAGGACACGTCTTACACTTTGTTTGACCAGGGCACCGACCTTGAGCAGTTTCAGTCTAAGTGTTTCCACTGTGGCTGTAGCCAGTTCGGTACCGGCAAGGTTTTTCCGTAAATGCCAGAGAAGAACAAAGGCAAAGGTATGAAGCAGCAATCGAAACTGATTGGCCTTGAATCGACTACAGCTTAAACGGTCGGCCTTAAGGTACAGTTTGAGTTCCTTGATTCTGTTTTCCGCTTCGCACCGCCCGACATAGACATCATCGTAGAGCTGGTCGGGGGGCGGCAAGAGAATGTTGGTCACGACAAAACGGGTATTGGACCCATCGGACGATTTCTCGACCTTGCCGATCACTCGCCGTGAGCGTTTCCATGACTCGGCACGGTATTGAAAGGCGGTAAACAACCTTTGCTTTTCTTCGGATTGAGCGAAATTCAGTTCGGCTAGCCGCGACAGGCATTCCACGTTCTTACGCAACAGTTTGTTGGTGATAAGGCCGATAGTGTATAGAACTTTTTCGTTATCCAGCAGATCGTAGATATCCGGCACGGCAAAGCCGGCATCGCCGCGAAACAGGATGGTTGCCTTGGGGTAAGCTTGTTTCAAACGGCGGATGAGGCGCTTTAAGATGCCCACGGCCCCCTTGGAAGCATGAGCGTTGCCGGGGCGAAGTACAGCCGCTAGTGGGAAACCGGTTACGCCATCGAATGCGAATAGAGGGTGATACATGTGTTGGTCGTAATAACCGTGGAAAAAAAACATTTGCTGCTGCCCATGTGTTGGATCATCGGTGCTATCCATATCAATTACGACAAGTTCGCGTTTTTTTGGGTGTGCCTCGACATAAGCGTCAAAAAGGACATCGCTCACCCGACGAAGCTCAGAGGCGCTTAGCCGGTTCTCAAATCGCGACAACGTCGACTGGGACGCCAGAGCGTTATCGGCACCAGGTAAAAGCCCCACTGCCGCCTTCAACGCGGGATCAAAACGAAGGGTGTCATGATCGTTACAATCCTCATAGCCCGTAGCGATGGCAAAGATTCGTTGGCGCAAAAGGTCAACGTTGCCGTGACGAATTTTGACAGGATCACGTGGATCACTCAGAGCACGACTGAATTGTTCCACAAGACTTGTGGCTCGATCGACTTCGCGAAGCAGCAATAAACCGCTATCGGAGGTCATCATTCCACCGGAAAACTCGGCGATAACGGGTTTTGAATCAATGTTTGCAAAGGTGAGCTGATTATGACAGAGTATTTTCAACGGACTCCCTTTCGTTTCGCGTTTTGTCTATATAACTCAACACGTTACGGGGTGTCCGTTACTTTTTCAAGTACTATTATGAATAATGCGGGCTAGGAGGCGCCAATGAACGGGAAAGAGTTTATAGTCAAATACCAGGACAGATTCCAGAAACTGTCCACCAGTAACCTGGCCGATGCCATGGACAAGGTCGGTATCCGTGGAGCGGTTATCGGGATCCTGCCCATGTATGAGTGTCCCAAGATCTTCGGGCAGGCAGTGACCATTAAACTTACGGCTGCCGGAATGATTAAGTCCAAATCCCATCTTGGTGTTGAGGCTATTAATATGGCACAGGATGGGGATGTCCTTGTGATCGACAATCGGGGGGATCTTCGGAACAACTGCTGGGGCGAGGTCCTTTCCATGGCCGCCAAGCTGAAAGGGGTCAGCGGCGTGATTGCCGATGGCGCGGTGAGGGATATCGACGCCTGTCGTGAATTTGAGTTCCCGGTATACGCGCGAGGGACTGTGCCCATTACCGCCCGGGGGCGGCTGATGCAGGAGTCCTACAACGAGATGGTGCGGATCGGTGATGTTCAGGTGCGGCCCCGGGACGTGCTTGTGGCCGACGCTAACGGCGTTGTGATTATCCCACCCGAGCGACTCGACGAGGTTCTAACGGAAGCGGAAGGGCTATTTGAAAAGGAATCGGCCATGATAGAGGACCTCCGGCAGGGGATGACCATTCTGGAAGTGGACCGTAAATACGCTTACGAAAAAATGCTGGAAGAAGACAAGGATTGAGGAGGTTGCAAATTGGATAATGAAATGACCAAAATAATCGAAGGTTTCAAAGATCTGGATACGACCTGTGTTTCGGATGCCTTGGATTCTCTGGGACTCCGGGGAGGCTGCTTCGGTATTCATCCTATAGTTGCCAGAACGACGGCGGTTGGGCCGGCCTTTACCGTCCGCTATGTTCCTTGCGGCCCGGTGAAAGGCACCGTAGGTGATTTCCTGGATGATGTTAAGCCCGGCCAGGTGGTTGTGCTTGACAACGCGGGACGCCTGGATTGTACCGTCTGGGGTGACATCATGACCTATTATTGCCAGAAACTGGGTATTGCCGGGACGGTGATCGACGGCGTATGCCGGGATATTCCCAGGATGCTGGATTACAAATACCCTATGTATACCAGGAGCAGGTTCATGGTTACTGGTAGAGGGCGGGTAGAGGTGGCAGCCATCAACGAACCGGTATCTATCGGAGGGGTCAAGGTTTGTCCGGACGACATCATGATCTGTGATGACACAGGGGTGGTCGCCGTCCCTGCCGAGTGGGCGGCTGAGGTGCTTGAGACTGCCCAGGAGGTCGACCGGATCGAACAGGGCATCATGGATGAACTGGAAGCCGGGGGTGGTGAGACGTTAAAGGATATCCGCCAGAGGACGAGCTATCACTGGATACAGGAAAAGAAGGATAAATAGGTATAAGGGTGTGGGGCTGAACTGGTCTGGAGATCATTGTCCAGGCTGGGTACGGAGGTCGATCTTTTTCTTGAGTTCGTCGATCCTGGGGAGGTCCTCGCCTTCGACCATGAGTTCGCTCAGGCTGTTGACGAAGGCTTTTGCCGGTGGAGGGAGGGCGAAGTCAGACCGATGGACGATGTAGACGTCCAGGTATATCTTCTCTTCCTTCACCTTCAGGCGTGTCAGTTTTTTTTGCTTCAGATCATCTAGAATGGCTGCATTGGAAAGGAAGGACACCGCCTCGCCCTTGGCCAGGAGCTGTTTTATGAGGTCGGCGTTATTGGTTTCCATAAGTATGTTGGGTGTCATTTGGTGGCGTGCGAAGGCTTCCATCACCTGCCGGTGTGTTCCCGATCCGCTGCTCTTGATGATCAGGGGTTCCAGAGCCACCTCTTGAAGGCTGACCATTTTCCTGGATGCCCACCCGTGGGATGGTGCAGCGATAAGAACCAGCTCCTCTCTGCTGAAGGGGATGAAGGTAAGTTCCGGTTGTTCATGGTTTTTCGCAATAATGGCGACGTCAGTTCGTCCGTCGAGCAGACACTTAACCATGTCACGGGAGCTGCCCTCTCTAAGCTGTATTTTTATTTCACCGTAATCTCGGTGGTAATTGGTTATCAGGGACGGCATGAAATATCTGGCATAGGTTGTGGCGCAGGCCACCCTCAGAATTCCCCGTTTGAGCTGTCGTAAATCGTATATGGCAGTCTCAACCTCTTTCTCGCACTGAAAGATCTGATGGGCGTATTCGTAAAGATCCAACCCCTCCTGAGTGAGGTGGATCTGTCTTCCCATCTTCTTGAACAAGGGGAAGCTGCAGTGTTCCTCAAAAGCCTTGATCTGTGCCGTTATCGCTGGTTGGGTGATATTTAGCTCCCTGGCAGCCTTGGTAAAGCTCAGGTTCCGGGCAGTGTGGTAGAAAACGCGAAGTTGGTTCAGGTTCAAGCTCAATGCGGTTCTTCCTGTATATATAGGTGTAGGTGCAGTTTATTGAGGAACATCTGTTTAACACGGATAAGTAACTGCTACAACATGTTAACTTCGCGGGATATCAGGAAGAAGCTCCAGTTTGCTGAGCTCTGTTCCGGATGAAAGCAGACCGGTTTTTTTGTTGGTAGTGTAAGGTTATCCGATTTCAGTTTTTGTGAGCCACTTGATCCCATCGCATCCGGTGAACTCTCCACTGAGTCGTGGGATCCACAGATCGGGCAGAGGTTCGCCCACAGTAAAGAGAAGGTGCGGAAATGATATCAGAAAAAACAGGAATGTTAGCCGAACGCTTCGGTGCCCAGTTCGCCCAGCGGCCTCATACAATAGGGGAACTCATTGAGATGGCCGAAACCATGGATGCCCCCCTGAGTAGTGCTGTACTGGCTGAAGCGACGGTGAGGGAAGGGAAGGGGTTGGAAGAAATTATGGAGGAAACCATGGCCGGCTTCGGCCATAATTTTGATGCTCTGGAGATCGGCCTGACCAAGGGGCAAAGTTTCCTTCTTGGAACAGTGGGATCTGATCTTGCCGGTTCAGGCAGCGGTGAGCTGATCGCAGATCCCCTGATAAACGCAGCGTTGACCTATACTCTGGCAGCAGAAGTGGGTAACCATGAGGTTGGCTTGCGTCCCTGCGCCGGGACTGGTGATTCCTGCCCTTATACGGGGCTGCTCAGGGCGCTGCTTGAGAGCGATTATACGCGTGAAGAGGTTCTTTTGGCTGCCATTCTGATCCTGAAAGTAGGCAGCATTTTCCGGGTGGGCAAGAGAACCACCGGCTGCAATATGGAAGGATACGGCGCAGGCGCCGCAGCCACCGCTGCCGCACTGACCGAGCTGCGTGGCGGATCGGCAAAGCAGGTTGGAAAGGCCATCGTGCTGGCTATATCCCCCACTATCGGCGTTCCGTGTACCCCCAGGGTCATGGTCAGCGGATTGTGTGCCACCCACATCGGAGGGGCCATACTGGTGGGCAACCTGGCCGCTGGGCTCGTGCTCAACACCTCCCTGCCCGTGGATGTGGACGTGGATGTCATGATGGCGATGGCTGCCAGGGTTCACATAGAGGCTGCCCCTGTAATTACAGACATCAACCTCACCTACATGAGGCCCTATTTCAAGAGCAAGGCGAAGGTGGAATCCTGGGTTGATGAAGAAATAAAAGAGCAGGAGCAAAACGAATCGTCAACGGTCCATGAAACTTCCCGTGCTGAACTGATCCAGATGATGACAGGCAGCCGCCCGCTGACCCAAACCCTGGGAGATGTCGTGGTCGGGGGGAGCAGCATTGCTGTTGGTTCACCCACCAATATGGCCCGCATTTGCCACGAGATGGCAAAGGGCGACATCACCGCCATTGAAATTGATCTGACGGTAGATCTTTTTTCCCGGCGGGGCATCAATGTGCCCGCAATCCTGATGGCGGCCGTTTTCGGCGCCCGGACGGACGATGCAGCGTCCTACAAGGAGATCCTGGACCGGCCCGAACTGGATGATATCGACATCCGGATCAACAGGGTGGCCGAACCGGAGATCCAGCGGCTCAGGATCAGGGCTGCAGAGGGTGACGCCATGCTCGACAGCAGAAACCGCGGCGGCGGACGAGTCGCCATCGTAGCCGCCGAACCGTCCATGGAAGAGGCGTTAAAAGCAGCTGAAAAGCTTAATATCCAGGTTACCCAGTAACAGGAGGAGGCTTAAGTTATGAGTACAAAAGCACATGTGGTCCATAAAATCGAACGTGTTGCATCGGAACTGGTGGAAGCGTTAGGGGCGTTTCCGGCTTCTACCATCCATGAGTCCAACCAGGGCAGGGGAGCGCTCCACTCCTATGTAAAACCCATTCGTCCCAGCGGCATGAAGGTCTGCGGCAGTGCCGTAACCGTTCAGGCACGCCCGGGAGACAACCTGATCATCCACAAGGCCCTGGCTGTAGCCGGACCGGGGGATGTGCTGGTTGTAACCACCTGTGAATATGTGGAGGCGGGCATTGTGGGTGAGGTAATGGCTCGGGCCGCGATGGAAAGGGGTATCGTGGGTCTGGTTACCGATGGTGGTGTACGCGATACCGAAGAGATGACCGCCATGGGGTTCCCTGTTTTCTCCAAAGGGATCAGCATCAAGGGGACTACCAAGAGCTGCCTTGGAACCATCAACCACTCTATTATCATTGCCGGTGTGACTGTTAACCCTGGAGACGTGGTGGTGGGTGACTCGGATGGGGTGGTGGTAGTGGCTGCCGATGAGGTCCCCGGAGTCATCGAACGGTCCGGGCAGCGGGAAGAGAAGGAAAAGAGCGTATTTAAAGCCCTGAGCGAAGGTGAGACGACTTTAGACCGCTACGGTTTCGACAACATCTTGGGCACTCTCGGCCTGACTGAAGAATAGAATAGCGTGGTTTTCAGCTTTTGAGAAGTTATTGAGTAAAATAGTCATGAAAATGCAGCGCCGTAGCCCTGGGAAAAGACCCCTGGAAACGCCCTCGGCAGGGTGTCGAAATATCAAGGTACCCTGCTAGGGCTATGGCCGTTTCAGCCCTCGTATTTATCTTACTGGTCGCATCGGCGGTTTTCACCTCAGCCCTGTCAGGAATGATGGGCATGGCCGGCGGTGTGCTGATGCTGGCTGTCATCGTCTCCCTGGTTGACACAGCCTATGTTGTTCCCCTCCACGCAGTGGTCCAGCTTGTAAGCAGCTCCACCCGCCTCGGAGTTTACTGCAGATACATTCGGTGGGACATAGTAAAGGTGTTCGCTCTGGGACTGCTGCCCGGTACTGTGGCGGGGATTTTTCTTTTCAACTTGTTGCCGAAAGATGTGACAAAACTCACGATGGGTATTTTCATCCTTGTGTTCACCTTCTGGCCGCAGACTCGGTGGGAGTCCAGGAGGGGCTACAGTGGCGTTTTTATGCCTCTGGGCTTCATTTCCGGCGCTCTGGGCGTAGTGATCGGCACCTCGGGTCCACTCAATGCTCCCTTTTTCATCAGACAGGGTATGGAGAAAAAAGAGCTGATCGGAACAAGGGCAGCCTGCCATGCCCTGTCACACCTGCTCAAGATACCGTTCTTCGGGTTCATCGGGATCAACGTTTTTGGCAACGGGAACTATCGCCTGATTATCATCCTGGCTTTAGCAACTATTGTTGGAACTGTATTAGGTAGAAGGATGCTCACAAGGATCGATGAAAGAAAGTTCGTTGTCGCCTTCAAGGTCCTGCTTGTACTGATATCATCAAAGATCGTGATCGAGCAGATAATGAAACTTATTTAAAACCAACCCTGCCCACCTCAAACCATTGAAAAACAATCATAATTTCAATGGACTCAAAGACTTGCAATTCCTAGAAAGGCCGAAAGTTATAACCAGAGTCTGTCCCAGATGATCCAAGTGTTTATTCTGTAAGGGTTTTTAGTCAAGAATAATCCACTAAAGGAGGCATATTTGCCTCCCTTAGTGGAAACAGATGCCTTATAATCTTATCACTACCAATAACAAGAAAGGCATCTTATGAAAATTATCGCATTTCAACCCAAACTTCGTCCAGCACTTCCTGATGTTTTTGGTGCAAAAGATTACCGTGATTTCCGGGAGCAGATCGAAGAACTCGATCGTTTTTTGACGGCAACTGGACTTGAGCACCAAATGATTTGTCGATATTTGAGAGCTTTACGCGAATCCGCTCCCGCGAACCCTCGCTCAAAGTCATATAAAACCCTACGCCGAGCATTGCGTTACATCATTCTTTTGGCACTGACGGGCCTTCCATACCGCGCCCTGTCCAATCGTGTCGCGGATAGCCCACTTTTTCAA
>SDBV01006241.1_pt1 | contig 16582 bp, 12 predicted proteins | sample 2277081 | NCBI WGS metagenome assembly SDBV01 (sample SAMN10402039, study PRJNA504765) | marine sediment metagenome | isolation source: marine sediment core GS10_PC15, 223 cmbsf | place: Arctic Ocean: Southern Knipovich Ridge | collected 2010 | reverse complement strand
CCGTCTAAAGATGAAACAGTTGAGATATTAAAGGGACTTCGTGGTCGTTACGAGGATCACCACAAAGTCGAGTTCACCGACGAGGCCCTTTATCAGGCAGTTGAGCTTTCGACACGTTATATAGCCGGACGCTGCCTGCCGGACAAGGCCATCGATGTGATCGACGAAGCCGGTGCCAGAATACGTCTTAAAAACATGACACCTCCGCCTGACATGGCTGAGATAGAAGCGAAGATAGAGCAGCTTCAACGAGAAAAGGACGATGCGGTCAAAAATGCCGATTACGAAAAGGCAGCTTCTTTAAGGGATCAGGTGCAGAAGCTGCATGACGAAAAGAACGAGATACATAAGAAGTGGCAGGAGACAAACAAGGAAGTCTTCGGCAAGGTTGACGTAGAAGTCATAGCAGAGGTTGTCAGTAAGATAACCGGCGTGCCGCTTACACGTCTTGAAAAACAGGAAACACAGAGACTTCTTGAGCTTGAAGCCGAGCTCCACAAGACTGTTGTTTCACAGGATGAAGCGATCACGGCTGTCAGTAAGTCAGTTCGCAGAAGCCGCAGCGGACTTAAGGATCCAAACCGTCCGATGGGAAGCTTCTTGTTCATCGGGCCAAGTGGTGTCGGAAAAACACTACTTGCAAGAGCGCTCGCAGAGTTTATGTTTGGCGATGCCGATGCACTGATACAGATCGACATGAGTGAATACATGGAAAAGCACGCCGTCAGCAGACTGGTAGGTGCACCTCCGGGATATGTCGGTTACGAAGAGGGCGGACAACTCACAGAACGTATACGTCGCAGACCTTACGCCGTATTGCTGCTTGACGAGATTGAAAAGGCGCATTCGGATATTTACAATATGCTGCTTCAGATCATGGAAGAAGGAAGACTAACCGATTCGTTCGGAAGGTATATCGACTTTAAGAACGTCATACTTATTATGACCAGTAATATCGGTGCAGAGCTTATTAAGAACCAGTCAGGTTTCGGTTTTGGCAAGCGGACCGAAGAGTCTAACTTCGATAAGATGAAAGAAATGCTTTCAAAAGAGATCGAGCGACACTTCAGGCCGGAGTTCATAAACAGGCTCGATTCGCAGATCGTATTTAGGGCACTTACCAGGGACGACCTTACGACTATCGTAGAGTACGAGCTTAACAAGGTGTTCAAACGATTGATCGAGCATGGATTGACGCTGGAAGTTTCCAACCCAGCCAAGGAGTTCCTTATCGATAAGGGCTATAGCCCTGAGTTCGGTGCAAGACCGCTGAGAAGAGCGATCGAGCATTATATTGAGGACCCGCTTGCAGAAGGCCTGCTAAGAGGTGAGTATAAGAGAACCGGGGTTATAAAGATAGATGTATTAGACGACGACCATCTTAGGTTCGAAAGTGTTGAACGAAAAGAAAAGCCTAAAAAGAAAAAAGCAAAGACTGTAGCCAATTCGGATAGCGAATAAAACGAAGGCCGGCGACTGAAATCAGACGCCGGCCTTTGTTAATTGTTATATACCAAGATCCTTTTGAAGCAAATCCCGTTCTGCCTGTGATTGCTGTTGGTTAAGCAGGTCCTCGAATTCAGATTTTCCCATCCATTTCACGGAGCCATCGAGAAACATAACAATATATCCCTTGCCTGCTATCAAGCCGTAATTCTTTTCCGAATATGCAAGGATGTCATAAGGTTTGGGGTTGTAGCCTAGCCATTGCACACGATAAGTTACGTCACCAAGCCGAACATCTCCCAGGGCATGTCTTTGGGTGATAATGAACGATTCCGGAGGCGATGAACGATGTTTTTCACGGTATGCGTGTACTCGTTGCCCAAGCATTTCCATTGTTCGCATAGCCTCGGATTTATTGAGGATGCCCCTTACATTAACCATGATTGTTACGAATAGAAAAGTGCAGCAAATCATAGTTATGAAATTAATGATTATTGTTTTTTGTTTTTGATTCATTCCGGATCAACCTTTATTTTGAAATGAGGATATTTTCTTTTCGCTGAATTTCCGTATTGCTTCCGGATATGCAATACATTCCTGCTCAAACACACGATCGGCCAGCGAGTCTGCGTCATCATCGTCTTTCACCTCGCAGATTCTTTGCACGATGATCTCTCCTTTATCGTATTCATTCGTACAGAAATGAACCGTACACCCGCTGACCTTACAGCCGGCCTCGATCACTGCTTCGTGTACGTGGTGTCCCCACATCCCTTCGCCGCCGAAGTTTGGCAATAGAGCCGGGTGGATATTCATAACGCGGTTTTCGTAGCCGCTTGGGATCTGCCACAGGCAGAGCCACCCGGCCTGGATCACAAGATCGACTTTTGCAGTGCTTAGCTGCTCTTCGATCTGTTTACTGAACTGTTCGATATCGAGGTAGTCCTTTTTCCGAATGATAACAGGTGTAACCCCGAGTTTCTTCGCTCGTTCGACTCCTTTTACGGTACTTCGCGAACTCACCACAACAACGATCTCGGCGTTAAGCCGCCCTGCATCGATCTCATTTTGGATATTGAGCATCGTCCTTCCGCCGCCGCTTAAAAGAATCCCAAGACGCAATCTTTTTCCCCGACGCTTCTCGGTTCCGATATCGATATTGCTTTTTTTATCCATAGCTTTGTTGGCAAGTTCGTCGGCGAGTTTGTTTTTCTCTCTTCGCACATGCGTCACCGACCATTTTGCGAATCCGCTTAAAACATCCATACATTCACTATAGATGCCCTTTAGATTCTCGCTTTTGACCCTGTATTGTCCGTTGAGCTGCTTTACTATCAATTCGCTGTCGCTGAAAGCGCGGACATTTTTCCCTCCGAGTTTAGCCGCCGCTTTTAAAGCGTTCTCCATCGCGGTATATTCGGCGATGTTGTTGGTGGTATTCTCGAAATAGACCGCACTTTGTACGATCGGCTTTTTGGCCTTATCATAAATGACAAACGCCGCGGCCCCAGGTCCAGGGTTACCCCTGCTTCCGCCGTCGGTGTAAATTGTTAAAGTATCTTCCAACCCTGACTCTCCATGATGGATGCTGAAAATGTAAAGAGCAATGCAGAACAAAACGGCAAACTTACTCGGACTCTGAATCTTTCAATGCGAGTATACGGGTACAACTGGTGCATCGCATGACCTCATCTTTTGTAATAAGCTGATTGACTATCTCTGTTGGAAGGCTCATAAAGCACCCATCACAGGTGTACACCTGTGCTTTTTCGTCCTGAAGGTCGATATAGGCTATCGCTTCGCCGTCGTATGTTTCTGCAACTCGCTTGAAAACAGCAAGTGTATCCTGTGGCACACCATCTGCTGCCTGGTCCCACTCGGCCTGGATATCTTCGACCTCTTTTTCCAATTCTCCGGTTTTGTCTTCGGTTGATTTCCTAAGTTCGTCGAGTTTTTCTTTCTGCTCATCGATCTGCTTTTGTATTTCTATGCAGTCAGCATCGTCAGCCTCGATATTCTTCATTAGATCGATCATATGCGACTCGACCTTTGAATTGTCAGCTTTTGAGGTGTTAAGTTCGGTCAGGATCGCAGAATATTCTTTGTTGGTTTTTGCCATGTTCAGACGTGCGCGATATTTGGCGATATGGTCGTCACGAGTTTTCAGTTCAAGTTCAAAACGATCGATCTGAACTTTGGACAGTTTGATCTCTTCCTGTTTGGCTTCAAGACCGTTTTGCAGCGTACGAAGCTGATTTTCCTGAAAGATAACTGCTCGCCTGCATCTGGTAAGCTTGGACTTGACAGCACGGAGCCGGTTCTCAACACTTTGCAGCTTAATCAACCCATGTAGTACTGGTCCCATACAGTTCCTTTATTCTGTTATAAAACCCGCCCTAAATTAATGTAATTCAATATTATCTATTACATACAAAAAACGTCAATAGTTTTTTTGGCTTTTTGAAAAAAATGGTATATATTTTGTCACAAATCCGCTCTAATGACCCATATACTTGCATATAGGATTAGGAAATTTACAATTATGAAAAAACTTCTCGAAAAAATGGTCGCCGCGGCACCAACCGCAGAAAACGGAGAAGCCCAATGCGCCAACACCTTGAACGAATTTTTCGAAGCAAACGGCATAGATTCACAGGTCGATATTTGGGATGATAACCGCGCCAATATCACCGCCACCCTTCCCGCTGTCGGCGACAGACCGGGCCTGTTGTTCGCAAGCCATCTCGATGTCGTCCCGCCCGGCCAGACAAAATGGGACACCGATCCATTTCAGCCCGTCGAAAAGGACGGAAAAATATTCGGAAGAGGCACAGCCGACATGAAAGGAGGCATATCTGCCCTGGCATCTGCCATGACAGAGATCGCCGCAGAAAAAATAGAACTTCAAGGCGAGATCGTTTTCGCCGCAACTGCAGGCGAAGAAACAGATAGTTGTGGAGCAAAAAGATTCGTAGCTCAAAATAAGGACACCCTGAAACCTTTCGCAGGGATCGTTATCCCGGAACCGACTGATTTCCAGGTCGTGACCGCACACCGCGGAATGCTATGGCTCCAGATAGAAACAACCGGAAAAACCGCACACGGATCGATGCCCCACTTAGGCATAAACGCAATAACTTCAATGAATGCGTTGCTAAATCGACTTAAGGATCACAATATCCCTTACCAAAAGCACTCTATTCTTGGCGAGTGCTCGATGAGCATCAACGAGATACATGGCGGAAAGGCAACAAACGTAATCCCCGACCATTGCTTGATAAGGATAGACATCCGAACCCTGCCGACACAGCAAAACGAAAACATCATACAAAGCTTCCAACAGATATTAGATGAGTTGAAAGGAACCGTTAAAGATTTCGATGCAAAGATTTCAGTTACCCGTTCCGTCGAAGCACTCGAAACAGATGATCAAAGTGATTTTGTAAAAGCCTTTTGCGATTCGGTCAGGATCGAGAAAACCACCGCCGTAGGGTTCACTACCGACGCTCCCTTCTTTGCACCCTTAAACACGCCAACAGTGATCTTCGGACCGGGACACCCCTCCGCATGTCACAAACCCAACGAATACATCGACATCGAAGACCTGCAAAAAGCAAAACAATACTACAAAAACTTGATACTAAACTTCCTGACATGAGTTGGTTGTAGGGTGTGCTTTTTGCCATGAGCTTGTCGAATGGAGCACACGCGTCGGATGGCAGCCTCTGGCCCGCAGGGACAGGGGATGGAGAGGCAATCTGTGGCTGAAAAACTTTAAACCGGCGCAGTCTTTAGACGGAACCGAAAAATAGAAATTCGTGACAATTCGTTTTTAAATTCGTGTGGATTCGTGGTTAATCCTTTACTCCGAACTCCGAACCAATAACTCCGAACTAAATTTGAATTATTTCAATTCAAACTTGAATTGCTTTTCAAACAGCGTATCAAAATCGAAAACATCGTCAAAATCTTCGATGGTGTCCGTCTCCTGTGCAGTCATCCACTCGTTGTCGATCATAAGGTAAACGATCTCGCCGAAATCTCGCGAGCATTTTATTCCCCATCGTTGAAACACCATCTTTGCAAGCCGCCCCCACCTTTCGATCGACAGTTCCGCAAGTCCCATCGCAAGCTCCTGACCGCTGATGTGATGCGGTTCCGGGTCGTACCCGCGCGACTCGCGTATCTTCTGGACGATCTGGCCAAGCCCGTCATGGACATACTTAAGGCCCATAGCACTGTATCGTCCGTCCTCTTTTGCAATTTCTTCGATCGTTTTTCGCATATATACCGTAGGATGGGCAAATTTTTTGCCCATGCAGTTTATTAGTATAGCACTTTTTGTCATTCCTGCGAAAGCAGGAATCCACGTCTTACTATGTCAAATTGTATTGCACCGTGATTGAAAAAGTCCCAGCCGCAAGGCTGGCTCCTCAATTTTTCATTTTAATTTTTAAATTTTGATCTTTTAATCTAATGCACTCTCTGCCCGCCCGTTGCACCTTCGTCAACGCTGAGCACGAAAATATCTTTCCCGCCGGGCCCTGCTGCCAGGATCATCCCTTCCGAAACGCCGAACTTCATCTTACGAGGCTTAAGGTTCGCAACGCATATCACATGCTTGCCCACAAGGTCTTCCGGCTTATATGCCTTGGATATCCCCGCAAAAACAATCTTCCTTATCCCGCCAATATCAAGCTCCAGGTGCAGCAGTTTGTTCGCACCTTCTACCGGCTCTGCCAGCACTACCTTTGCCACTCGAAGGTCAACCTTCATAACATCCTCGATAGTGCATTCCGGCTCGAGCGGTTCGTCAAGTGTTACCGTAGGTTCCGCTTGCTGCTGCGGAGAGTCCTCTTTACTTTCATCTGTCATAGCGTCTACCTTTTCCTTTTCAACTCTTTCGACCAGCCGCACAAACTTATTAATCTTGTGGTTCTCCAGAACAGTTTCTACATCCTTAAATCCAAGGCTCTCAACGTTAAGGAGCGCCTCGATCTTCCCGGCGTACACCGGCAGCACAGCCTTCAAATATATCGTTAATATCTTCACTGCGTTGATTATCGCAGTTAGCGTTGCCCGTGTCCCTTCCTCGTCCGTCTTGATCGTCACCCACGGCTGTTTACCGTCGAAGTACCGGTTACTCTCGTCAGCCAGCGCCGCGATCGTTCGTATCGCCGCCGCATAGTTAAGCTCTTCAAAGTCCTTTACGATTTGCTCTTTGGCAGCCGTTAACTTACCGATCAGCTCGACGCCATCACCGTCAAGCGTCCCAAGCATCCCGTCCAGTTTCTTGTTCAGCATCGGAGCAGACCGCGAAGCAAGGTTTGCAAGCTTGCCCACCAGGTCGGAATTGATCTTCAGCAAAAAGTCTTCAAGGTTCATATCTATATCATCGATATTCGCCGTCAGCTTGCTCGCATAATAATATCGCAGGTACTCCGGGTCGAGATGGTTCAGGTACGTACTCGCCTTTACGAACGTCCCCTTGCTCTTGCTCATCTTCTGCCCGTTAACCGTCAAAAAGCCATGTACGAACATCTTATTCGCCGTTTTAAACTTTGCACTCATCAGCATCGCCGGCCAGAACAACGCATGGAAATACATGATGTCCTTACCGATAAAGTGATACAGCTCATATTCGCCGCTGTTCCACAACGTATCGAACTCCAGCCCGTTTTTATCGCAATAATTCTTGCAAGAAGCCATATACCCGATAGGCGCGTCAAGCCAAACATAGAAATATTTATCATCTTCGCCAGGTATCTTAAATCCGAAGTAGGGCCCGTCCCGCGAAATATCCCAGTCCCTAAGCCCCGTCTTAAACCACTCGTCAAGCTTGTTAAGAACAGACGTCTGCGTATACCCGCCTTCGATAAGTCCCTTCAACTGTTTCTCATAATCACCCAGCTTAAAGAAGTAGTGTTCGCTTTTCTTACGGACAGGTTCGGTCCCGCAGTTCGCACATGCAGGATTTATAAGTTCCGTCGGTTGATGCGTCCCGCTGCAGGCATCGCACGAATCCCCGTATTGATCCTCCGCCTTACAGCGAGGGCACGTCCCGCGTATAAACCGGTCAGGCAGGAACATCTTGCACTTATCGCAATAAGCCTGCTCGATAGTTTTCTTCGCGATAGAATCGTTCTCAACAGCCCGATTGTAGATAAGCTCGCTGAACTGTTTATTTTCCTCAGAGTGCGTCGAGTAGTAGTTATCGAATTCAATGCCGAACCGTACAAAATCGTCATAGTGTTCGCCGTGTACGCGTTCGATAAGCGCCTCCGGAGTGATGCCCTCGTTCTTTGCACTGATCATGATCGGCGTTCCATGCGTATCGTCCGCACAGAAATACAAACACTCATTGCCGTTAAGTTTCTGGAACCGCACCCATATATCCGTTTGAAGATACTCTACAAGGTGACCGATATGTATTGGCCCGTTCGCATACGGCAACGCAGAAGTTACAACGATTTTTCTAGCCATTATTTTCCTTCAGACGTGTTTCCATTACTGCCTTTGGTGTCATTCTTATTTTCGTCCTTGTTTTTGTTTCGGTTCCGGTTCTTATTAGAGCGCCTTCTGCGATTTCTTCCTCTGCGTCCCGTTTGCTCCTGCTGATCTTGCTCTTTGGGTTTGTCATCCGTTTCTTCCGCAGGCACCTGCGACTCTTCGGCCTTAGGTGTCTCTTCTGGCTCCGGAGTTTGTTCCGCAACAGGTTTTTCGTTCCGAACCTCAGCGGGGGTTTCTTTTTGATCCTCACCGCCTTGCTCAGGCTCTTGCTCCGGGCGCCGACCATCCTGCTTAGCTTTTTGCTCCTGTGGGTTTTTCGATACACGCTGAATATCTTCGATGCCGAAGGCCTCCCGTTTTCCACCTTCGAACTGAACCACGACAAGTTGCGTCATATACTGCGAGTCAAGAACCTTACCCTGCCCCTGCGGCGTATTGACGATCGCATTTCGTTTAGGCATGATCGCCTTTAGTTCCCGGTACGTTTCATCTTCATACCTCAGGCAGCATTTCAACCGTCCGCAGTGCCCCGATATCTTCGACGGATCAAGCGTCGCCTTTTGAAGCTTTGCCATCCGCATATTAACAGGTTCAAGGATCTTCAAAAATCGCTTACAGCAGCATTCCTGTCCGCACGTCTCAACGTCGCTAATAAGTTTCGCCTCATCACGCGATCCGATCTGACGCATTTCGATACGAGTCTGGTATTCACGCGCAAGCTTTTTTACCAGATCTCGAAAATCAACTCGACCGTCGCTTGAAAAATAGATGACGATCCGTTCGCCGCCAAAAAGGTGCTCGGCTTCGATGATCTTCATATCAAGATTCATGTCACTGGCAAACTTCGTACAGCATTTAAGCTCGTCCCGCGACGACGCATCAAGGTGCTCAGCTTCGATCAGGTCCTCTTTCGACGCGAACCGAACGAACGTCCCCCCATCGGTCAGCGGGCGCTCCTTGGACTTCTTGCAATAGTACTTATCGACATCCTCGCAAGAGCTCCGGAAGTTCCCCCCCTTATAGTTATACGGGCCCACAACATCGCCGATCTCCATACCCCTGCTCGTCTTGATAACCACCTTGCTCTCAACCTTTGGGATATGGGCCTCTTCGTGCGAGAACCACCCCATAAGAGACATCCGTCCATACCGCACGAGCATTTGTTTTTTTATTTGTTTATGGCTTTTGCCTTTTGGCGTTTCGTTTTGTGTCATTTTATAAAATCAACCTTTTATATAAAAAAGTGCTCGGTTGTCCGCTTTTATCCCTGCAAACGAAAGATTGTACCCTAAACAGCATAATTTAACAACAGTTCCTCAAAAATAAGCTTTTCATTGACGCTGGCATCAATCCAGCGGAGGTTCTCATAAGTCTTTTCGATTTTCCCAGCCGATTGTTCGATATCATTTCGCCCCGCAAGCTTTATTATTTGCTTATGTTGGTCGAAATTGGTCAATATATCCTCTTTACCAAGGTGTACTTTCACAGCATCGGCAAATGCGCAAACCGCCATTTTCAGCAATCCTTTCTGCGCCAGCCGCGTCAGGCTCTTTTTGCTGACCTTTTCATGATGCGCCGCCAGTGACTTCGATATCGTCGCCGATGCCTTGCAGAACCACTCTGCAAGTTCCAGCGAACTGCCAAGCGTCTGATCCGCCAGCGATTCCACCAGCCGCCGCTTGATCTGGTAACAGCTCTCATCCTTCAGTTTAAGAGTCGCCCAGCTAAGCGCCGTCCCGATGCTCCCCTCACTAAACCGCGCCCAGTATATCGCCTCGTCCTGATCAACACACAGATCCGTCAGCTTCTCGACGATCCGCTCCTCATCGACCGCCCCGAACCGCACCACTTGGCACCGCGACAGCGTCGTCGCCAACAATCTTTCCGTCCGGTTGCACAGCAAGATGATAAAGCAATGCTTTGGCGGCTCTTCCAATAATTTCAGCAACGCATTCTGCGACGAGTTGTTCAGCCGTTCCGCTTCTTTAACGATATACACCGAGTGTTTGCTCATCATCGGGCGATCAGCCGCCTTCTCGATAAGGAACTCACGGATAACATCGATCGGCAGATCGATCGGCGTCGTCTTATTCTTGCCGCCCTCGGTAAACTCGACCAGTTCTTTTTGAATTACTTTCAGGTCAGGATGCGCTCCCCCATCGAACACCTTGCACGATGCGCACTCCCCGCAGCTATCCGCAAATTTTTTCGTCTTTTTTGGTTTTTCGCACAGCAGCATCTTGGCCCATTGTTTGGCAGTGGTAAACCGGCCAACCCCCGCCTGCCCGGCGAAGATATAAGCGTGCGCAACCTTGTCCGCAAAGTAGGCCCGCTGCAAAACATCCATCCCACGCTTCTGACAATATATATCTCGTAAACTCATTTAAATTTCCTGTATCGCTGCAACAACTTCCTCATGTATCGCCTCTATCGTTTGCATCGCATCTATCACCGTTACATCCTGCCCAAGGTCAGCCAGTTTCAAGAACCCTTCTCGCACTTGTCGATGGAACTGTTTGCCCTTTTGCTCCATCCGGTCAAGTTTGCGATCCATTCGCGCAGCCGCTGTCCCCGTGTCCACATCAAGCACAATAGTAACCTCCGGCCATATCCTCTCAAGGCTATTGCTTGCAACCTGCAGCACTTTTTCCATTCCAAGCTTACCTGCATACCCTTGGTACGCCAGCGTGCTCGACACCCATCTGTCCATTATAACGCACTTACCCTGTTCCAGTGCAGGCTCAATTTCTTGGCTCCAAAGCTGCGCCCGCGCCGCCATGTACAAAAGCATTTCGGTATTGGCTGTCATCGATTCGTGTGCAGTGTCCAAAAGTATCTCGCGGATCTTTTCGCCTATCACTGTGGTCCCCGGATCGCGAAAGCTTGCAACGCTTACACCTTGGGCTTCGACCCATTTAGATAGAAGCTCCGTTTGCGTACTCTTCCCGCAACCGTCAGGACCGTCCAAAACTATAAATTTACCTTCTAAATTATTCAACTTCCACCCATCGTTCTTTTAATATATCAAATGTTTTCGGCATCTTCTCCCTCTGCGATCTCCGCGTTCTCTGCGGTAAAACTGTTTTTCACGGCAACAAATTGTATAGCATACAGCAACACGAGCAGCCATAGCGAACTCGTTATTACCGCCTGTACCGCCACGATAATATAATGACCGCCGGCACCTGCTTTTGTCAAGCCTATGATCATCGCAAAAACAAATCTGGTTGCGATCAAACCAATGAACATTTTTACCAGTTTGGAACATGACAGCAAACTGAGCTTTTTCATTCTGTCAAAGGATTCTTTCACCAGGCAGTCCTCTGCGATCATCACTGCAGGGCAAAGCAGCATCGGTTTCGCCAGCACCGCCATCCCGGCAAACGCACACACCGGCTCGAGCCATACCGGCAGGTTCGCGACTTCGACATCCTTAAACATTGTTGCAACGATAAGCGTAAAGCAAATATATGCTATCCCCCCCAATGCTATCTCCAAAACGATCTGGAAACGAAACATTCGCCAGAAGAACATCTTACCCGTCACCAATAGTGTTTTCGGTTCCTGCTGTCTTGCACCGTCGGTAAACGCTGTCCGAAGAAAACCTAAAAACAACATCTGCCCCACGATCCAGACGATCACAAACCCCATCCCGTATAAAAAATCCATACCCACGGGTAAACTTCCGACAACTTGCTTCTCTGCGCTGCCTGCCATACGGATAGCTGCCTCTACGATCTGGTAATACAGAAGGTAAAAACCAACCTGCAAACCGATTATAAGGACGACCTCAGGAAACCGTTTTTTAATAATTTCAAGTGCTTCCATTTATATTCCCATTGTCATCCCAGCAAAAGCTGTTTTTTTCCTCGCCTGTCGCGTCGAAGCCCTTGGGCGTAGACGGGTTAATCATTTTAAGCTCTCTTTTCTGACAGGATGACTATAATTCTTTCGTTTTTATTTTTCCTCCCTGGCACGCCATAGCTTTAGCGACGGCGGCTGTGGCAAAAAAACTGTTACGTTTTCACTCATGCCAGTCTGCGAAAGCAGAGATATATTTTGATCGTTAGTTTTTCAATATTAGAATTTGTTTCGGATTTCGAGTTTAGGATTTAGTGCTTTTCCTAATCCTATTTTATCCTGTTATCCTGTCAAAATTTTCCGTCAACGGTTATTTTTTTTGTAATTTCCATAGCGTTTTCCAACCGAAGCTCCTTGTTCTTGTTGATGTCGTGTCAGTTTTACGTTCCCGGCACCTACAACCGATTCCAGGCTCCTGCAAAATTCGACGCCGGGCCGAACGTTTAGGTTCTTACCTATCGATGCTGACACCGTATGCCCGCTCTCGGTTTTCAAACACACGATCACCTGCCGATTGCCTTTATGTTTTTTACAAATTTCTTTGATCCGCGATATGTTCTGCTCGCTAATGTCCCTATGATTTAGCCGCACATAAACTTTGTCCGCCAGTTTATCGCACACCTCATCGACTCCGATAAGTTCGGCGCACAGGATATTCGGCTTCTCACGTTTGCAGTCGATCTTACCGACAACGAACAGTATCTTATCGACATCGAGGTTCGCACCATGCTCTTGAAGCACCTCTGAGAACATCACAACCTCGCACGTCCCCTGCAGGTCCTCAAGATTGAACACCGCCATTTTCGCACCCGCGTTCCTGCCTTTCCTCGTCACCATATATCGTATCTTCGTTACCATCCCGCCGATAGTGATCGTTCTTCCTTCGCCTTTTTCTTCAAGGTTGCCCGTGTTCGCCGTCGAGTAAACCTCGATCGTTTCTGCATACTTACTAAGCGGGTTCATCGTCACATAAAATCCAAGCACATCTTTTTCATAAGTCAGCATCTGCATCTCGGGCCATGCCGGCACGTTCGGAAGTTGCTCGTGGTCCTTGCTCCGGTCGACCTCCGTATCGAAACCGCCGGCGCCGAAAAAGTTCATCTGACCGCTGTTAACGTCGTGCTGCATTTCAGAACCGTTCTTCATCGCGTCTTCAAGGCCCGCTATCATCTGCGCCCTGCTGCCCCCCATCCTGTCAAACGCACCTGCCTTTATAAGCGACTCCAGCACCTGCTTGTTCGCTGCCCGAAGGTCCACGTTTTCGCAAAAATCAAATAAACTCGCAAACTGCCCCACCCTTTCACGCGCGGCGATGATCTGCTCGACCGCTTTTTCACCAACGCCCTTAACCGCTGCAAGGCCGAACCGAATTATGCTCGCCTCTTGCCTTTGCTGATGCCCTTCGCTGTGAACTACCGTAAAGTCGCTAAAGCTTTCGTTGATATCAGGGGCAAGCACATCGATACCCATCCGCTTGCACTCACCTATGTAATCGACAACCTTGTCAGTGTTGCCCATCTCATAAGTCAGCAGCGCCGCCATGAACTCCACCGGATAATAAGCTTTCAAAAACGCCGTCTGATAAGCGATAAACGAATACCGCGTCGCGTGCGATTTATTAAAACCGTACCCCGCAAATTTCTTAATAAGCTCGAACATGTCCGATGCTTCTATTTCCTTGAGCCCTTTGTCCATACACCCTGCGATAAAACGCTTTTTCTCGGCGGCGATCATCTTCAGCTTCTTTTTACCGATAGCCTTAATAAGCGTATACGCCTCACGCAGAGGAATATCGCCAAGCCGGTTACAGATACGCATAACCTGTTCCTGATAAACCATGATCCCGAAAGTCTCAGCCAATACTTCCCCCATGATCGGGTGCGGAACTTCCCATTTAGCTCCGTGCTTACGTTCGATAAATTCCGGTATAAGCGCCATCGGCCCCGGCCGGTACAATGCGTTCGCAGCGATCAGGTCTTCAAACCTGTCAGGCTTTAGCTTCATCAAAAGATCCTGCATCCCGCCCGACTCAAACTGGAACACACCCTTGGTTTTTCCCTCGCCGAATATGTCTAAAACCTTCTGGTCCGTTACGTCTATCGATTCAATGTCGATCTCAACGCCTTTAAGCTCCTTAACAAGACTGATCGCACGCTCGATAACACTAAGCGTCCGCAAGCCAAGGAAATCCATCTTAAGTAAGCCGACCTTTTCAACCGTCGGACCTTCGAACTGAGTTATAATATCATCCGATCCGCTCGTCTTATACACCGGCAGATAATCCGTCAGCGGCTCGTCGGAAATAACAACACCGCACGCATGAACCGACGCATGACGCGCAAGCCCTTCAAGCCGCTTGGCGATATCGATAGCCTTGCGTATTTCAGGTTTCTCTTCGTATTTTTTCTTAAGATCCGGCTCGATCTCAAGCGCCTTGTCCAGCGTCATTTTAAGCTCCGCAGGTATCAGTTTGGCAATCTCATCAGCGTCTGACAGCGGCACGTCCAGCACCCTGCAAACATCACGTATGACCGCACGTGCTTTCATCGTTCCGAACGTTATGATCTGCGCGATGTGACCGTATTTCTCGCGGACGTATTCCAAAGTCCTCGGACGCCCGTCCTGGCAAATGTCGATATCGATATCAGGCATTTCGTCACGCTCCGGGTCCATAAACCGCTCGAACAGAAGGTCATACTTGATCGGATCGATATCGCATATCCTAAGGCAGTACCCAACGACCGTTCCTACCGCACTTCCCCTGGCGCCGACGGGAATATTATTTTTATAAGCGAAATTACAAAAGTCCCACACGATCAAAAAGTAGCTCGAGAACCCCTTCCCCTCGATAACCTCAAGCTCCCGGTCGATACGCTGCTTGATCTCGTCGGTTATTTTGCCGTATCTCTGTTTCGCTCCCTCATAGCAGATCTTCGTCAGGAAATCTTCCGGACTGCTCCCGTCAGCCGGGGTGAACTTTGGCGCGTGCTTCGAGCTAAGATCAAGCTCGACATTACACCGCTCAGCGATCTTTAAAGTATTATCGCAGGCGCCAGGTATATCGCTGAACATCCCCCGCATCTCTTCGCTGCTCTTTAGGTAAACGTCGCGAGGATATTTCATCCGGTTTTCGTCGGTTACTTTTTTCCCCGTGCTTATACACGTAAGCGCATCGTGCGCTTCATGATCCGCTTCGGTCAGGAAGTGAACATCGTTGGTGACGATCATTTCTATCCCAAGCTCCCCCGCCAGCTCTATAAGCTCGGCCCGAACATCCGGCGAATCGTCGTCGTGTTCCTGCACTTCGATAAAGAAATGATCCTTGCCGAATATATCCAGGTATTCACGTGCAGCCTCGTATGCTTTTTCCTTGTTTCCGTTTGCCAGTGCACGCGGTATCTCGCCGCCGATGCAGGCATTCGTGCAGATGAGCCCTTCGCTGTGTTCCCTCAGTAACTCCTTATCAAGACGGGGACGATAGTAAAACCCCTCCGTAAACCCCGCGCTGGTTAGCTTTAGCAGATTGTGATACCCTTTTGTAGTTTCTGCCAGGAGCAGCAGATGGAACGATGCGTCTTTGATACCGGTCTTTTGTCTGTCGAATCGCGATCCCGGCGCGATGTACGCCTCGATCCCAAGTATCGGCTTGATCCCATGGTCCTTAGCCGCTGTGTAGAACTCCACGGCCCCGAACATGTTACCATGATCGGTGATCGCGACAGACGCCATGCCAAGCTCGCCGCAACGCTTAAAAAGCTTATCAAACGATATCGCACCGTCCAAAAGCGAGTATTGTGTATGTAAATGTAGATGTACAAAGCCCTTACCGGCCATAACCTCTCCGCAGTTATCAAAGTGATTTCTTCCTGACGATATGATATATCCAAGAGGTCATAAAGTCAATCCAAACGCGCATTAAAAAAGGCCCCTCTGCATATAGCAAAGAGGCCTTGATAACTCCTGAAATCACCCAGCCGCAAGTTTACGCCCTAGGTGGCGGGTCCATCAACTCCGAACTATGAACCACGAACTATGAACTCCGAACTCCGAACCATGAACCATGAACTATGAACTATGAACTATGAACTCCTAACCATGAACTCCGAACCACGAACAATGAACTATGAACTCCTAACCATGAACTATGAACTCCGAACCATGAACTATGAACTATGAACTAAATAATGCCCATCGGGCATTATTTCCAGAACTGCCACCATTTAGCTTTTTTCTCGCCTTCTTCTTTGGGCGATTCTTTCGGAGTCGCTGACGGGGTGGGTCTTTCTGCTGTGCGCCCGCGCTGCCAGCCCCGGCTTTGCCGGGCATCGTCAATTGTTCTTGCAGCTTTAGCTTCTTGCTGTTTGATCAATACCGCAAGTCTTTTGGCGGTTTTGGTCGCGTCTTCCTTCAAGGCCAACTCTTTAATGGCCTTAAGCTCCTCGATGACTTTTCTCTGTTGTTTATGCCTTTGCCCGATCCCCTGCTCGATTCTTTTAAGGGACATTCTGTCGCGCTGCCTGGCATCAGTCTGCGGTCTTCTACGGCGGATATCCTGCGGCACCGGTCTTTCACCTTTGGTTCTGGGTACTGGCTTTAGTTCTTCCTTTGCTGAGGCAAAGCCGACGGCGAGCAGAATCACGAACATTAGACAAACAGACAAAACTGCAAAGTTATGTTTTTTCATTTTGCGATCTCCATTATTAAAATTACATTTCCATTATGCATTTATCGGCATAGCGGCCGATTTGTTCGAGAATTTTTTCAA
>SDBV01006240.1_pt1 | contig 16583 bp, 13 predicted proteins | sample 2277081 | NCBI WGS metagenome assembly SDBV01 (sample SAMN10402039, study PRJNA504765) | marine sediment metagenome | isolation source: marine sediment core GS10_PC15, 223 cmbsf | place: Arctic Ocean: Southern Knipovich Ridge | collected 2010 | reverse complement strand
TTTACACACTCAAAACCAGCGAGTTACGCTACATGAATTCATTTTTTGTCCGGTACAGAGGACATATACACAACTTATAATCAACACTTTAAGAACTCATTAAATTAACTTGTATTTTTGAAGCCTGCTATTCGGTTTTTCGGGGATAGTATAGGCTATTTTTTCTTGCTTAAGAAGGCCTGCCAGGACTTTTTTGAGACCTCCGGAAATATTCCTATGTCCTAAAGCCTGAGATAGTTCACTTTTTGACAAAGGGCCTGTTGCAAGCATATTAAGCACCTGATCTTCGAGCGACTCGGGCCTTGACTCGGGCCTTGACTCGGGCCCATTTCTTCCAGCCTGGTCTGAAGGCCCCTTTCCTGTAGTAAAGAAGGAAGAAGGTAAAAAGGTCGTTACAACCGATTGAGCGCGGATTTCCCATGCTGGTTTAGGATTTCCATTTTCCTTGCACCATTCGATAATATTGAGAGTTCCCATGCCCCACTTTTCGATCACTCCAGCACGATAAAATACACTAGCAATAATGGGGTTCCAGGGTTTGGACTCATGGGGTTTTGCAAGTTTTTCGGGCGTGATATCAAAAGGGGTTAAAAACAAAAAAGTGATTGTTAGGGATAAAAAGGTTTATCCAAAGGATGTATTCCCAGAGTGAGTTGGTGTGTTGCACAACTCTCTATGTAGAGAGTTGTGCAACACACCAGCCTTGACTCGGAAACCGACCATATTCCCTTCGGGCAGGCCAAGGATTACTGCCAAAAGGATTATTTGGAAACTGATCAAACAGCAGTTAGAACATATCTATCCTCTATAAGGGAAAAAGCCATTGCACAGAGCTCCTCTATGTTAGAACTGCTTTGAAGTTTCTCTCACAGTATGCGTTGCATAACTCCTACGAAGAAAGAGTCATGGAAGAAAGCCTTGCCAGCCCACTCCCGGCGAATTAGCCCATGGCCGCAAATAGCTTCTTTCCTCTATACTCGGCCCGATGCTAAACCCTAATTTTGAAAAATTGAGTAGCGAGTATATCTTTCCTATCATCGAGAGAAAGCTCGCCAAAGCACGACAAGAGCGCCCTGGTGAAGAGGTCATAAACCTTGGTGTGGGTGATATCTGCCTGCCTCTAGCACCAAGTATTGCAAAGGCGATCTCGGATGGCGTGCTGGACATGGAAAAAAGGTCGCGAGGATATGGACCTGCAGAGGGCTATCCCTTCCTCCGGGAGCTGATCGCTGAAAATGAATATAGCTCCTTTGGAATTGGTGCCGATGAGATTTTCCTTTCCGACGGCACCAATAGCGACGCCTCGAATATTCAAGATCTTTTTGCATCCGGCTGCTGCGTAGCCATCCCCAACCCCACCTATCCTGTTTATCGCGATGCCAGTATCATCGCCGGTAACGAAGTCATCTACCTCCCCTGCAATCTAGACAGTGGGTTTGTGCCACAGCCTCCGAAAGAAAAGGTTGATTTTGTCTATTTGTGCACCCCCAACAACCCCACCGGCGTGGCGATGACACGCCCGCAGCTTGAAAAGTGGGTGCGCTGGGCGCAAGAAACCAAGACCTTTCTCATCGTTGACGCTGTCTACAGTAGCTTCATTACCTCAAGTGATGTCCCTCCCTCCATTTATGCAATCGAAGGAGCCAAAGAGGTGGCGATCGAACTCAAGAGCTTTTCGAAGTCTGCAGGTTTTACTGGCCTGCGCTGCGGCTACGCCGTTCTCCCCAAAGCGCTTCTAGGCGGCAAACTACATGCCCTCTGGCAGCGGCGCGCCGATGCGAAATCAAATGGTGTCTCCTATCCCATCCAATACGGCGCGGCTGCGACCTTCACCCCCGAGGGGAGAAAAGAGACGCGCGCACAGGTTACCCTCTATCAAGAAGGAGGCCGTATATTACGCGAAGGACTCAAAGCCCTCGGCTTCGAATTCTTTGGAGGCGTCGACTGCCCCTACATCTGGTGGAAAAACCCTGTTGGGTATACCTCATGGGAATTTTTCGATAAATTGCTTTCCGAATGTCTAATTCTTGCTATACCGGGAAGTGGCTTTGGCTCTGAGGGGGAGGGTTACATGCGCCTCTCTTGCTTCACCACGAGAGCCATTGCACAAGAAACCATCACACGCCTTGGGACGATCAGATGCGCTATTTAATGACACCACAGCAAACTCGCTTTTTTTCGGAACATGGCACCATCGACTTCGATCCACTTATTTCCGACGAAGACCTTCATATTCTTGAAGAAGCTTTGAAAACGCACCCAAGTGGGCGCGACCTATTTCGGCATAGCGAGGGTGCACGTAAAATTCTTTGCAGCAAAAAGTTTGGCGAGATTGGAGCCGCCCTGTTCAACGAAACTCCACTGATGGTTGCTTACACCCAATACCCATTTGCACCTGTCGAAGAGGAAGTAACCTTGGAATTCATCAGCTCTTTTAGCGATCTAGCAGGTGCTGTGCTTCTGAATACAGAACAATCGATTTTTGTTGCCCCGACTCATCCCCTTCCCCCCTTTCAGGGGGTTTTGATTGCCTATGGGAGCACACGTACGCGGTACAAGATCAATACCCTTGATCCAAAAGGCCACGAACTCAAAAAGCTGGGATTTGGCTCTGGCGACCGCCTAAAAGCAGAAACCCACCCCATCGTCGCCCGCAAGTAATTCTTGTTGCATTAAATCGACTGCACATAGAAAATCTTTTCTTTTGCCGAGATTTTTTCGATGGTAAGCAAGTACGATTATTTTTCCGACACACTGACAAAGTTGCAACGGCAGAAGCGCTATCGCCAGCTCGAGCCGATGGTCCCCATCAACGCCGCCTATCTTCTCTATCAAAGCGTGAAAATGCTGAGCTTTTGCTCACATGACTACCTTGGACTTGCTGATAATCCTGACAGCAAAAAGAATGCCATTAAATTTCTTCTGCAACATGGCATTACCGCTTCCAGTGAATGCAAGGACCTATATTTGAGCTGCCAACAACAGCTCGAAGAGAAATTCGGAGCTCTTTTGCAGCGCGAATCTGCTCTATTTTTCCCTTCGCGCTTTGAAGCTAATGTCACCTCTTTAGCCACTCTTGCCCGCCCGGGAGCGATCATTTTCATGGATGAGGCCTCCCATCCAAGTCTTGTGCAAGGAGCGACCAGTAGCCCTGCACGACTGCAACTCTACCCACACTTGCGCCTAGATAGACTCGAACACCTGCTCGACGATGCAGGCAACGTCCCTAAAATCATCGCTTCAGAATCGATTTTTAGTTCAAGCGGCGATGTGGCCAACCTTCCCACCCTCATTGAGCTTGCTGACCATTTTGACGCGCTTCTTTACGTCGATGACTCGCACGGTTTTGGCGTAACCGGAGTAGATGGAATGGGCCTTTGTGGCGGGCTTGGCGAAATCGATGTGGTTGCAGGATCACTCAGCAAAGCATGTGGCGCTTATGGCGGCTATGTGGCTTGCTCGCATCTCATCCGCGATTTCCTTGTCAACTGCACGCCCATCAAAACCTCTTACCTCTTTCCCCCTTCAATCATAGGAGCGATCGATGCTGCTCTTGAAATGATCCCTCAGATGGAAGGTGAGCGGAAGCAACTACAGCAGCGGTCCCATTGGCTCCGCGCCCAGCTTCGTGAAATGGGCTTCGAACTCCCCAAAGCGACAACCCCCCTTCTATCTATTTCCTTCCCTGACGAGGAGGAATCGATAGCATTTAGAGATGCTCTGAAGCAAGAGCAGATCTTTATCGGCCCCGTAAGAAAGGCCCCTGAGCAAGGATGCAGCATCAATCTTGCGCTCAACATCTGCCATATGCCGGACCACCTCTCCCAGCTCGTGAATGCGATCAAGGGGTGGAGACAGGTAGCTGCAGTGAGTTAGCCGCCTTCTTTCCTGAAACAACACAAGCATTGACAGAAGCACCCGTAAGATAATTTCCCGCAAGCAGGCACCAGGGAGGTAACTGCTCTTTGAGCGTGGCAATACGCTCTCTGTGGCCTACGTTATACTGTGGAATAGCCTCATGCAAATGGTGAAGCGCACAGAAGTCGGGTTTCGCTGTGACCCCTATTTGCTCTTTAAGCTCTTTTAAAATAGCCTCCATGGTATTCTGATTTGGTCGCACCATCACCGTAAGCCTTGTCTCTTCTTTGGAGCGGTTTTGCTGTGGGAAAATAGAAGAGTCAAAAATGCATCCCATCACCTGCTTGCCCTCGCAGGTAGGAACAAGATAGCCGAACCCCTTGACTGGGAGCAGATCTCTTTTAAACCCCAATTGAAGAATATCCACAGAGCGCATTTCAATCTCTTCCATGGTAATAGGGAGCAGTCGTGGGAGCTGTTTGGGAGGGAGGGCGCATATGACTTGATCAAACTGTTCAGAGCCTTGCGTGGTTTCTACCATGCCCTCTTTCAGGCTGATCACATCAGCTCTTTGATGTCGCGCGATACGAGAGGCTAAAGCGTCCACCAACGCCTTAGTACCACCCTTTAGACTGAAGAGCTCGCCCTGAATCGGGAGTCTCTTCTTCTTCTTTTTCTGTTTGATCATTCCCTTGATCACAGAACCATATTCACGCTCAAGCTGCTTGAAAAAGGGAAAACAACTCTCGATGGAAAGCTTATAAATATCGCCCGCAAAAACGCCTAGGGCAAGAGGATCAAAGATACGGTCTGCTACAGCGCGGTTAAATCTGCGGGTTGCGAATTCACCGATCGACTCATCTCCAGGGAATGGAGCCACCCTCCACTCTCTCAAAAGCCCTTTGATAATGGCCCAAGAAAAGAGCGGTTTGGGGAAACGCTGCAGCTTGCCCTCTAAATAGAGGAATCGCACCTTAGCATTCTCGTCTGACACAATGAGCTCATCTTTAAGCCCCAGATCGAGGATCAGATCAAGAAGCTCCAGTGAGCGGCTTGTTTTAAAAGTGCGCGGCCCCCTCTCGAAGAAAAAGGGATCCGTTGCCGAATTCATCCAGCCACCCAGACGTTCCTCCTTTTCAAAGAGGGTGACCTCCGCTCCTTTCTGCTGTGCAAAATAGGCTGCAGAAAGCCCTGAAATCCCTCCACCAAGAACTGCTACCTTCATCTAAAACCTTTACACCTTCTTAATATTTAGTCTATCATCTTCTTAGATTCTAACCCATGGAGGTTCAAGATGCCAGTCGAATTAGGAACACTTCAAGATCACACAAGCTTTGTAGGTGAAGGAGTCGTCGCTCCTGGAACCACGCTTATGTTTTGTAATGGAATCAATAACCCCACCGTTGAAGACGCGAAAACCTGTGCTAGAGTGGTCTCCGCTGCATTCAGCGGACGGCGCGTGGAGATCTTTCATAACCCTACGAGCTGGGGAAATGTAATTGATTCTGACTTAAGAGAATTGGACGCTCAATGGGATCTCGCTGAACTTTTTGCGCAGGCAATACAGCAGCAGATCCAGACACAGAGAGGTGGCGGAATAGAAGATCGCGACATTCGCATCCTTGTCTTTGTCCATAGCCATGGCGCTAGAGTGGTGAAAGATGCGATCGAGGAACTTTCCGAAGAGGATCAACGGTGTCTTCATATCTATGGGTTCGGTGGAGCGCAGATGTTGCCACGAGAAGCCGGCGCGGTCGTCGAAAACTACGTCCACGATGGAGACTCGATCTCCTCTGGAGGAAACATCATTACGAGTCGGAGAAATGAAGAGTCTCTTGAGGCGCTTAACGCTGCCGAGCAGATCCATAAGGGAATGGCTGATGGCAAAACATTTGACGCCACTCTATTCGATATGGCTTGGAGAGATCTCTTTATCCACCTCTCTCCGCTGATGTCTGGAGGCGATGGTGACAAGCAGCGCCGCTATGAGTTGATCATTGAGCAGCACAACCAAGAAGCGCTTACCACTGATCCCTTCTTCATTCAGCAAGTCAGTAAATATACCGACCTTTTTCAGAGATATGCAATCGCCATCCTCCCTGGCACTCCTTTCGTAGAGCCAGAGTTTACCCCGATGAAGCGTCATTCCTCTCGCGGAGAATTTTTTGGTAACCTCCCAGGTAACCTTTTCTCCATGCTAGGTAATACCGCTGTCGGGATCGGCGCCATGGCAAGGCATGGCCTTGACAACCACAATTTCGAAAGTTACAGTCCTATGGTGACTCAAATCGCTATGAGGTATGTATGCTCTTGCAAGACAAACAACAGGCCATCGTCAGCTACCTCAAGGAGCTGCGAGACACCATCATCAGAGGGTTTGAAACATTGGAACCTGAGGGGCGCTTTGTACGCTCCACTTGGGACTATGAAAAGGGAAGCGGCGGCGGAGAGATGAGCGTTCTCCGTGGCGAGGTGTTTGAAAAGGCAGCGGTGAACTGGTCGGGCGTTTCAGGAAAAGAGTTTCCTATGGGCGATGGCATGGGCCCCTTTTTTGCGACTGGGGTCAGCCTGATCACCCACATGGCTAACCCCCACGCGCCTACGGTGCATATGAACGTCCGCTACATTGAAACTGAGGAAGGCCACTGGTTTGGCGGCGGGTATGATCTGACTCCCATGGGTATTCCCTACGAAGAAGACACGGACCATTTTCACCAAGTAGCAAAAGAAGCTCTGGGCCCTGAGCTCTACGCAAATTTTTCTCAAGCTGCGAAAGAGTATTTCTACATCCCCCACCGCCAAAAAGAGCGAGGCGTCGGAGGCATCTTCTTCGACCAGTTCAACACAGGTGATTTCGAGGCGGATCTTGCCATGTGGAAAAGCGTTGGAGACACTTTCTGTGATTCAATCCTTCCCATTTACAGCAGGCGTATCAACCTCCCATTTTCAGAGGAGGATCGCAAGGTTCAGCTGAAATTACGGGGGCACTATGTCGAATATAACCTACTCTATGACAGAGGCACCAAATTTGGCTTCCTCTCCGGTGGCAACCCAGAGGCCATCCTCTGCTCCCTCCCTCCCCTGGTCAGCTGGTAAACAATAGCCACATATGTTACTATCTTTAGCATGAATCTTTTCTTGAAGAAGAAGGTGGAACAGAGGGGCCCATACGTCATCCATACAACCCCCTATGGGCGTTTTGACAAAAATGGCCGTCTTGTGCCACGCAACCACCCTGATTCCTATATTCCCATCAGCGAATATGATGAAGCCAAGCTTTCAAAAAAAGTGTTTATCGTGAACAAAAAAGTGGCTTTTGAACATTTCGTCAAAGAGGTGGTCAAAACCATGAGTGACCGGCGCTATCAAAAGCGCGTCTGGGTTAAGGGAAAAGGACAAGAACGCGATTCTTTCAAGGAGCTCATCAAAGACTTCTCCACATTTGTTCAAGAACTAGATGACTTTGAAGAGAGTTACCCTGAATGGGGACTCACCGAGCGTCAGATGAAAATATTTGCTGTACTCTGCTGGAAGCTTAAAGAATTCCTTCCCCACTCCCCCAACTCACCAGAAGAAATCCTAAAGGATTCTCGCTGGCGCAGCATCACCAAAACAGCCAACCTCTTGCATGCTATGCGATGGGGAGATGGGCCGCGTTCTTTACTATATCTAGGAAGGTAGTGACATTCTCTACCGGAGTGTCGGGGAGCACACCATGGCCTAAATTGGCGATGTAATTTTTCCGCCCCTTCATAGCCTCTACCATCAGCGTTGTTTGCCGTGCCATCTCATCTATTGGGCCGCGAAGTAGTTCAGGGTCAAGATTTCCTTGGATAGCAATTCCCTCGGGAAGCTCTTTTGCTATGGCGCTGAGATCGCGCAGCCAGTCAAAACTGATTGCAGTAGGCTTTAGCGCTGCGAGCTCTTTGACATATAGACTCGACTGCCGAGAAAAAATGGTTACAGGGATATTCCGCTCCTTTACTTCCTCCACTATTTTCCCCAAATAGGGCAGGCAAAACTCTTGAAACTGCGCGGGCGCTAACATACCCGCCCAAGAGTCAAACAGCTGAATGGCATCAACACCTGCATCGATCTGCATCATGAGATAATCGATGGAAACGTCAGTGATCACTTCCAAGATCTCATGAAAGCTCTTGGGAGCTTCATAGACCCACTTTTTAGCAGCGGCAAGGCCGCCGGCAATAAGGTAGGTGGCAACAGTAAAGGGGCCGCCGCAGAATCCGATGAGCGGGACTTCGAGGGTAGGCTTCAAAAGCTCAATCCCCTCTCTAACAAAGGCTAGAGAATCTCTTGCTGGGACGGGAATAAGATCTTTAACGCTTTTTACTTGGCGGATGACGCGCGGGCCTGGATCAAAGATAAGCTCAAGGCCCAAGGCATCCGCAACGATGGTGATGTCCGAAAAGAGGATGGCGGCATCCACTCCTAGCTCTAGGGGGAGCGCCGTCACCTCAGCAATGATCTCAGGGCTGCGAAACATTTCGATCAGCGAATGTTTTGCACGGATCTCTTGATAAGAAGGCAAATACCTTCCCGCCTGGCGCATGATCCATACGGGAGGACGGCCTCTATTCTCCCCTGCAAGGGCCTTTAAATAGAGATCGTTCACGACAGAATACGGTTTAAAATGGCATCAACATTGAAGCCAAATTCTGACTGCAAATCGCTGAGTGGTGCAGACTCCCCAAAGGTATCGATCCCGATGGCAATGCCCTCTGGCCCAATCCACTTGTGCCACCCTTGCGTAATACCTGCCTCAATACTGACCCTTTTCCCGAGAGCGCCGCCAAGGACTTGCTTCTGGTACTCCTCATCTTGCGCCTCAAAAAGCTCCCAACAGGGCATCGATACTACGCGGACGGATTTATCGCGCTTTTGAAGCGCGTGAGCAACATCGAGCGCAAGGGTGACCTCCGACCCTGTAGCCATCAGCGTAAAGTCTGGGGGGGAGCTCTCTTTCTTGACAATGTAGGCTCCCTTTGCCATTCCCTCCGAATAGGCGACCTGCGTTCCCTCGAGCTGTGGCAGAGACTGGCGCGAGAGAATAATCGCCGTCGGCCCGCGATAGCGCAAGGCGGCAATCCATGCCATTTTCACTTCCATGCCATCGGCAGGGCGTATCACTTGCAGACGGGGAATCGCGCGCAGAGCGGCAAAGTGCTCAATAGGCTGGTGCGTCGGCCCATCTTCCCCAAGGAAGATGGAATCGTGAGTGAATTGATAGATCACCTGTACCCTTGAAAGTGCGGCAACACGGATGGCATTGCGCATATAGTCAGAGAAGGTGAGAAAGGTCCCCACATAAGGAATGATCATGTCGGTGAGCGCCATCCCGGTTGCTTCTGCTGCCATCGAAAACTCGCGCACGCCATATTTGATGTTACGACCGTCGAACTTTCCAGGGGAGACGAGGGGAAATTCTTTCATCATCGTTTTATCAGATCCAGAAAGGTCTGCTGATCCACCCATCAAAAAGGGTAATTTCTCTCCGAGAAAGTTAAGGCATGCCTGTGACGCAGCGCGACCGGCTAAGGGATCTTTCAATTCCAGAGCGACCAGTTTACTCTCAATATCGCTGGGAATGTGATGTTCTACCATCTGGCTAAATTGAGCTTCTTCTTCTGTGTGTGAACTGGACCAGCTACGGTAGGACTCTTTCCACTGGTGCTCTAAGGCACCATCTTTTGCTTTCTTTTCTGCGAAGTAGTTACTTACCGATTGAGGAATGTAAAACTCCTCCTCCGGAAGCCCTAAAAGTTTTTTTGTTTCCGCGACCTCCTCAGCGCCGAGTGGAGAGCCATGCGCTGCGTGGGTTCCCTGTTTGTGGGGAGACCCCTTTCCGATGATCGTATGGAGGATAACTAGGCAGGGACGCGTCTGATTTTGCCGAATGTGGTTAAAGGTCTCCTCCATCTTGTCAAAATCATAGCCATCGACCTCGTAGGTATCCCACCCATAGGCTTCATAACGTTTTTTTGTATCTTCCGAGCAGCACTCTGGCAGCGGACCATCAAGACAGATCTTATTCGAATCGTAGACAAGAACGAGGTTGTCCAAACCGAGGTGTCCCGCAAATGAGGAGGTCTCTGAGGTGATCCCTTCCATGATACAGCCATCCCCTGCCAAGCAAAAGACCTTATTATCAAAAAGGAAAGAGCCACCACTTGCAAATTTAGTAGACAAAAGTTTTAGCCCAAGAGCATGACCGACTGCATTCGCAACGCCTTGACCGAGTGGTCCTGTTGTAGCCTCAATTCCTGGTGTCATCCCATATTCTGGGTGACCCGGAGTCTTAGAATGGAGCTGACGGAACTGTTTGAGATCATCCAGAGAAAGATCATACCCGCTTAAGTGAAGCACTGAGTAGAGCAGCATGGAGCCATGGCCCGCTGAGAGGAAGAAACGATCCCTTCCCAGCCACCTGGGGTTGGCTGGATTGTAGCGCATGTGCACACCCCACATAAAAGCTGCAAATTCGGCACAGCCCATGGGAAGACCAGGATGGCCTGAGTTTGCTTTTTGGACGGCATCCATAGAAAGTTGCCTGATGGTGTTCGCTATCTTTTCTAGTTCTTTTTTGAGGTCATCATTCATGCAGTTCTCCACTAGCTTTTTTCTATCAACAATTTTTAACTTTCACGTGGAAAACTTGCAAGGGAATAAAGGCGCTGCCCATGAAATTCCCCTGGAATTGTTTACCTGTGATTGCTTCATGGACCGGCTTGACCTGCCTCAGATAAGTCACTACTCAAAAGGGAGTTAAGAACTATTGACTACGTATTATTGTTTATGTATTCCATAATTAATAGCTGTATGCTATAATGAAGACTTATGAGAAATGAAGAAGCAAAGAAAATCAATCAGACCTTTTCGATACCTAGGGATGTCTCAGACGAGCTGCATACTTACGTGAAAAGACGTGAGATGAGCCAATTCGTCAGCAACGCTATACGAAAAGAGCTTGGATTTAAAAAAGACGAACTTAGAAAGGCCTATCTTGCAGCCAGCAAAGATGAAGGGCAACAAGAGGCCCTAAACGAATGGGAAGCCACCGCGGGCGATGGAATTGATGAGTGGTAGAAAAAATGACTTCCCTAAAAGGGGAGATATCTACTGGGTCAATCTTGACCCAACCATTGGCGGTGAAACGAAGAAAACGCGACCGGCACTCGTCGTCTCCAATGATATAGGAAATGAAACATCAAAAATAGTCATCGTAGCTCCCATCACCAGTAAGGTCAAAAACGTTTATCCATTTGAAATAAAGACCTCCGTGAATGGAAAGGCAGCGAAAGTCATGCTTAACCAGTGCAGAGCAGTAGAGAAGGCCAGGCTAACCACTAAGATAGCCTCTGTTGACCAAAAAGGGATGAAATCAGCAGAAGAAGCGATAAAAATTGTCTTCGCCTTGAATTGATATTCTTGAATCATAGATTGGAGACAAAAAAACCGACCGTAGACAGCCTCTCCCCTCATATGTTATTATGTCGCTCATGAACTCGCAGGAACTTAGACGTAAATTCTTAAAGTATTTCAAAGAAAAGGGACACACAATCGTTCCTTCCGCTCCCGTCGTGCCCCATGACGATCCCACCCTTCTTTTTAACAACGCAGGGATGAACCAGTTCAAAGATGTTTTTCTAGCGAAGGCTGAGCGCGATTACACACGCGCCACGAGCGCGCAAAAATGCATTCGCGTCGGAGGGAAGCACAACGATCTCGATAATGTGGGACACACCAAACGCCACCTCACCTTTTTTGAAATGCTCGGCAATTTTTCTTTTGGTGATTACTTCAAAGAAGAGGCTATCTCTTTTGCTTGGGAGCTGACGCTTAATGTCTTTGAGCTTCCAGAGGAAAAGCTCTGGATCACCATCTTTGAAGAAGATAATGAAGCCTTTGAAATCTGGAAAAAAATCGTTCCTGAAAATCGCATTGTACGCATGAGCGCCGAGGACAACTTCTGGTCCATGGGCGATACGGGGCCTTGCGGGCCTTGCTCAGAACTCCATTATGATCGCGGTCCTAAATATGGAGATGCTCCCACCATCAAGGAAGATCTCTCGGGCGAACGCTATATCGAATTTTGGAATCTCGTATTCATGCAATACAATCGAGATAAGAGTGGCAAGATGCAGCCGCTGCCCAACAAGTCGATCGACACGGGCGCAGGACTCGAGCGCATCATGGCCCTCAAGCTTGACGTGGATAATGTGTTCCATACCGACGTATTGAGAGAGCTGGTTGGAGCTGTGGAGCGCACCTCCGGCCGCAAATATGATCCCAACGACCCTATACACGCCCCCGCCTATCACGTCATTGCCGACCATATCCGATCGCTTGCTTTTGCGATTGCCGATGGTGCGCAGCCGAGCAACATTGAGAGAGGCTATGTCCTGCGCAAACTTCTTAGGCGCGCCGTGCGCTATGGGCGAGCTCTTGGACTGCAGCAGCCTTTCCTAGCAGAACTCTTACCGCCGCTCGTTCAACTGATGGGCGACGACTACCAAGAGTTGAAAAGCGCTGAGCAGCGCATCTCTGAACTCCTCACGGTTGAAGAGGAGAGCTTTTTGCGCACCATGAAACGCGGAGGCAATATTTTAAGTGATATCGTCGCCAAGGCGGAAAAAAGTACGCGCAAAGAGATCACAGGAGAGGAGGCTTTTAAACTCAAAGACACCTATGGCTTCCCTCTCGAGGAGATCCTCCTCATTGCCAAAGACTCCGGTCTACAGGTCAACATTGATTCCTACCAACTCCTTGAGGAGAAAGCCCGTGAGACCTCTCGAAGCAGCCGCGTGGTCCATTCTCAAGAAGCCGGAGTCAACCTCTACAAGGAATTTTCAGAAGAACATGACCCCTGCGCCTTTCTTGGATACTCCGAGACCAGCTCCGCAAGCGCTATCATTGGACTGATCAAAGATGGGCAATTTGTCGATACCCTAGCTGCAGGCGACGAGGGCTCTGTTATTCTGGACAGAACCCCTTTTTATTCCGAGAAGGGAGGCCAGATGGGAGATACGGGCCAACTCACCGATAAAGAGGGACACATGGTCGTCACGGACACGACCTCTCCCTTTCCAGAACTCATCCTCCACTCTGGAACACTTGAGGAAGGGCTCTTCCGTATCGGGCAAAAAGTGCATGCCCATGTCAATGAAGAACGACGCGGACGCATCGCCATCCACCACACAGCAACGCACCTTCTCCACTACGCACTACAAGAAGTACTCGGCGAACATATCAGGCAAGCGGGATCTGTCGTAGAAGAAGACCGCTTGCGCTTTGACTTCAACCATCACAAGTCCGTCTCACGGGAAGAGCTGCGCGCAATCGAGAACCTTGTTAACGAAAAAATTCGAGAAAATACTCCTGTTAATACTTACGAAATCCCCTTTGAGCAGGCACAAAAACAGGGCGAGATCAAACAGTTCTTTGGAGAAAAATATGCCGCGCACGTCCGTGTGGTCGACATTAGCTATTCCAAGGAGCTCTGTGGAGGCACCCACGCCGCCCACGTCGGCATGCTGGGCTACTTTCGCATTGCTAAGGAGGGAAGCATCTCTGCTGGTGTCCGCCGTATCGAGGGCGTCTGTGGTAGAGCTGCAGAAGAGCTCGTCGAAGCTCGCGAAGATAGACTTCTTGCCATGAGCCAGCTCCTAAAAACGCAGCCCCCCAAAGCCTTAGATAAGCTCGCGTTGATCCTGGATGAAAACCTCGAGCAGAAACAGCAGCTCCGCTCTCTGAGAATGCAACAGATAAAGCAGCTAGCTTCTTCTCTTTCTAACAAAGTAGAAAAGGTGGGCGAGCTTCCTCTCATCGCAATGGAAGTCCCTGTCCCTCCAGAAGATCTCATTGCCCTCGGTGATCTCCTAGCAGAAAAGCTCCCCTCCTATATTCTTGTTCTTGCAGCTAAAGCGGCAGATAGAGCGCAGCTGCTTGTCAAAGTCTCCCCAGATCTCATCACCCGTGGCATTGCCGCAGGAGCTCTCGTCAAGGAGCTGGCCCCCCTAATTGGCGGTGGCGGTGGTGGCAAAGCAGAAAGTGCTCAAGCTGGAGGAAAAAACCCCAACGGAATCGATAAAGCCTTAGAGGCCGCCAAATCACTTCTTGCAGCTCTGTGACCTTCACTGAAAAACTTCTCTCAAGCCCCCGCCTTTCTGAGCTTTATAAAGAAGCTCCGAAACGCCACTCCCTGCTCATCGAAAACCTTTGGGATACACCCAAAGCAGCGATTCTTGCACTCCTCCAAAAAGCCACGCAAAAAAACATTCTGGTGATCACCGGCGAAAAGCGCGAAGGAAGACTTGCCAATGACCTCGACTATTTTGACCTCAACAAAACCTATGAGTTTCCCTCCTGGGAGACCCTTCCAGGTGAAGAGATCGCTCCAAGCCCTGACATTGTGGGAAAGCGGCTAGAAATCCTCTACCACTTGATGTCAAAAGGCGCCCCCCGTCTTGTCCTGGCTCCCCTTCAGGCTGTACTCCAAAAACTCCCCTCCATAGAAAAGCTAAAGCCTATTTGCAACTTCTGGACACTTGGTGAAGAGATCCCCTTCGATGCACTCGCCTCCTTTCTCACGGCGCTCGGATATCGCCGAGAGGTAGTCGCAAGTGATAAGGGGCAATTTGCCCTACGTGGCGGTATCCTAGATATCTTTCCCCTTTCCTCCCCCGACCCCTTTCGCATCGAATTTGTTGGAGATACCATCGAATCGATCCGCTCCTATGACCCCATCGGACAAAAATCGATCGGAAAAGTAGAGAGCCTTTTTCTCTGCCCCGCCTCTGAGCCGGAGCTGCTCAAAGCAGAAACCTCCCCAGCCTTTCTCCTCGACTACCTTGGAGATAACACCCTAGTTATCTTCGATGATCTGCTCGCCCTAGAAGATAAATATGTCGCCTTAAAAGGGCTGCCTGGAAGCCGCTCGCGTTTTTTCGCCACCATGGACGAGCTATTCGAAAAAATAGCTCCCCTCCCACGTCATTACTGGATGGCAGAGACCCTCGAGGAGCTCTCCAATACGGAAAGCAACCGTCCCGCTGGGCGCGGCTTCTATTCTGGAAGCGAGCCCTTCAAAGAGGTCAACTTTGAAATGGTGGGAGCCTCGCTTAAAGCAGATCGCTGGCTCCATCCTTTCCACACCATCCGAGATTTTTTCTCTGTCGAAGAGACCACCGCAGCCGCAAGTGGCGATGAGATCTTAAGTGCGCTTTCCCGCTATTCAAAAAGCGCGCTGAACCTGCACATCCTGACTTCTACGCCACGTGAAGAAACAGCGCTTAAGAAAAAACTGGAGGACGATGCGATTCTCCTCCCTCCCGACACCCACTTCGAACGCGGCTACCTATCAAGTGGGATGGTCGTAGAAGATGCGCAGGTGGCACTCCTGCCTAATACAGAACTGACAGGCCGCTACCGCATCCGCCGCCAAAAATGGCGCGGCACCACCCACACCCCAGCCGCTGAATTTCATGAACTCGAGCCCGGCAGCTTGGTCGTCCACTTTCACAACGGGATCGGCAAATATCTCGGCGTTGAAAAAAATAAAAATCACCTCGGCGAAGAGAGCGAGTTCATGGTGATTCAGTATGCTCAAGGGAGCAAACTCTTTGTGCCCATCGCCTCCTCACACCTTGTCTCCCGCTATATCGGCTCAAGCGAAGAGCTCCCCACACTCCACCAGCTCGGAACACAAAAGTGGCAGAAGATGCGCATCAGTGCGCAGCAAGCCATCGTCGGCTATGCCGAAGAACTTTTGCGATTCAATGCCGAGCGCGAAATCAAAGGGGGCTTTGTCTACCCCGAAGATAGCGATGAGACCCTCTCCTTTACGGAAGACTTTCCCTTTGTAGAAACCGACGATCAGCTCAGCGCCATCCAGTCTATCCACACGGATATGACTTCTGCGAAGGCGATGGATCGGTTGGTCTGCGGCGATGTGGGCTATGGTAAAACTGAAGTGGCTATGCGCGCTGCTTTCAAAGCCGTTGCCGATGGGAAAAAGCAGGTCGCCGTCCTCGTTCCCACTACAGTGCTCGCCATGCAACACTATGAGACCTTCTCCGAGCGTATGGCAAGCTACCCCATCAACATCGGCATTATCTCACGTTTTGAGCCTCCCAAAAAAGTGCGCGAAACCCTGGAAAAAGCAAAGAGTGGCGCCATCGACATCTTGATCGGCACCCACCGCATCATCTCTAAGGATGTCGCCTTCAAAGAGCTGGGACTCATCATCATCGATGAAGAGCAGCGCTTTGGCGTGCGCGCTAAAGAAGCCCTAAAAAAACTCAAAGTCGGCGTCGACTGTCTCACCCTTTCCGCAACGCCCATCCCACGCACCCTCTACTTCTCCCTCATCGGCGCACGCGACGTCTCTATCATCAACACCCCCCCGCAAGACCGCCTGCCCATCAAGTCTGCTATTGTGGAAAGAGAGCCTCAGCTCATCCAGAATGCCCTTCTTCGAGAGCTATCGCGTGATGGACAGGCCTTCTTTATTCATAACCGCGTCGAGTCGATCAACCGCGTTGCCGAAGATCTCCAAAAGCTCGTTCCAGAAGCGCGTATTGTTGTTGGCCATGGGCAGATGTCAGCCGATGAGCTAGACATCGTCTACCACGCTTTTAAAAATGGCGAGGCAGACATCCTCGTTGCCACGACTATTGTCGAAAATGGCATCGACATCCCCAATGCCA
>SDBV01006239.1_pt1 | contig 16584 bp, 16 predicted proteins | sample 2277081 | NCBI WGS metagenome assembly SDBV01 (sample SAMN10402039, study PRJNA504765) | marine sediment metagenome | isolation source: marine sediment core GS10_PC15, 223 cmbsf | place: Arctic Ocean: Southern Knipovich Ridge | collected 2010 | reverse complement strand
CAACTAGCCCAGCCAATAGCATATCCGAGCTTGCGAGCGGCAATAACATACACAGAATTTGCTTTCTTTTCAGACGCCGTCAGAAGAAACTCACCTTGATTGTTCGCTGTTGACTCCAAGACGTTTTCGAGGTCTAACTTTTCTCCTAACAGATCGACCGATTGCAGAAAGGTCACAACTTCGGCTGCAGGTACGGGTTTTCCCTCAGAATCGATAATCTTGACATTACAGGTTAGCGGTTCCGAAAGATTTGAAACTTCACTTGGCCTAAAAGTCTCACCAATGGCAGGATTGAGACCAAAGATGGAAATTGTGAAGAAAGCTATAATCTGGAGTTTTCCTCGCAACATTGCATGTCTCTCACTATATGTAGGATCCAAATCACATTCCTTTTGGCCTTGGCCCACTCGCCGCTACCGTCCGCGAGCGAATTCCGCCCCGAACGCTCCAGTGGCACTCGACCTGCATCCAGCGCGGCTCACACAGCTCGAGAAGATCGTCCAAAATAACGTTGGTAACATCCTCGTAGAAGATGCCCCTGTTGCGATAGTCCGTCAGATATAATTTCAGGCTCTTGAGTTCCACGCACCATTTGTCAGCTACGTAGCTGAGAACCACCGTGGCAAAATCCGGCTGCCCAGTCTTGGGACAGACACTAGTAAACTCCTCAGCCGTATGCTCGATCAGATAATCCCGACCGGGGTGCGGATTGGAAAAACGCTCCAGTTTATTTATATCGCTCATCAACTGCTACTCCGCTCGCCAAGCTATCGATTAAAGCCTTACCTTGTTTCAATCAAGCCCCTAGTGTAGTCTATACCCCTGCGGATGACAAGTTCTCGGTAGGTATCTTTGAGGCTAAGCATGGCTCCAAAAGCGGTCGTATTACTCTCCGGCGGTCTGGATTCAGCCACCGTCTTGGCCATGGCCCAGGCTCAGAAATATGAACTCTACGCTTTGACCGTTGAGTATGGCCAACGCCACAGCCAAGAGATCCGCTGCGCCCGCACCCAGGCCAAAGCTCGCCAAGTAGCCCAGCACAAGATTCTCCACCTGGAATTGCCCGATAGCCAAGCCTCAGCACTGACTAACACTGCGCCCTTACCACCTGCCCAGACGGGCTCGCCAATTCCAGCCACTTACGTCCCCGCCCGAAATACCATACTCTTATCCTTGGCTCTATCCTGGGCCGAATCTCTCAGCTCTGTAGATATTTTCATTGGCGTCAATGCTGTGGATTACAGCGGATATCCCGACTGTCGCCCTGCCTTTATCGAAGCCTTTGAAAAATTGGCCAACCTAGCCACCAAGGCCGCCGTGCAGGACGGCCAAAAGTTTCGCGTCCACGCCCCTCTGCTAGAATTGCCCAAGCACAAAATCATCGCACGTGGCCGAGAGTTGGCCGTCGATTTCTCCATGACCAGTTCCTGTTACGACCCCGATGAGCAGGGACGTGCCTGCCGAAAGTGCGATTCCTGCGCCCTGCGACTCGAAGGTTTTCGCCAAGCCAGCCTTACCGATCCAGCCAAATATGTCTGAGTTACCATGCAAGTAGCCGAAATATTCTATTCCATCCAGGGCGAAGGCAAATTAGCTGGCATCCCCTCAGCCTTTGTGCGACTTGCTGGCTGTAGGTTGTGTTGCCGTTACTGCGACAGTTCATATGCCCGTCGAGCTGAGGCGGGCCGAGCAATGTCCGTCGAGAAAGTCCTGGAAAAATTGCTCGCCTACCCGACCAAATATGTGGTCATCACTGGCGGAGAACCGCTCTTAGCCGATGATCTAGACACCTTGCGCACACAACTCCGATCCGCCGGTCGTCACGTAACCCTCGAAACTGCCGCGACCGTGGATCGCCTCCTTGATGTGGACTTAGCCAGTATCAGTCCCAAGCTAAGCAACTCCAGCCCAACGGACCCCTCGCTAGCCAAGGAGCACAACAGTCTTCGCTTGAGCATTCCCACCATCCGGGCTTATCTGGACCGAGGCCAATGTCAGCTAAAATTTGTGCTGGAAAAACCCACCGATATCCAAGAGATTAAGGATGTGCTGGACCGGTTGGGCCAGCCCTGCCTGCCGGAGGATGTTTTGTTGATGCCCCAAGCCATCGATCGTCAGCAGTTAGATCGCCGGTCCGCTTGGGTTGCCCAGCTCTGCAAGCAGCACGGGTATCGTTTCTGTTCTCGCCTGCAGATATCGCTCTATGGCAATCAGCCCGGCACATAAATTGATTACGCTGAAATTTAAAAAGGATCACCATCATGTATCAGGTTTGCAAAACATTCGAGTTCGAGTCTGGCCATCTGCTTAGCAAGAGTCGTGATCGCTGCCAAAACCCGCACGGCCATTCCCGCCGCGTCGAGGTCGTCCTCACCGCCGAAAAGCTCGACGCCAATGACATGGTCTGCAACTTCCGGTGGATCAAGTTAGCCCTAGCCGACATTCTCAACCGCCTCGATCATGCCACCTGCATTAATGATGCCGACCCTCGCTTGGAGAATTTCAAGCGAATGCACGTAAGGCTCGAAATCTTCAAGGGCCAAGACCCCACCAGCGAGGTCATAGCTCGCATGATCTTCGACCACCTGGAAGACAAGCTCGCTCAAGCCACCGAGCTTATCAGCGAAAATGGCGACATCTATTCGCTCTCCCCCAGCGTGAACCTAAAGTCGCTTCGACTCTGGGAAACCTCCACCAGTTGGGCTCAATACTCCAAATAGCCCATTTGGACAACCCACTTCGCCGGGCTTTTAGGTTGCCTTTGTAATTTAGACTCTGAATCAACCAATCTTGAGTAACCTACGCAAGGCAGCTTAGACTGACAACAGTGGATGACAGATGCACCGCTCAGTCTACCAAGGAATCCCAGACGGAACGACATTTTCACACAGTGATGCTGCGCATTGACCCACCCCTGAATCGGCCTGGCCCGTGCCATACATGTTCAATTCTCCATGTCAAAGCAGGCTCAGTCTGTCGCCTTCCAAGTGGTATATGTCCTCATATTTGAATCCCCAGCAACTGGTCTTGGCCCGGATGTGAGGTTCGAAGGTGAACAGTCCGACATCGCCAACCGTCACACTGCAACCGGACTCGATGTAACGTCGCTGATCGATGTGTCTTTCGATCGTGTGGCCGAGATTACCCATAAAATCAAGGTTCTCGTAGCCCATAGCTTCGATCTCACCGTTAAGTGTTCGCCACAACTGCTCGAAGCTCACCTCCGCCGCGGAGATTTCGATGAGTTTGCTGTGAAGGTACTGCTCTGCAGCTATGCCTTCGCCAAGTTCCACACTTGCTGCAAATTCTGGCAAGCCTTCAGCCGGAACCACAAAAGAGCGGGCGCAATCTCCCCAACAGCCGTCGATTTCCGGGCTAAGGTCGATCGTTACCAGATCGTTCTCTTGCACAGCCGTATCAGTTGGCTGATATTGCGAACCCGCCACTGAAAGCAGGGTCCGTTCACCCACCAGCACGAGAGCTCCAATGCCGTGATACCAGAAGGAATCTGCTCCTCCATCACGAAGCATTTGTTCACATTCTGCGGCGAGTTGCCTTTCGGTAATACCCGGTGCGATGGAGCTGGCGATCTTCTCCAAGACGGTTCTGGCAAGACGCTGCGCACCTTGATGGGCCTGCCAGTTTGTTGACGATGCTTCGCTCATTATATCTTCCTTCACACCAATTCGGGTGCTTCTCCCATTAACTGTTGTTGCTTGCATCTAACCTCTTGAAACGATAAGACTTGCTTGCGTTTTAATCAATCATTTCTTTCCAGAGGCACAATACTCCAAATAGCCCATTAGACGTCCAGTTCTATCCAGTATTTTGCCTTCCTACGGCCAATACCGGCAATTTAAGGCAGTTAATCCTTGACTGACGGGGGGTTATGTGCTATACTTATAAAGAGTTATAATCTGAGGCGAGTTCCGAGAGAGCAGTTCGTGAGCACTAATAGCACCAATTCGAGAATAGACTTGCACCTCCAGCGAATGGTCTTGGTTTTGTGCCTGGCATTGCTGCTGGTCTTAGCCGAGCCCGTTTGGGCGGACGTGGTCATGCCCGCCGGCAAAGCCCAGACGCACGCCATGGCCGGTGGATTCGCTTTGCTACGCGAACCCGGCCAGTCCCAACCGTATCAATCTACTTCCGATCCCGGTGTTTTTCCAAGCTTTCCCGTATGGTTCGACACCGGTGCCTCCGGCAACATGATCTCCTATTCCATCGCTTCGGAGTTGGCAATTCCCACTACTGGTGAAACCTTCAGCGACGTAGGTATTGGTGGCGGAGAAACTTTTGATGTTTCCCAGGCCACGGAGATACTGTTGGTTCCTTCGCTGAGACAGCCAACATACGGTGACTTCGCCTATGCAGACCTGATGGGCAGTTACTCCAGCTATGGTGATTTCAACCTTCAGCTTCGCCAGGGGGAGAGATGGCTCGATGAAGCTCTAACGGGCTACTACAATATCATCGGCACGCCCGTATTGAACAATTATGTTTTGCGAGTTCGGCCCAACAACATCGTCCATCAATTTGATCTTTCGCTTCTGGGCGGGCCTTATCCCATGCTTTATATGGAGACCGCTCTGCTTGATGAGCTTCCAGTTGGGTTGCCGTCGGCTCGGACTATCAAAATACCTTTGGCCTACAACAATTACGTTCCCGGTGATCCTCCCATAAGCGCAGCTACAAACCCCGTAATACCAGGGGTCAGACTCGCCGACGCTCTGACCTCCATGGTGCCCACTACAGGACGAGAGTGGCTCTTCGACTCTGGGGCTTCGGTTACCATTATCTCCAAGTCCGTAGCCAGCGAAGTCGGGTTGGATGAAAACACCCCGGTGGTCTCCACGGTCACAATTGGGGGAATCGGTGGGACTATAAACATATTCGGCTATGAAATTGATGAGTTGATTCTGCCCTCCAGTGACCAAACCCAATTGATTTTCACTGACGCTGTCGTCTACGTCATTGATTGGGATAGCTCGGAGGATTTACCTGTCGGGCTCGACGGAATTTTCGGCATGAATCTCATTGACAAATCCATTGATGATGCCAATGACGGGTTCTTCATAGACTGGCTGGGCTTTATTCATCCGGAGTATCTTACCGACTCACCTTTTGCCGAGTGGTACGTGGACCCCTTTGGCTCACAGTTAGTGCTGCTGCTGAACCTTCCCGGCGATTTCGACGGCGACGGTGATGTGGACGGCGTTGATTTTGGCATCTGGCAGGCCAATTACCCTACCGCTAGTGGTGCCACGCTGGGTGACGCCGATGGTGACGGCGATGTGGACGGCGTTGACTTTGGCATCTGGCAGGCCAATTACCCCACCAACGCCGCTGCTACGGCCATGGCGACGATTCCCGAACCTGCCACGCTACTCCTGATGGGCGCTGGGATCGTGATTTTCTCCGTTTTTCGTACCCGCCCAAGCCCACATTCGACATTGTCCCGTCGTTCTGAAACTCGCTAGACCCACTTTTCTTTACTTGACAATCCCCCCCCAAGCGTGGACAATCCCTCTTTTGTGGGCCCCTTCTGCTTCTGGGCAGATGGGCCCTTCTATTGCCCGGAAGTAGGAGAGTTCACCTTGGCTAACAATTGTGTTATAGGCCTTCAGTGGGGCGACGAGGGCAAGGGTAAAATCGTCGATGCTTTAGCTTCTCGTCACGACATTGTCGTCCGCTATTGTGGTGGTGCCAACGCTGGCCACACTGTCACCGTCGGCTCCGAGAGATTCGCACTGCACCTGATTCCTTCGGGCATACTCGCGGAGAAAGTGCTCTGCGTAATCAGCACCGGCGTAGCTCTGGATCTGGAGATACTGACCGGAGAAATAGACGCCTTGCTCGCCCGCGGGATAAAGGTGGACCAGAACCTCAAGATTTCAGACCGAGCTCATCTGGTACTGCCTTACCATAAGCTCGAAGACGAGTTGGCTGAGCAGGCCTCCACTGGTCCAGGGAAGTTGGGAACGACCAAACGAGGCATCGGCCCTTGCTATAGCGACAGGGCTTCGCGACGCATGGGAATAAGATTCGGAGAAATATTTCAGCCCGACAGCCTCCGCGAAAAACTGGGCCAAATAGTCGAGAAAAAGAATAAGATATTCCAGGCCCTCTATGCCAACCCAGGCTTAAACGCCGACGAAATCTTCGAATCGCTCCGGAAATTCTCCGAGCGGCTTGCCCCCCATGTGGTTGATACTACTGCTCTGCTCAATGACGCTCTGGAACAGGGCCGAACCATCCTTATTGAAGGGGCTCAGGGCTCCCTACTGGACCTGGACTACGGCACTTTTCCCTATGTAACCAGTTCGAATTGTTCGGGGCTGGGCGCCCCAGCCGGAGCCGGGATTCCTGCTCGAGCGATAGACAATATCATCGGTATACTCAAAGCCTACTGTACGCGAGTAGGAGCTGGCCCCTTTCCCAGCGAGCTGCACGATTCGACCGCCGAATATATTCGTGAGCGTGGCCATGAGTACGGCACTACCACCGGTCGGCCGCGAAGGTGCGGATGGTTTGACGCCGTCGCCGGACGCTATGCCTGTCGTATAAACGGCGTCGACTCCTTGGCCATCATGCTCCTGGACGTGCTCAGCGGTTTGGACGAACTCAAGATCGTTACCGCTTACCGCTACAAAGGGCGTCTGTTGGAATCTTTTCCTTCAGACAGTGGAGTCTTGGCTCAGGTCGAACTGGTCTGCGAAACTTTGCCAGGTTGGTCTGAAGAAATCGACCACTGCCGAAGCATCTCTGAACTTCCAGCCAACGCTCAGAAGTATCTAGCCCGCATCGAGCAGTTATTGTCTTGTCCGATAAAGATTGTCAGTATCGGCCCGGACCGTGACGCCACTATCTACATCGAGGAATAATAATTCCATGTCCCCCAAAGAGCAACCAAACACAGTTGAGCTGGACGGTGACGTTGATCACCTACCTGAGCATGTCGCTATCATTATGGATGGTAACGGACGCTGGGCTCAAGAACGCGGCCTACCCAGGCTCAGTGGACATGCCGCCGGGGCAGGCGTTGTCCGCGGGATCGTCACAGAGTGTTCCCGCCTGCGCCTGAAGTGTTTGACGCTTTATTCTTTCTCCATGGACAACTGGAAAAGACCACCTGCGGAGATTAAGGGGCTGATGAAGCTTTACACCGAGTACCTCGTCACTGAACGGCCCATACTGATGGAAAACAATGTTCGGCTCGTTCATCTGGGCGTAAAGGAACAGTTGCCCGGTCCTATGCTGCAAGAGCTCAACAACTCCATGGAAGCAAGCAAGAACAACACCGGGATGGTGTTGGCGTTGGCCCTGAACTATTCCAGCCGAGAGGAAATGCTCCGAGCCTGTCGTAAGCTTGCCCAGCAGAGCGTTTCCGGCGAAATCCGACCCGATCAAATATCCAAGGAACTTTTTGCGCAGCAGCTAGACACCGCTGGGCTACCTGATCCTGATCTGTTGATCCGCACCGCCAGCGAACGGCGAATAAGTGATTTCCTGTTATGGCAGATATCATACGCCGAACTGTATGTCAGTGACGTTCACTGGCCGGACTTCTCCCACAAAGAGTTGCACAAGGCCTTGAAAGATTTCGCCTTACGCAAGCGACGTTTCGGAGGTTTAAATCGCAGCTAATGCTTAAGCAGCGATTGTTATCGGGATTCATTTTGGGCTTGGTCGGGGTGGCCATTGTCCTGCTGGATATTTTTCTGGAGGGGGGCAACTACTATTTCCAGTGGCTCGGCTGGCGCCCGCGAGGTCTGCTGACCATTCTGCTGGCCATGGGTCTGGCAATCATGGCCCTACGGGAATTCTATAGCTTGGCCAGGGCGGCCGGATTAAAACCCTTCGTGCTCATCGGGATAATTCTCTCCATCTTCCTCTTTCTGGAAAACTGCGCCGAAAGCCTCTCCGGGTGGGGACTCTGGCTCAAGTCGCAACGCATTGATTTTACCCTGCCCGTACTGGCCGCAGGGCTCGCAGCCGCCTTTGTCCTCCAGGTAGTCAGATGGGGAACCAAGGGAGCTTTCGGCAATATCGGTGCTACCCTTTTGGGCGTCATCTACATCGGTTTGCTGGGCTCATTCTTAGTTCGTATTCGTCAAATGACCTGGTTGCCCGAAGAAAATTACAGGGCCGCCCGCGGAGCTTTGCACCTGGCGGTATTTGTGGGCACTATAAAAATGACCGACGTATGCGCTTACTTTTCCGGCAAACATTTCGGAAAACACAAGTTGATCGTTTCCGTCAGTCCCGGCAAAACGGTCGAAGGACTTATCGGCGGGCTCGCCGGTGGGGTGATTACCTGCGTGATTTTATGCCATCTAACCTCTATAATTAACAGTGTATGGTTGACCATACTACTGGGCATAATCTTGTCCGGAATGGGACAGCTCGGAGATTTGGCTGAATCAATTTTCAAACGCGATGCCCGGGAGAAAGATTCCTCCAACTCCCTGCCCGGATTCGGCGGTTTCCTGGATGTAATCGACTCGCTTCTGCTGGCGGCGCCTTTGGCTTATCTCATCTTTGCCCTATTGCCCAGCAGCTAGCAGAATAATTCACTGGCTGGTAAAAGGATTGCCTCGCTGTGGAATTAACCATAACCATCGCTAATGCCCCTGAGCGTGAAGCTCTATTCGGCCCGGCCAATAGAACCCTGCGGATCATACGCGACCAGCTCAAAATCTCGCTGGTAGCTCGCGAACAGAACTTACGCATTTCCGGCAGACCCAAGGCTGTGGCTCAAGCCGCTGCTGCCATTGAGCTGCTCCGCAAAAAATCCCGCGCCGGCGTCTTTGTGAACAAGACAGCCGTGCTGGAGGCCGTTACCGCAGCCGCTGAGGCCGCTTCCGCCCCAAAGCCCAGCAAAGCCAAAAACAAAAAAACGCCCAAGACAGAGGAGCTGATAGAGGTATATCCTCGCGGGCGCTATATATCGCCCAGAACAGTCGGGCAGGCTAAATACGTCAAAGCCATCACCGAGAAGGACATGGTCTTTTGCACAGGTCCAGCCGGGACGGGAAAGACCTACTTGGCCGTGGCCATGGCCGTCGCCGCTCTAAAGCAAGGACGGATCAAACGAATCATTCTAGTTCGCCCAGCGGTCGAGGCTGGCGAACGCCTCGGATTTTTACCCGGAGACATGCAGGCCAAGGTCAATCCTTATTTGCGTCCTTTGTTCGACGCTCTGCACGACATGATGGAGTTCGACCAGACCAAACGCCTCATGGTCAGCGACGTTATCGAGGTCATTCCTCTGGCTTTTATGCGCGGGAGAACTCTAAACGACTCCATTGTGATCTTGGACGAATCGCAGAACACCACTGTTGCCCAGATGTTGATGTTTCTCACTCGCCTGGGGAACAATTCCAAGATGATCGTCACCGGGGACATCTCCCAGATAGATTTGCCCCAGGACCAGCTCAGCGGAATGATCGATGCCCGCCGACGTCTTAAGGGTATTAAGGGTATTGCTTTTATCGAACTCAGCGCCGAAGATATTGTACGGCATCGCTTGGTCAATGCGGTGGTCAAGGCTTACGGGCCGGATGGCTCGACCAGAATGGCTCCAAAAAAGACCCCAAAAACCAGCGATTAAAGCGTAAATCCTGTTTTGCGGGTCCTTTTTGGCCGATTTAGATTTGGTAGGCACCGTTAGGTAGTCCAGCCGGCAGGCTGCGGAGTGAGCGAGTATGTGGCCTTTTGCAAAAAAACAACCCCGAAGAGCCGAAGCTAGGCGTTCTCGCGTCAAGGCTGAGCCGCCTTTTTGGCAGCGGCTGGCAATACCGGGAGGAACAGCCACTTTGTTGATAGGTTTGGCTTTTGCAGCCTTGGCATCGGCTGCGGTGCTCTTCGGCCAATTAAGTGGGCCTCAGCCAGAACTCACCGGACCCTGGAAAGGGCTCTATTGCATTGCCGTGATCCTGATGGTCTTCTTCATCGTCGGGGCTATGGGCGTATATCTGGCCCGTTATCAACAGCGAATATTGAGCAACCACATGCGTACCGCTGCCGTGGGCGCTCTACTTCTGTTGGCCTTGGCGGTGGGAATACTCTTCGGGATGTTTCATTGGCCGGTTATGCTCCTGCTCATACCAGGGTTGATTGTCCCGATTATTCTCACCATCACCTACGACCAACGCATTGCTTTGGAGATGGGGTACTTTTTCGCAATCCTGCTGATTTTGACAACCACAAGAGCCCTGCGTGCTGAACCTGACTTTGCCGGGCTGTTCTCCGTGTTCGTGGTCTTGACAACCGCCATTACCGTTGCGGTCTTTTCATTGGGCGACATCAGATCGCGTTCCAAGCTCATAGAAGTGGGCATTGTTACTGGCATCACCGCTGGGATGGCTGTCTGGGTTATGGGCCTCATTGTCAAGTATGGCCAACCGGCCAAAGGTATTTTGGTCGACAGCCTCTTCGCTATGCTTTTCGCCATAGCCGTCGGCCTGCTGATCCAGGGGATATTGCCGTTGGTCGAGCGGATTTTCCGCGTAGCTACCAGCATGACCCTGCTCGAGTGGTGCGATGCCAACCGCCCGCTGCTCAAGCGTTTGGCTCTGGAAGCCCCGGGAACATATAACCACAGCCTCCAGATAGGCACCATAGCCGAGATGGCCGCTGAAGCCATCGGGGCCAACGGACTACTCTGCCGGGTTGGTGCCTACTATCACGACGTGGGAAAAATTTCCAAGCCTGACTACTTCGTGGAGAACCGCGGCCCTCAATTCAGCAAGCACGATAAGCTCTCCCCGACCATGAGTTCACTCGTAATTATCGGGCACGTCAAGGACGGCCTAGCTATTGCTAGAGAGTATGGCTTGCCACGAGTGCTCCATGCTTTTATTGAGCAGCACCACGGAAATACCCTGGTGGAGTATTTCTATCACGAGGCCCGCAAACGCGAGCCCGACCGAGACATTCGCGATACTGAATTTCGACACGCTGGTCCCAAGCCCCAGACTCCCGAAGCCGGTATTGTTATGTTAGCGGACACTGTCGAGTCTGCCGTGCGATCCCTGCCCGAGCCCAATGCCAATCGCATCGAGTTGACCGTTCATAATTTGCTGATGAAGCGGCTTATGGACGGACAATTTGACGAGTGCGACCTGACCTTGCGACAACTGCACATCATCGAAGACCAACTCATCAAGAGTCTTTGCAGTATGTACCATGCCCGGGTGGCTTACCCGGAATCCGACGCCATCGACAAAGCCAATAAGGTCCCGCCAAAGAACAACGGCGCTGCTTCTGGCGGCAAGGATTCAAACCAGACCGCTGAACCAGCAAAGGTCGAAAAAAAATCTTAGACTCGCAACATCATGCCTAAAGCACGAAGTCATCCCCAGTCCAAATCCAGCTCTGCTCGTTTGAATGTCACTGTGCTAAACCACTGTCGTTCTTTGCGAGTTGATCGAAAATTATTGACCAAAGTGGTCAAGTTCACCGCGTCTGAGCAGGGCATAACCGTGGGACAAGTTGAATTGGCCGTCTTCGACGACAAGGGCATGACTCAGTTGCACAAAGACTATCTGGGTAAGCCCAAAGTCACCGACGTAATCTGCTTTGATTTGGCTCAGGACGACCCTTCACAGATCCACGCCAATCTAGCCTTGGGAGGCCAAGTGGCCCGCACCCAGGCCCGGCTCAACCGGACCAGCATCAACAAGGAACTCGCTCTTTACACCGTACATGGCCTACTCCACCTGCTCGGATATAATGATGCTAAACTCGCGGACGCCCGTCGGATGCACCACCGTGAAGACGAATTGCTGAAGAAGTTGGGCATCGGAGCGGTCTTCCAAAAACCCACACCGTGACGCTTAGGGGATGGCAGTTGCAAATACAAAAAAAACCCATTCCCAACAAGACAGTTCTGTTATTGTTGGTCTCAATTCTACTGCTTGCTTCTGTATTGAGGTTTTATGGCCTCGGTAAGGAATCTTTTTGGAACGATGAGTTGGAAAGTTGGCTAATGAGTAGCCACGATGACTTGTCAACGGTTATAGATAGGGCTGCCCATGGAGATGTCCATCCCCCAGCTTATCACACCCTGCTCTACTTTGTTGAGAAGTATATTGGCGATTCCGAATCGGCATTAAGATTTCCGTCAGCCATTGCCGGCGTCTTATCAGTTTTTGTCATATTTCTTGTCGGTACACAGCTTTACTCATACAAGGAAGGCCTCATAGCATCTGCATTCATGGCCGTCTTCTGGTGCCCGATCTACTTCAGTCAGGAAGCACGCTCTTACTCCCTTGTACTTTTGTTTACCTTATTGGCAACTTATTGTTGGTTGTCGTTGCTAAAGAGTCTAGCCCAGCGCGTCAAACCGTCAGCTTATGCAATATTAGGTTACATCCTAACTGCTGCCCTATGCTCTTATTTGCACTACTTCGGACTCTATTTAGTTGGGCTCCAAGCTCTGGGGGCAATGTTGTTCTTTGTTCGCAGACGCAAAGCATTTCTGTACCTGGCCATCATTTATTTTGCGATCCTACTTCTATATTCACCTTGGCTGCCATCCATGTACAGGCACATGAGCATGGGGCCTATTTGGATAAAACCGCCAAACGGCATTATTCTAAGCGTAGGCAGCTATTTATACTTTCTGTTTAATCAGTCGCCCGTCCTGCCCTGTTTGGCCGTGGGGATGTATTTGTTTCTGCTTGTGCAAAGCCTGCACAATATCCTCAAATCCCGAGGCTGCAATCCCTCTAAGGCCGTGTTCTTCACCCCGGGCATGTTCCTACTTCTCTGGCTGATTGTGCCATTTGCAGGAGTCTATATAAAATCCATAATATCTGCTCCGGTTTTGACGGATCGCAACCTAATCATTTCTCTACCCGCAGCTTATCTTCTGCTTTCCCGTTGTTTGACCCAATTGCCGATTTCTTTAAGAAAGCAAACTGTCATAGCATGTGTAATTGCGGCTCTATTCTTATCGGACCTTACCTTGCGAATGGGTTACTATTCAAAGCCACATAAACAGCAATTCCGTGAAGCGGTTGGCTTTATAGTGGAGAACGACCACCTTTACGAAGATTCCATGATCATCGGATATACTCACGGAGGTACGGAGTACTTAGACTATTACTTCAGAAAAAAGGCTTCGCCAAGAAGAGTCAACCTAATTGGTGGCCAAGAAAAGGATGTGCCAATAGTTGCTGCTGCCATTGCTGCCCAACAGCCCAAGTATCTCTGGTATGTACAAGCCCACAGAATACCAGATGTACAATTCACGGATTTTCTGGACAAGAATTTCAACTGCCTCACTTACATGAACTTTGTTGGGGCGAAGGTATCCCTTTTTGAAAATAAGTGAGTGGGTGGCTCAAAACGGCATCCTCTTCCCTCAACCCTACGATCATTTCCCCCGCCACCATTTACGTTTCTTACCGCTGTTGTTTTGCTTGGACCTGGACCCTTTCCCGGCAAGGACCCCCAGTCTCCGGTGAAGCTCAAGAAGCTTGGTCTTGAGAAACACTGCTGGATGATCCTTGTAACGCTGATCGCCCAGTCGCCCGAAGAAAGCCGACGGTGGCGGCAAATGGCTATCCTCCGGATAAAATTTTAAAGCTTCATTCAGACAATAGCGGGCCAAAATAATCTGTTTGTGCGATTGCTCGTCTTGCGGATTAGTCTGGACCAAATCCATAAAGTGATGGCAAAGCCCCAGCCATTCAGCCACATCAATCAGCTCGCTTCGGCCCGTAGTTCCGCCGCTCGTCGCTCTTGTAAAGCTCAAAACGCACTCTTGGCCGCAACTGTTGCAGCGGGTTTTGACTTGCTCGCCAACGCCGCCGGCTATCTGCGATTCCTCTCGCGATATCTCCTCCAATGGCCCAGCCTGGCATTTTCCGCAGGGACGAATCAGCAGATACAACCCCTCCTCCTTAGCACCCCGTGAAGATAGCGATTTGCCTTGTTTGCTCATTTAGAGTGACTTAACCCTCGGTTACATCCCGTGCCTTTATCGCTCGATAGAAGCACAAGCATAACCCAACTACGATCAGGCCCAGCATCCCGCCCAGAATAAGATAGCTCACCCCCGACAACTGGTTATCGTAAACGATTGGTTTATCAGGGAAGCTCTTGCCCAGCATGACTAAAGCCAAGCTCAGCCCTGCACCAAGGCCCAGAATCAGTACAGCCAGTCCCGATCCTAAGCGCGAAGCCATCGCGGGCTCAGCTCCCGAGTTCTCCGATCGCAGCACCCGCCAGCCGCCCAGCAACAGAGCCATCGCTCCCGCCAGAATACCCAGCCCCAGATACTGCACAATCGCCGGTTGGCCGATATCGCCCCCAACTCTGATTTGGGCCGAAAGCGACAGCATCCGCCCGAAAGCCACCCCCAGCAGAACCAATCCCAGCCCAGCCAGTAATATGGCCAATACTCCGCTTGCCTTGCCCGCCCTCACCTGTTGGCTCTGGGCTTCTTCGATTTGATTGTTATTCTTGCTGCCCCGCATCCGCACCGAGGCAATAATAATCGCCAGAATCGGAGCCACAGCCATCAAACATAATCCCACAACATTACCCACGTTTGTGCCCGTCCTGCTGCTCTCGCTTGTTACTTGGCCCAGCTCTGAAGTTATTTCCTTAGATTCATAAGTAAAAACATAGCCCGCCGGATCCGACAAACTGTCAAAGAGGCTCCAGGCGAACAGCGCCGCCAGCACCACCGGAATTACCAGGCGAATGCTCCAGTCCCACCACCAGCCGATCTTCCAATCGCTGCGTTCGTTGGCATGGTCGCGCAGACGCCGCAGCCTAAAAAGCCAACCCAGCACCAGACATTCCAGCAGGGCTGTCAAAGTAATCCCCCACGTGCCATTAATAAAGCCGTCAAATGTGCCCAGCCAGCCCAGGCCCCCTTGGGTGCAGAACACTAACCCGATGAGCAGACCAACTACGCTCAGGGCAATCAAGGTCTTGCCGCGGTTCCAGCCGGTCTTATCCACGATGCTCGCCAGAACACTTTCGGTGATGCTAAAAGCCGAGTCTATCCCCAAAAGCAAAAGGCTGCTGAAGAACACCAGACTAAACCACGCTGCGTACGGCAACTGAGCCAACGCATAAGGAAAGGCCACAAAGGCCAGGCTTGGCCCCGACTCCACCACCTTCTCGACCGGCACCGCGTTGCCAGCCATACTACTCGCAAATGCCATCCCTCCCAGCGTAGCGAAGACAGCCAAACCAGCCATAAAGCTCGTACCCAAATCCGCCAGGCCGATTATCGCTGCGTTGTTGTTAAGATCGCTCTTGCGATGCAAAAAGCTGGCGTACGTAATCATCACTCCAAAAGCCAAACTCATCGAGAAAAACATCTGTCCAAATGCCCATCGCCAGGTCTCTGGATTTGCCAGTCGGTCCCAGTTGGGCTCCAGGTAATACTCCAATCCCTGCACTGCCCCCTCCAGGGTTAGCCCGCGGATAGTCAGAATCAGCAGCATCAGCCAGGGCAGTGGCACAGTCCACATCACTACTTTACTGACCATCTTGACCCCGCGAAATATGCAAAAATACATCGCCGTCCAGGTAAGCAGCAAAGCTCCCACAATGTGCCAACGTATACTCCCCAGCGAAAAACCTTCCGTCTTGCCAAGATAGTCCTTGAAGAAGAAATCCTTCGCCTTTTCTACCCCTGCCACACCTTCACCCGCCCAGGGCAGCGCCCCCTGAAAAATACCTACCACTGAGTAATACAGAAAGCTCAGGCACCAGGCCAGGATCACCGCGTAATAGGTAATGATCACAAAACTAAGGATGATCTGCCACCAGCCCACAAAAGCAAACCGCCGGTTCGCTCGCCCGAAAGCCTCCGGGGTCGCCCGCTGAGTCAAATGTCCCAGCGAAAACTCCGCGATCAGTAGAGGAAGTCCGATCAGCAGCATCGCGATAACGTAGGGAATCAGAAACGCTCCCCCACCATGGCTGTAAAGCTTATAAGGAAATCCCCAAAGATTGCCCAGCCCCACTGCCGAGCCGATAGCCGCCAACACGAACGCCGGCCTAGATCCCCAGCTTTCTCGCTGCTCCTCGCGCATGCCACTACCTCCTTGCGTCGCTACTATCACCGCCGCCAGAGCTTAATCTTTAGGCCTCAAATCTATCAAAAGGTCTTTCATTTCTCTAACCGCTTGCCGCAATCCCACGAATATAGCCCGAGCAATAATAGAGTGCCCAATGTTGAATTCGCTAAAACCCGCCATCACCGCCAAGGGCTCAACGTTATGATAGGTCAGACCGTGCCCGGCATGTACATCCAAATCAAGCTCCAAGCCGGCTATCAATCCCTTCTCCAATGCTCGCAGGCTCTTAGTAGTTTGACGCTTAGTTCTGGCATTGGCATAGGTGCCAGTGTGCAGCTCCACCGAATCGGCGCCGATATCAGCACTGGCCTTTACCTGCTCGATGTCCGGATCGATGAACATGGACACTTCGATACCCGCTGCGTGCATCTTTTTGACAATTTCTCGAGCCTTTCGCTTACCCTTCACCACATCCAGTCCGCCTTCAGTGGTAATTTCTTGTCGTTTTTCCGGGACTAGTCATACCTGGTCG
>SDBV01006238.1_pt1 | contig 16586 bp, 29 predicted proteins | sample 2277081 | NCBI WGS metagenome assembly SDBV01 (sample SAMN10402039, study PRJNA504765) | marine sediment metagenome | isolation source: marine sediment core GS10_PC15, 223 cmbsf | place: Arctic Ocean: Southern Knipovich Ridge | collected 2010 | reverse complement strand
ACTCATCCCGCAGAGGACAATGAATACGCAAACTTTTTACTAACAAGACACAAAGCTTCAACACAAAGACACAAAGACACAAAGGATTTCTTAAATCCGGCCTCCTCCTCGTAAGAGGAGTTTTCCTTAAGGAGAGAGCAAAAATGGAAAATAGAATCGAACAATAACATGAGAAATTCAACATTTCTATTTTCCATTTTTGCTCTCTCCTTAAGGAAAAAGACCCTTTGGGTCAGGCCGGATTCTTCGTGTCTTCGTGGCTTTGTGTTGAAGCTTTGTGTCTTTTGTGCCTTCCGTTCTCGTTATTTCCCGATAGGGGGCATGCAAGAGCCTGGATACAAAAGCCTGCCACAAATGAAGGCAAAAGCTCCACTTTTAATTACACCCGTGCTTATGTTTGTGCTTGTGGGAAAAACGAGGGTTTGGTAATCTCTCGTGTTCTGTTTCACAAGTGGGGACTTTAAGAGAGTCCTTCCAGGTAAATAGAGCCTCAAGCACCGGTAATCGCTCATATTACTGATGAGGACAACCTGGCAGTTGATGAGGGAAACAAGTAGTGGGCAAAGACCGCACCACTAGGAAAAGAGAGATTAAGCAAGATTTTGCACATGCAAGGTCTAAAGCTGAAAAGCGTTTTTAACGAATAGGGAAGAGAATCCTATGGTATTGAAGTTGATGGGAAAGAAGCGGGGAATGACGCAACGTTTTGATGAAAAAGGAAACGTTGTTGTATGCACCATTATCCAAGCTGAACCAAATGTGATTACCCAGATCAAGCGTAAAGAATCAGACGGGTACAACGCTCTTCAGCTCGGTTATCAGAAGATTCTCACCAAAGACCCCCGAACTGTTGAAAAACGGATGAGTCGTCAACTTCTTGGACATTTTTCCAAATCCGAAATTCAACCACGCCGTTTTCTTTCTGAATCTCGTGTGGAAAAAGTAGAGGAGTATGAAGTGGGGCAAGAGGTAGGTGTCTCCCTGTTTTCTGAGGTCTCCTACGTAGATGTAGCCGGAATCTCAAAAGGAAAAGGGTTCCAAGGGGTGATTAAGCGGCATGGTTTCAAGGGTGGACCCGCTGCTCACGGTTCTGGGTTTCATAGACATGGAGGGTCCACCGGAATGCGTTCTACACCTGGTCGCTGTCTGCCTGGTCAGAAAAAGGCCGGGAGAATGGGTGGTGAACAGGTAACAGTGCAAAATCTCCGCGTGATCGGGATCGATGAAGAGAAAAATCTGTTGGTTGTGGAAGGATCAATTCCAGGGCCTAGAGGAGGAGTAGTGTCAGTTACTCCTGCGAAGAAAAAAACTAGTTAAGGATTTATCGTGGCAACGTTAAAAAAAATCAATCTTAAAGGGGAAGAGGTCGGAGAATTGATCGTTGAAGATTCCTTCCTGGAAGTGGATGGAAATCGTCAAATGATCAAAGACTATATCGTTGCCTTAAGAGCGAATCGCCGCCAGTGGTCTGCCAGTACGAAAGGGCGCTCCGAGGTCAATCATACTAAGAGAAAGCCTTACAAGCAGAAGGGGACGGGAAATGCTCGACAAGGGAGTCTTGCTGCTCCTCAATTTAAAGGGGGCGGTGTTGTTTTTGGGCCGAAGCCAAAATTTGACCAACATGTCCGGATCAACCAGAAAGAAAGACGCCTTGCTTCGCGCACGTTGTTGAAAGAGAAAATAGAACAAAATCATCTTGTATTAGTTGAGGACGCCTCCTTTTCTTCTGAGTTCTCTGCGCCCAAGACGCAAACAGTAGCGCAGTTTTTGAAAGGACAAAAACTCTCTGGGAAGAGAATCCTTTTTGTAGGGGAAGCCTCCTATGAAGAGGTTGATGTGTTAGGTGAAATGTGTAAGATTTCTACCCCCTGCTCTAAGCATGGGCATTTTAAGAAAAGCGTCCGGAATATACCGAAGAGTACTTTTGTACAAGCAGCTAATGTGAATGGATATGATCTTATCTCCGTACAGGAGATTGTGATGACCGAGTCTGCTTTGAAGCAACTAATGGAACTCTGGAAATAGGAAAGGAACATGAAAGACCCTTTTAATGTTGTGAAAGCCCGCTATGTGACTGAGAAAGCAACCATGCTTGAACAGCTCCACTTATCGGATAAGAATCGTTGTCTAGCAAGATGTGATGCCCCTAAAGCGGTCTTTCTTGTAAGAACAAGTGCAAACAAGCAAGAGATCGCTAAGGCCGTTGAAGAGATTTACAAAGAGAAAAACGTAAAAGTGACAAAGGTCAATACGATCCTCACAAAAGGTAAACCAAAAAAACGTGGTAGGGCCCGCCCAGGCTCAACAGCAAGTTATAAAAAAGCGATTGTTACCCTTGAGAAAGGGGACAGGATTGACGAGGTGTAAGAGGAAAGGACGATGCCGAAAAAATTTAAACCGACAACTCCGAGTTTACGACAGACTGTCCTTCCTTCCTTTGAGGAGATTACGCGTCAAGGTGATCTGAAAGGGAATAAGTCTAAGGGGAAGATTAAGCCTACTAAGGAGTTACTCCTTAGCAAAAGAAGAATAAATGGAAGGAATAATCTCGGTCGAATCACCTGTCGTCATAGGGGTGGTGGACATAAGCGTCGCTACCGCCTAATCGACTTTCTTCGAGACAAGGACGAGATCCCTGCAAAGGTCGCTTCTATTGAATACGATCCTAATCGAACGGCCCATATTGCTCTTTTGAATTATGTCGATGGAGAGAAGCGTTATATTTTGGCTCCCAAAGGCTTGAAACGAGGTGATAAAGTTGTGTCTGGGGCCAAAAGTCCAGCTAAAGTTGGTTGCTGTATGTCTTTAAAGGATATGCCTCTTGGCTCTTTTGTCCATAATATTGAATTAAAACCTGGCAAGGGAGGGCAACTTGTACGTTCTGCAGGTCTCTCTGCACAGCTTTTGGCCCGTAGTAACAACTACGCAACAATCAAAATGCCTTCAGGAGAGTACCGGCTCATTAACGAGAATTGTCGTGCTACATTTGGCGAGCTTACAAATGCGGAGCATAGTCTGAGAGTTGAAGGGAAGGCAGGAAGAAATAGGTGGAAAGGAATAAGGCCAACCGTTCGAGGTACAGCCATGAACCCCGTCGATCACCCACATGGAGGAGGAGAAGGACGTCATAACGGATATATTCCTCAAACTCCGTGGGCTAAGCCGACTAAAGGGTATAGAACACGCACGAAGAGTAAAACAACTAAGTGGATTGTGAAAGACCGCAGGAAAAAATAAGATATGGGTAGATCATTAAAAAAGGGTCCATTTGTCGACCATCATCTTTTGAATAAGGTGAGAAAACAAAACTCCGAAGGGACTAAAAAGCCGATCAAAACTTGGTCACGACGATCTATGATCATCCCTGATATGATCGGGCACACTTTTGAAGTACATAATGGACGAAAGTTTCTTACAGTTTTTGTTTCGGAGACGATGGTTGGGCATAAGCTTGGAGAATATTCTCCTACCCGCCTGTTTAAAACACACCCAGTGAAGAAGTAGGTAGAGAAGATAATGGAAGAAAGATCCAAAGCGGTTACAAAATATCTCCGAGTGCCACCTAGAAAGGCACGCCTTGCGGCAGATTTGATTCGAGGGCTCTCTGTTGAGGAAGCAGAAGTACAGCTAGAGTTTTCGTCGCTAAAAGCTGGACGCTGGTTGAAAAAGACACTCAACAGTGCGGTTGCCAATGCTGAACTTCAGTGGGACGCTCGGCGAGATCGACTTTCAGTGTTGGAAGTAAAAGTAGATGAAGGGCCCTATTTTAAGAGGGCAAAGTCAAAATCACGAGGTGGAAGAGCTCCCGTGTTAAAGCGTACAAGCCATTTTACGGTTGTCGTTGGTGAAAAAGCTGTGGAGGGAGAATAGAATGGGTCAGAAAGTATGTCCAATTGGCTTTCGAACAAGTTTAACAAAAAAGTGGGGTTCCTTCTGGTACGGCAATAAGCAAGAGTTTGGGAATTTCCTGCTAGAAGATCAGCAGATTCGAAAGTTTTTAAAGAAAAAATCCTCTTGCCAGGGGGCTTCAAAGTTTACAATTAGACGGACTGGAGAAAAAGTTGAAGTCACTATCCACACTTCTCGCCCTGGCCTTGTGATTGGAAAAAAAGGTGCAGAGATTGATGTTCTCAAACAGGATCTCAAGAAACTTACTGGTAAGAATATATGGATCGAAGTTGAAGAGATCAAACGACCTGATTTAGATAGTCAATTGGTCTCTGAGGCGATAGCGAAGCAGCTTGAACGTAGGATCGCTTTTAGACGCGCAATGAAAAAAGCTCTTCAATCGACAATGGATGCGGGAGCTGTTGGGGTTAAAATCCAGGTTTCTGGACGCTTAGGTGGAGCAGAAATTGCCCGTACTGAATGGTACAAGAAGGGAAGAATCCCTCTTCACACTTTACGCGCTGATATTGACTACGCAACAGCTAGAGCTGAAACAACCTATGGTTGTATCGGAATCAAAGTATGGATTAACCACGGAGAGGAGATTTCCTCTAAGGAATCGAGAGCATAAGGAGCTATTGGTATGGTTCTTCTACCCAAGCGAACCAAGTTTAGAAAGCAGCAAAAAGGACAGCACACAGGTCTTAGCAAAGGTGGAAATTTCATCGAGTTTGGAGATTTTGGGATGCAAGCATTGGATCGTGGCCGTATCACTGGCCAACAGATCGAAGCATGCCGTATAGCCATCAATCGATATTTTCGACGTAAAGGTAAGGTCTGGATTCGTGTTTTCCCAGATAAACCAGTCAGCAAAAAACCTGCTGAAACTCGTATGGGTAAAGGAAAAGGTGCTCCTGATCATTGGGTCGCTGTAGTCCGGCCAGGACGGGTCCTTTTTGAAGTTGGGAACATCTCTCGAGAAGATGCCCAGCAAGCTCTTAGAAGAGCAGCTGCAAAACTAGGAATTAAGACCCGCTTTGTTGAGCGTGTAGAAAGAGTATAAATGATGAGAAAAAACCAAGATCTCAGAAGTGAGAGTGAAGAAGAGCTCAACTTGATGCTCGAACATCTTCATAAGGAGATATTCGAGCTGCGAAGTGTTCGGTTAGATGGGACTTCACAAAAAACGCATTTAATTGGTGAAAAGCGTAAAACGATTGCTCGCATTCTTACGATCAAAAGTGAGAACAAAAATAAGGTAGCTTCATGACACAAAATACTCGGGGAACACGTAAGACAAAAGTAGGAGTTGTCGTCTCGACTAAAATGTCGAAAACGGCTGTTGTAAAGGTCGAAAGAACCTTTAGACATCCTGTTTATGGAAAAGTCGTAAGAAGCTCAAAAAAATACCACGCTCATGATGAGCAAGCAAATACACTGAAGGAAGGGGATAAGGTAACTATAGTAGAATCCCGTCCTATATCAAAGTTGAAGCGATGGCGTGTGGTGAGATAAGGATACAAGAGTTAAGGTAGATACATGTTACAACAAGAAACCTATCTCAAAGTTGCTGATAACACAGGTGCTAAGAAAGTGAAATGCTTTAAGGTACTAGGCGGCTCTAAAAGACGTTATGCAGGAGCTGGGGATATCATTATCTGTTCAGTGAGAGATGTAGAACCCGACAGTTCCCTTAAGAAGGGAGATGTCATACGAGCGGTAGTTGTGAGAACTCGCCGTTATATCAAACGAAAGGATGGTTCTTGGCTCAGGTTTGATAGCAACAGCTGCGTGATTATCGATGAAAAGGGAAGTCCAAAAGGAACTCGAATTTTCGGTCCTGTTGCTCGTGAGGTTCGAGAAAAAGGATTTATTAAAATTTGCTCGCTAGCACCTGAAGTAATCTAGCGAATAGAAGAAATACGAAGAGGAAACATGGGCACTAGAAGATTTCGTCCAAATGATGAAGTAATGGTGATAGCAGGAAACGACCGAGGAAGGAGTGGTAAGATTCTTTCCTTTAAGGGAGAACGCGTCATTGTTGAAGGGATCAATGTTCGAAAAAAGCATATGAAGCCGACCCAGCAAAATCAAAAAGGAGAGATTATTGATATCGAATGTTCTGTACATATCTCGAATATAAAACCTTTTGTTGATGGGAAAGCTGTTAAAATCCGAGCACGATTCTCAGAAGGGAAGAAGGAACTCTATTACAAGGATGGCGAGAAAGAAATCTCACATCGTTTTGTTAGAAAGTAAATAATCATTTATCGAGTGACACATGTCTACACTTAAGAAAAAATACTTAGATGAGGTCAAACCGGCCCTTCTCAAGAAGTTCGGGTACAAAAATGTGATGATCGTTCCACAAGTTAAAAAGGTGGTCATCAGCATGGGTCTTGCAGAAGCCTCTAAAGACAAAAATGCTTTACAAGATTGTTTGAACGAACTGACCATGCTATCTGGACAGAAACCAGTTGCAATTCGTGCTAAAAAATCGGTTGCTGGATTCAAATTGAGAGAAGGCCAAGTAATCGGAGCTAAGGTTACTTTGCGTGGAAAAAGAATGTATGATTTTATGAGTCGTTTTTTCAATATTAACAGCCCCCGTATCCGAGACTTGAGAGGGTTTGGATTGAAATGCGATGGTCGTGGTTCCTACACTTTAGGCATCGATGATCAGCAAATTTTTACAGAGATTGACCTTGATAAGGTCCGGCGTACACAAGGGATGAATATCACTTTTGTTACGTCTGCTACATCAGATGAAGAGTGTATTGAACTTTTGCGTCAGATGGGGCTTCCATTCAAAAATGAAAGTTAAAGGTTAAGAAGAGGAATCATATAATATGGCATTACACGACCCGATTGCCGACTTACTTACAAGAATTCGAAATGCAGCGAGAGCGCAACTTCGTTTTCTTGATATACCACATAGTATAATGAAGGAAGCGATCGTTAAGATCATGAAGGAAAATGGATTTATAGCTCAATATTTGGTTAAGGAGGAAGACAAGAAGAAAACATTACGTGTTTTCCTCAAATTCACTCCTGAGAGGGGTTCTATTATCCACCAGCTCAAGAGAGTGTCAAAGCCCTCTTTAAGAAAGTATGTCACCCATTTTGAAATTCCTAGGGTTTTGGGAGGGATGGGAATTTCCATTCTCTCTACTTCTAAGGGTGTCATGGATGGAAAAACAGCACGTAAAATGAATATTGGTGGAGAACTTCTCTGCCAAGTTTGGTAAAGATACGAGGAAACAATGTCTCGCAAAGCAAAAATTCCGATCCCATTTCCTAAAGAAGTTGAAGCGAAAGTCGAAGGTCTTGTAGTTACGATCAAGGGTCCTAAAGGTCAACTTTCGCAAGATGTAAGGGAAGGAATTGAAGTCTCAATAAAAGAGGGAGAGATCGCTGTCTCACTTGCTTCTACTCATAGTGGAGAAAAGAATTTTCTTGGACTTTATTGGTCACTTATCTTCAACATGGTGAAAGGTGTACAAGAGGGATACCAAAAAAAGTTGGAGATGATTGGAGTTGGATATAGGGCAGCAGTGCAAGGCAACACTCTTGATATCCAAGCTGGTTTTTCTCATCCCACCAAAATGTCAATTCCAGAAGGAATTGAAGTATCTATCGAAAAAAATACCTTGATTACCATCAAGGGTATTCACAAGCAGCGTGTTGGACAGTTTGCTGCTGATATTCGAGCTAAACGTCCTCCAGAGCCTTATAAAGGTAAAGGGATACGCTATGCTGATGAATATGTTCGAAGAAAAGCTGGAAAAGCAGGTAAGAAATAGAGATGGACAGTAGCAAATTACACACTAGTCGTACACGTAAGAAACGAGCTTTGCGAGTTTCGAGCAAAATTCGTGATACTACTCATAAACCCCGTCTTTTAGTAAGACGTACAAATCAACATATCCATGTTCAATTAGTCGATGATCAAGCATCTACCACACTAGCGAGTGTCTCTACTCTTTCTAAAGGTTCTACTAAAAGAATGAGCAAAAGTATCGATTCTGGTAAACAACTTGGTCATGATATTGCAGGACTCGCAAAAGGCTTAGGGATCCAGCAAGTTGTGTTTGATCGAGGTCGGTTCAAGTACCATGGGATCATTGCTTCCGTAGCTCAAGGAGCTAGAGATGCTGGTTTGGTTTTTTAATAGAAAGGATTAAAGATAGATGGCAACGAAACAAGCACCAAGTGCTGATAATTTAGAAGAAAAAGTACTCTTCATAAACCGGTGTTCAAAAGTCGTAAAGGGGGGGCGTAAATTCAGCTTTTCTGCTTTGATCTTAGTAGGAGATCAGAATGGCAGAGTAGGTTACGGATTTGCCAAAGCTAACGAGTTGACAGACGCGATCCGTAAGGGAGGAGAGCTTGCTCGGAAGAATATGATCACTTTTGAGATGGAAGGGACAACGATCCCCCATGAAGTTGTCGTAGATTATGATGGAGCACGACTCATTCTTAAGCCTGCACGCGAAGGTACTGGAGTTGTTGCGGGTTCTCGCATGCGTTCCATCTTTAAGTATGCTGGAGTAAGAGATGTTGTAGCCAAGAGTGTTGGTTCTAACAACCCCATCAACCAAGTCAAAGCCACTTTCAAAGCTCTAAAGCTCCTTAGAAATCGTGGAAAAGTGATGGAAATGAGAGGTGCAGCATGAGTATGAGACTTGAATCACTTACGAATACTTCACGTAAATCTCAAAAGCGTAAGCTTCTTGGGCGTGGAACAGGCTGTAAAAAGGGAAAAACTTGCGGTCGTGGTCAGAAGGGGATGGGAGCTCGTTCTGGTTATAAAACTCGTCGTGGATATATCGGTGGTGGAGCTAGACTCCATATGAGGCTTCCTACGAGAGGTTTTTCTAATGCCCGTTTTGCAAGACGGTTAGACACAATCAACTTAGAGCAAATTGAAACTCTGTATCAAGATGGTGAAACAGTCAGTCTTGAGACTCTTCGTGAAAAGAACTACATCAAGGGAGAATCGAATGGTGTTAAGGTTCTTGGTGAGGGATCACTCACCAAAAAGCTCAACTTCCAAGTCGAACAGATTTCGAAAAACGCAAAAGATAAATTAGAAAAAGCGGGGATCACCGTTACATGCTCGAAGCGATAAAGAGAATAGCAAGTATTTCAGAGCTCAAAAGTAGAATCGTTTTCACTCTTCTCATGTTAGTCGTATGTCGAGTAGGTGTCTTTATACCAGTTCCTGGAATCAATGGAGAGCTTGCTCTCGCCTATTTCAAACAAGCTACCGGTGGTGGACAAAACCTATTCCAACTTGTTGACATTTTCTCCGGGGGTGCTTTTGCTCAGATGACAGTGATTGCCCTTGGAGTAGTACCTTATATTTCTGCTTCTATTATCATGCAGCTTCTTATGGCCCTTTGGCCCGATCTCCAAAGAGAAATTCGAGAAAATCCTGATGCAGGGCGTCGTAAGCTTACCAAATATACACGCTTTCTTACTGTCATTCTTGCTCTCGTACAAGCGACACTTTTTGCACGATTTGCCATTCAGATGAATTTTGCAAACCCGGGAATTATTCTACCTGAGATGTTCAGGATCCAGGCTTTTGGTTTTCCTTGGCTCTTCTATGTCGTCACGGTGACCACGATGACTACTGGTACTGTATTTCTCATGTGGATTGGTGAGCAAATTACTGAGAAAGGGATCGGAAATGGGATGAGCTTGATCATCACTCTTGGGATTATCTCTTCGCTCCCTTCCACTATAGGTTCTGTAATCAAGCAACTAAATCTCGATTCTCAAGAACCCGGACAACTTACTTTCTCCTCTCTTTTGGTCCTGTTTGCTGTTTTTGTTCTTGTGATTATCGCAACCGTTCTGATTATTCAGGGCACTCGAAAAATTCCCGTTCAATATGCTAGACGTGTTGTTGGGAGAAAAGAAGTTCAAGGGGGCGGCTCTTTTGTCCCTCTTAAAATCAATTATGCAGGCGTCATTCCTGTTATTTTCGCCTCTTCTCTTCTCATGTTCCCTGCTACAATAGCCCAGTTTCTGGGTGCAGATGGTTGGCTCGGAAGGTTTACTCGTTCTCTTACTCCCGGTAATGGAATCTATACAAGTCTCTATGTGATGCTTATTTTGTTTTTTACTTACTTTTGGACAGCAACCCAGTTTCACCCCGAGCAGATCGCTTCGGATATGAAGAGAAATGGGGCTTTTATCCCAGGAATTCGACAAGGGAAGCCCACTCAAGAATTTCTTGAGTCGACAATGAATCGTATCACCCTTATCGGTGCTATTTTTCTTGCTATCATTGCAATTCTTCCCAATTTGGTTGGGAAAATCTTACGTGTTGATCCTGCTATAAGCTACTTTTTTGGCGGAACAGCTCTTTTGATCCTGGTTGGGGTTGTATTAGATACGATGAAACAAGTTGAATCCCATCTGATCACGAAACGATATGAAGGGTTCATGAAAAGGGGAAAAGCGAGATAAATCGCTTGAGGTATTTCCCCCCTTATGCTAGATTTTATACCCAAGTTATGGACGATCCTTTTTGCCTGAAGTTTCTGGGAACAAAAAGTTGGACATGGACTTTGGTTTAACCCATTTTAATTTGGAAATGAGATTATGCCCCGTATTATTGGTGTAGACATCCCCGGAAAGAAGAGATTAATAATCAGCTTGACGTACATTTATGGCGTCGGACGAACCCGATCAGAAGAGCTTATAGACAAGCTCTCATTAGATCCTAATATGCGAGCACAAGATTTGTCTGGTGAGGATGTAACCCGGATTAACGCGATCTTACAATCTGATTACGTTGTTGAAGGGGATCTTCGTCGTGAAGTGCAGTCCAACATCAAACGGTTGATCTCTACACACACATATCGTGGTTTGCGGCACCGTCTGGGCCTTCCTGTACGTGGGCAAAAAACACAGAAAAATGCGCGAACTCGAAAAGGTAAGCGTAAAACTGTCGCGGGCAAGAAAAAATAACGTGTTTTTTAGCTACATTCTCATTATGAGTACGTAGTTTTAGAAACGCATGTAAGAACAATAAGGAGAACACTTTTGGCAAAGCAAGCTGTATCTAAGAAAGGGGGGAAGGTACGAAAAAAAGTTGTACGCAACATCCCTTCTGCAGTTGCACACGTTTTTGCAACCTTCAATAACACGATCATCTCATTTACAGATCCTGCTGGAAATGTGATTGCTTGGGCTTCTGCTGGGAAGGTAGGCTACTCTGGTTCCAGAAAGTCCTCAGGATTCGCCGCTACAGTTGCTGCGCAAGATGCAGCAAAAAAGGCAGCCAGCATGGGCGTTAAAGAGGTTGAAGTTGATTTGAAAGGGCCGGGTGCAGGACGTGAATCTGCTGTCCGTGGAATTATCAGTACAGGACTCATGGTAACCATTATCAGAGATAAGACTCCTGTTCCTCACAATGGATGTCGCCCACGTAAGAGACGCAGAGTATAAGGAGTAATTTACATGTCTACAGTGCTTTATCATAAATTCGAGATGCCCGAAAAAATCAAGCTAGAAGAGGCAAGCGCAACATCTACATTTGCCCGTTTCATTGCTGAGCCTTTTGAAAGGGGGTTTGGACATACAGTAGGGAATGCTTTACGTAGGATGATGCTCAGTTCGATTGAAGCTCCTGCTGTAATCTCTTTCTTTATGGAGGATGTGCCACACGAATACATGGCTATCCCTGGTATTGTAGAAGATATTACGAATATCATCCTCAATCTAAAAGGGGCACTCCTTAGACGGATGGCTTTAGATTCGATACCAAGTGTTAGAGAGCCTCAGGTGATCACCAAGATGTTGGATATCTCACAGGAGGATTTGAGAGAAACAGGGCAGGTAGTTGTCACTTTAGGAGATCTCATTACAACTTCTCAATTTGAGGTAGTCAATCCTGAGTATCCTATTTTTACAATCACCCAACCTATGACAAAGCGTATTGAGCTTAAAGTGGCAATCGGAAGAGGTTATGTCCCTTCTGAGCGTCATGAGATGCCGAACAAAATTGTAGATGAAATTCTCATAGACTCCATCTTTTCCCCTGTTCGTCTCGTAAATTACTTTGTTGAGGATACAAGAGTAGGACAGGATACCGATTTTGACCGTCTTATTATGGAAGTCACTACTGATGGCCGGATTACTCCCACTGAAGCTATCTCTTTTGCCTCTAAGATCTTAACTGCTCACTTGAACGTGTTTGAACATGTGGAGGAACACAAGATCTCATTTGAAGAGCCTAGAACAGGTGTTGATACGGGTGAGAGTGAGTTGATGCAGAAATTGGTTTTGGGAATCAATGAGATTGAACTTTCGGTTCGATCAACAAACTGTCTGAACGGAGCTGACATCTCTACAATTGCGGAACTTGTCGTGATGCCGGAACCCAAACTTTTGCAGTTCCGTAATTTTGGAAAAAAATCCCTCAATGAGATTAAGGCAAAGCTCACTGAAATGGGATTAAGTCTTGGGATGGATTTAGCAAAGATGGGGATTACCCAAGACAATGTAAGAGACAAAATCGATGAGTATCTTGAGGAACATAAAGGGAGCACAGAATGAGACACAGAAAAAGGACTTTTAAGCTAGGCCGCACTTCATCTCATAGTCGTTGCATGATTTCGAATATGTTGAAATCGCTCATCCAAGAGGAGCGTATTGTCACAACACAAGCAAAAGCCAAAGAACTTCGTCGTCATGCTGATAAAATGGTTACTTTAGCAAAGAAAAATACCCTTGCTTCGAAAAGAAAGGCAATCTCTTCTTTAATGATTCGATTCAATTCTTTAACAAGTAAAGAGGCTAGAGCTGCTCGAGATGGAGATACAAGCGCCTATAATGGCGATCGCCTTGTACTTTCTAAGTTATTCGACACTTTAGGACCTCGTTTTGCTGATAGACAAGGCGGGTATACCCGTATTATCCAAGCTGGTAATCGTGTTGGAGATAATGCTAAGACCTGTGTGATTGAGTTCCTCAGCGATTAAAAATCGCTAGCTTAAACCGACGAAAGTTGCTTTTTTGCTTGTAAATGCCTATTTTTTTGAATTTAGGACAAGCAAAAAGAGAGGATGGATATGGGAACGAAAATTGCGATCAACGGATTAGGTAGAATTGGGCGACTGGTACTAAGGCACACCCTAAATCACCCGGAAATTGACCTCGTAGCTCTTAATGATCTTATAGAGCCGAGACATCTTGCATATCTTCTGAAATATGATTCAACTCACGGTCGATTGAACGCTGATATCCAAGTTGAGAATCATTACTTACGAATCAACAATAAGACAATACCTGTCTATCAAGAGAAAGACCCTACAAAGCTTCCTTGGAAACAGCTGGGAGTCGATTATGTAGTGGAGTCGACAGGTCTTTTTACCAAAAAAGAGGGTGCCCGTAAGCATTTAGAGGCTGGTGCTAAGAGAGTGATTCTTACAGCTCCCAGTAAGGATGATATTCCTACTTTTGTCATGGGAGTGAATGAGAGCTCCTACAATCCTTCTACTGATACAATTGTTTCTAATGCTTCGTGTACCACTAATTGCCTAGCCCCAATTACAAAGGTCCTTCTTGATAATTTTGGAATTGAAGAGGGATTGATGACAACGATCCATGCTATGACGGCGGCTCAACCTACTGTTGATGGTCCCTCAAAAAAGGATTGGCGGGGAGGACGAGGTGCATCACAAAATATTATTCCTTCATCAACAGGTGCTGCCAAAGCTGTTGCTCTTTGCCTCCCTGAGGTAAATGGTAAGCTTACTGGTATGGCCTTTCGCGTTCCTGTGGCGGATGTTTCCGTAGTTGATCTTACCGTTCGGCTATCCCAACCAACTTCTTATGAAGAAATTTGTCAAAAAATGCGCTCCGCAGCTGAGGGGAAGATGAAGGGGATCCTTTTCTACTGCGATGAACCTGTTGTTTCCACCGATTTTATCGGCTCAACTTTTTCGGCGATTTTTGATGCGGGGGCAGGCATCGCTCTTAATGACCAATTCTTTAAGCTCATCGCGTGGTATGATAACGAAATGGGGTATGCTGCTCGTGTGGTAGACCTTGTCGAATATCTCGCGAAACACGAACAAAAGGTATTTACGTGAATTTTACTAGAGACCCGTTAATCGAAACAGTCATCACACCAAAAGAGGGCTTTAAACTCGTTATCCGTAGCTCGAAAGGGGGTGCACAGGAGGAGTTTTTTGTCGACTCAGTAGAAGTCATTTCATTTGGTAAGCACTGCTTTTATCGCTCACTCGAAAAACCTAAAAGTTTTGTAGTTCCTGTTGGCGATTATGAAATCTTAGAAGTACGCGAGGCCCGAATGATTCTGAAAACCCCCACTCTTGAGAAGGGGATCAAAATTGCAGGTGGAAAGGAGAAAGGGGCTAAAACGGAAGCTCCTCTAGTAGAGGTAGAAGCCGCTGCAAAAGAGCAACAAAAAGAGAAGAGAAGAGAGAAGAGACGGACTCGAAAGCGAAAAGAGAAAGTCGAAGAAGAAGTCTCGCTTGATGTAGAGGCCCCGATTGAAATCGAGAAGCGTCCCTCTCTCATTCCTCCCCCTCCTACCTTAATCCGTGAGAAAAAAGAGGAGAAATCAGCTCGCTCTTCTGAGGATGAGGAGGCGCCACAAAAAGAGGAGACTCCTGAAAAAAAGTCAAAAAGGGCCTCCGGAAACTCTTCCAAAGGAGAAAACCCTAACCCTCAAGAGGAAGAGTCTAAGCAAGAAGAGCTCCCCTTTTGATCCATTATTCAGAAGAGACCAACTCCATCTACTTTGGTGAGCAAGATCTCACCAAGGTAGGTCGTTACACATTCAATTTCACCCCCTCAGGCCTTTTTACCCTAGTCGACAAGCAAGGGGAACCTCTTTATACCAAAGCGCTTCCGCTTTTTGAGAAGAGCGGCAGCCAGTTGATCTGGATCTTCTTTTGGCTTACCCTAATCCTCTTTGCCCAAACCTTCATTCCCCTCTTCCCACGGATTCAACTTATCTTCATGGGGATGGTCTTTGTCCATCTCTTTATCCTAGGCTTGAGACTCACCTCCCTTCTTCTCTACGGAGCCCTAAAACCCTTCCTATTTCCTCCCCAATGGGTTCGTATCACCCGCAAACTCCAAAAAGGGGCTGGGATTGCGCTTCTCCAAAAACACCAACTAGAACGCCATCCAGGTCTATTAGTTAACCTAGCCCTAGCCCACCAAAGCCGCGGTGAGACCACCCAAGCCAAAGTCCATCTCCAACAAGCTCACAACCTCTGCCCCACCCATCCCTTCCTCAACCATCTCTTGACGCATAACCACTTTACACAGTAATCTAATCGCCTTGCTCGGGTGGTGGAATGGTAGACACTAGGGACTTAAAATCCCTTGCTCTTACGAGCGTGCGGGTTCGAGTCCCGCCTCGAGCATATTTACCTGCAAGAGTTTATGTTTTATTTCTTGGGGGTGTAATTTTGTTTTTCACCTTCTTTGGCACACTCTTGGCACATTGTTAGATGACAATCTAGGATAATCTGCGGTGAAAAATATGACGAGAGAGTACTAGCATTCTTTCCTTTCAACATCATTACTATCTGCTCAAATGAAAACGGTGGTTATGTGAGTGTCTTTCAAAGGAGCTCCACACCATTAAAATATCTGACGGAAGACCCTACATGGGCAGATGGTGACTTTTGTTGTTCAGTCAAGGCCTCCCCCCTTCTTAGCATCTAACGTGAGAAAGTCGCTCAGCGGGCTTCTGATTGCGTTCTATGGCTATTTCTGGGTTGAATGTATCATTGGATTTACCGATAAACATCGAGAAGCCTAAGCCTAGTCTTCTGAGCAGCCAGTCGGATTGTTTCTAGTTGGATGAGATGTTAAAATTGATATCATATATTTTTCGTTCAGCTTCTGCCCAATCCCCTGCCAATCCCCATCGAACAAGCTTGTTGTCGTAGAAGAAAAGCCGATATGTTTCGACCTCTCCACCCGAAAATAGTATGGGGGCTGCAAGCCCAAAAGAAAGGAGAGTAAGTGCTACTTCTGCACCGAATTGCTCGCCTGTTTTTGGATGTTGAATTTTATATTCTCTTACTTCGATTGATTGGCCGAATTTATTAATAATGGCTCCTCTTGCTACACCGGGTAATTTCATGTTTCGTTTTACTTCTTCTTTGCTCATATTGAGAGAAATACAATCTAAACTGGTTTCTGGCGCATATCTTGCACAAGAGGATAGGCATACAGATGCGCTAACCACTGTAATTAAAAAAAATGATCTGGAGATTTTTTTCATAGGGCCACCTTTAATATAATTCTGCTATTTGCTTGTTAGAAAATGTCGTTACCTTTCCAGCTGGGTAAACATGCACAAAATAGCCATTATTCCATTGTACATTTCTAGATTCAGCTTGTGTTACTCCTCTATAAGCTACAGCTTGCAGGCCCCTATCGCCTCCATCAAGACAGGTCCCAATCCTTGTACCATCGACATAATCGGCGATGTGAAAGGTATAACCCCCGTAAACAACTACTTGAACATTATACGTTTCAAACTGTGCAGAAGAATGCACTAGATTGGATGTACAACGACAATTATCTTTGCCGGTCAGCGACAACTAACATTGCCGGTCGACGACAATTATCTTTGCCGGTAACAGACCTGAGCATATAAATTATTTCCTTGATTCACAAGGAGAGTAAAA
>SDBV01006237.1_pt1 | contig 16586 bp, 21 predicted proteins | sample 2277081 | NCBI WGS metagenome assembly SDBV01 (sample SAMN10402039, study PRJNA504765) | marine sediment metagenome | isolation source: marine sediment core GS10_PC15, 223 cmbsf | place: Arctic Ocean: Southern Knipovich Ridge | collected 2010 | reverse complement strand
CTCCCTACATGCCTTGATTTCCCGTCTTTCCCTGGTTCCATTTTCCCTCATTACACGCTTGTCGTTGCAACCGATAAGGCAGCCGCGGGATCCCGGCTCTCTTGCCCGTTATTCCGCTGCAGACCCTTGCCTTTTCTGCCTTGCATGGTAATACTTCATTGTCGGGGTGTTAGCTGCGGTTGCCTCGCCGACGGCACCTTGACAGGGACACCGCACCGAGGCGTTAGGCATACTCCCGCGGTGAAAGCCCGTCACGTGTCGATGCCTGACAGACGCGTGGCGGACTTTTTTTTGCGCCCGCGTCACGGCACCCTCTCCGGCACCCCGATTCCTGGCCCCAAAACGTCGATCACCTGGCCCGGCCGGGGCTCGCCCTCGTAGCGGACCTCCACCGGCAGTGCCACCGCCCAAAGCCGCTGCGAGCTACCCAGCGCCGCCCGATTGAACGCCTCGACGTACGTGCCGGCCTCCTCTGCCGACATCGTGCCCTCTTCGGCCGGCTCCACCGCCACCGCCGCCCGCGGCACCTGTCGATAGTCCGCCGGCTGCCACTGCTCGTATCGGGCGATCCATACCCTGAACCGATTACCCCCCGGATGGCCGGTACCCATCACGATGTCCTCCCGATTCTCAAAAAACTCTCGCCCGATCGCCCTTGACGAATCTCAGTCCATGCAGTATACATAAGTATACTATTGTGTCAACGGCAGTTTTCAGCGGCGTTTCAGGCAAACTGAATCCTCGTTTCGGGCCTGGTGCAATGTCCGATTATGCAGCGGAGAACCTGCGACGGCTCCTGGCCGACCGAGGGCTGTCGATCCGCCAGCTCGCCCGGCGGACCGGACTCGACGAGCGGACGGTCCGCGGAATCCTCAGCGGCGCCAACGCCCCACACGCCCGAACGCTGCACCGGCTGGCCGAGGGACTCGGCGTGGCCGCCGACGAGTTCTTCCTCGACCCCTCGCAACTGCTCTACCGGTGTTTCGACCGCCGGACCAATCCGGTGGTCGAAGAGGTAATGCAGTCCCACCAGGGACTATTCTCCGGCTGGAGGGAGGCCGACTTCGACGAGCTTCACAGCCGGGTGGGCACCGGTGGAGGGCTGACCTTCGAAGGGACCCTGGCGGCCGTACACCAGATGAACCACAAGCGCGAGCTGCACGACAAACTAGACCTGCTCCTGGAGAGCAGCCAGGCAGAACTGATCCGCGGGATTATGGACGTGCTCTACAATCAGGTGGTGGTGGCAAAACGGTAGAACGTTTCGATTTGAGATCTGCAACTCAGTGAACAATGGCTGCGCTGTGCAGCGCCGCCAACACCGTCTCCACGATCCGCGTGGTGTCGAACTGCCGCGCGGCCAAGGCAGCGACTGCGCGGCGGTCAAGCCGGTTGCATTCCCCCACCGCGTCGATGCATGCCTGTGGGCGGAAGCGGTCGAGCAGGATGCCGGTGCGACCCGGCTGAATGAACGGCGCACCGGTTGGTATCCCGATCGCCGGGCAGCCGGCAAGCAGGATCTCGGCCAGGGCCAACGGGCCCCGATCGTCGTGGGAAAGATACAGGCAGCAGCGCGACCGCCGGGCAGCCTCGAACAACTCCCGCCGAGTGAACTGCCCGTAAACCAGCAACCGCAAACGCCGGATATGCCGCCCCAGCCTCCCGGCCAGGCCCCGCGGGTAGCTGCCCTTGGCGTAAACCAGTAAGTCGTGCTCCGCCGGCAGCGGCCCGCCCGGCCTGGGGTCGATCGGGTACGGCCAGAGCACGATCGGTGCTCGGTTGTCCTCTCCCCGGTGTCTCTCGATCAGGTCGCGGTACCACGCCGACTCGGTGAACATCAGCCGGCAGCTCGCGGCATTGCACAGCTCGCGTTCCGCGGGCAAGCGGCAGGGCCGCCGGCTGTGCTCGAACAAAATGTTGGGACCCAGGATGAACGGTCGGCCGGCAGCCGCACACATGGCCGCCGCGTCGCGATCCTCCCAGCACCAGAACCAGGGGATCTCCCCCTCGCACAACAGACCGCCGATCTTTAGCCACTGCACCCCGCGGGCGCGGAGCGCCTTTTGCAGGGCGTATTGCCCGTTCCACGGCCCGGAGCCACCCGGCCGGCTGACCTCGCGAATCAGACGCACGCGAGGGTGGTCTTGGTGATTGATCATGCGCTAAAACATCCTGGGGTAGATGCGCGGTAGGATCCTCGGCTGGTGAAGGTCGAGGTTGGGCGGATCGGCAATCACCGGCCGGGTCCTTGCCGCCCGCAGGCTGCCCAGCCGCCGGTAGCCGTCGGCGCCCATCCCCGACAGGTGCCATCCGTCGCCGGCCCCCCAGCAGTAGATGTAGAAGGGTTTCAGACCCAGGCCGCTCGGGTCGGCCTCCTCCACCGCCGCCCGCTTCAGCCGCCGGGCCAGCGTCTGGTCTTCGCCGTTGTCTTCCGCCGGGTATCCGCCCACTTGCCGAAAGACCTTTCGGCTGTAGGCCCAGCCGCCGTGGAACAGCCCGCCGGTCTGGTGTTGCCTGAGCGAACCGTCCTTCTGCGGGTGCAAGACCAGGCTGGGCCGGGACCAGGGGGCGAGTTTCAAGGCCGCCACGCACGCCCGCAGTGCCCAGGGCAGGTAGAGATCGTCGTCGTCCCAGACGGCCAGTGCCTCTACGTCCTCGGAGACCAGGGCGGCCGCCGCGTTTCGCTTCTCGCCCAACGTGCGGAACCGGTCGCGCACCGAGATCAGCCGCCAGCCGGCGCCCTGCCGGTTATCGTATTGTCCGGCGTCGTCGAGGATCACCAGCTCCCGCTTGTCGGCGGGGTAGTCCTGCTGCAGAAAGCAGTGGACGAGGTGTCCCAACTGCTTCGGTCGCAGAAACGTACAGCAGACGGCGGCGATTTTCATCGGTTAGAGCCGGGGGGCGAGGGCCGAAGGGTTGGACTTTTCTTGGTCATCCCCAAACGTGTAGCCAAAGGCTGCCACGTCCGCCCGCGACAGATCGGCCACAATCTCCCTGGTTCGCTCGTCGTAGTAGTCGCAGTACGGCCCGTGCGGGGATCCGTTGAGCTTGGGAAGCTCGCGTACAGGCAACCCGAGCCGCGTGCACACCTTGGCAAAGTCATCTTGCAGTCGCTCGAAGCGGCCCACGAAATCCACCAGCAGCTTCCCGTCGGCGTCGGCGATCCAACTGCACTGCGGCCAGAAATGGAGGTTGATCCGCAGCGGCCCGACGTGGAATCGACGGCAGAATTCGCCAAAACTGCCGCAACGCCGAACGTGGGCCACGATCCGCGCGTTGGGGCCGTACCATCGGTGTTCCGGCGTCATGCTCGCAAAGTAGTGATAAAGCGAGACGAACCGATCCCACGGGTTGCGGACCAGCGCAAACGAGAACCACCTCTCTAACTCGCCCACCTCGCGTGCGCTGGGGAAGTGGCCGGTCCACTCGTCCCACCAGTCGAGCGATTCGATGCTGGAGCCGCCGGTCCGCGGCACGTGGAAAAAGAGACATCGGTAGCGGTCCGATCGGTTCACGGAGTTGCTCCTTCCCCGATGAAATCCGCAGCCAGCCGAATGTCCGAAATAGTGTTGTCGCCCAGGGCGCTGTTCCCCAGCCCGATGTGTTGTGCCAGGCTGGGTGCGTGATGCCAGACCTTCCGCCCGGTCGCGCCGGCCCACTTGCCGATCTCGAAGTCGGCGTTACGGACGGTCTGAAGCGGGGCCACTTCGGCCAGGATGCTCCGCGCCGCCGCGGGCGGGAAGATCCAGGCCTGGGAGCCGGCCAGATAGAAACCGCGCCGGCTCTGCGCGTCGTTCCAGCCTCGCGTGCCTTGCCGATACGCCTTGGGGCAGTAGGGTGAGCAGAGGGCAATCTCTTCCACGGGTCCCGGCCAAAGCGTCTGTCGAAGATACTCTCGCAGGCCCCGGCAAAAGACAACGTCGTCTTCCACGATGAAGTAGGCCTCGGCCTGAGGAGCGTGCGCCACTGCGCACCGCAAGGCCGCCATGTACGCCCGAAAATGGCCGGACCGATTGCGGTCGTCCCATAGTTCGCAGGCCAACCCGGCCGCGCAGAGACTGTCCACGGTCCGCTTCAGAGTTGACTTCGGCCGCGGGGCGGTCAAGACCACGGTTGCTATGTTCACTGAAGACTCCAGGCCATCACGTTGTCGGTCAGCTTCCGGGCAAGTCGGTCCGCACAGCGTCGGGCTGCCCGCCCAACGGCCGGCAGGTGGTAATCATCGCCAACCAGCCGGACGTGCGGCCACAGCGCGTGAGAAAGCCGGATCTCAGTGGCGACGTGGCGGGAGGTGTGCAGACTGTCAATGTAGACCAGGTCGGGCGCAATCCCCAAAGCGGCAATCTCGGCCAGGGCCTGAAGCGAGTCGGCCCGCATCGCAATCAGTCGCCCCCGCCACGGCCAGAGATTTGCGCAGAACGTCTCGTAGAGCCGGGGGAGCTTGGCTGCCCAAACCGGATTGTGCTGCTGCGTGGGACTGCCTTCCCAGGTGTCGACGCAGATCAGCGTGGCATCCGGGGTACACTCCAAGATGTGCCTGGCCGAAAGGCCGAGCCAACTCCCCGTTTCCACGACCACCTTCATCGACGGCCGGAGATGCCGCGTCAGCATCGCCGCGGTCGCATCGCAGAGCCACCCGTGCCAGTCTTCGGGCAAGTCCGGCCGCTGCCCCGGCCACGGGTAACGGGACCGCAGTTGATCCAAGCCTTTCATCGCGATAGGTGCGCTCCCCGATCGGAACTGGCCATCTCTAATCCCCAATCCCCGAAAACAGCTCCCTCCAGCCGGCCCAAATCGTCTCGGGATTGGCCAATTCGGTCTCCAGGCTGAATCTGGCCTGGCGGGCGATCTGTGTGCGGTGCCCTTCGTCGTAGGCCAGTCGCGCGGTGTAGTAGGCGAACTGGTCATCGGTGTCGCAAAGGTATCCGGTCCGGCCGTGCCGGATCATCTCCCTCCACCCGCCACGATTGTCGGCAATCACCGGCACCCCGGCGGCCATCGCCTCCAATCCCACGCGGGGCCAGTTTTCGGCGGCCTGCCCGCCGGCGTGGACCATCGCGTGCAGCGTGGCCAGCACCTGCTGCGCAGCCTGGCTTCCGGCCGGCAGACATTCGGCCCAACGGGGTGGCGGACCCAGCCGTGCGCATACTTCCTCGGCCCAACCCAACACTCGGGCACTCACCGGATGGGGAACGTTCCCATAAATCTGCCACGTCCGAGGAGAGAACTTGTCGGCCGCCGCCCGAGAGATCCGGCCGATCGTGAATATCTCGCCCGAACCGTGCGCCGCCGGAAGGAAGGGAAACTCCTCGGCGCTGAGCGCCCCACGGATCACCCGTCCACAGCGGTCCCCGTACCCAAACCTGCGGAGTTGCCCCACGAGTTGATCGTGCTGATAGCGGCTCTGGAATACGTGCCGGTCGAACACCCCGAACTTGCGATAGTGCAGCCGCTCCCCGGGAAACAGCCAATTCATGCAGCCCACCCAGACAATCTTGCAGCCCAACTCCCGAAACCCCTCGGCGGCCGCCAGGAACTTCGTGTTGCACATCGACACCACCACCTGACCCGCCAGGCCGGGTATGCTCCGCAGATCCTGGGGGTCGCTTTCGACGGTGCGGCAGCCGATCTGGGCGAGTCGGGCGCGCCATTTCTGCTCGGCCTTCCAGGTCGGAATCAGCGTCACTCCCAGGCCGAACCTCCGCCACAGCTTGACCGTGTGCCACAGCTCCGTGTTGGCCCCGCCCACGTCACTGGGGTATCCGCAGACAAAAACTTCAGAAGCCGACGTGTCGTGGTTGGCCACTTATTCCGCCCCGATCCCACCTTATTCTGCCCCAATCACAGTCCAGCGATTTTCCTGCCGGTCGTAGGAAACGATCACCTTGTTGCCCTGGGCAATGTTCGGCCACAGCCAGTTCAGCGCAGTCACGTCCTGCCCGCTGTCGACAAGGTTCCCGCTCGCATAATCCTTCCACCACAGCGAGACCGTGCCGCTCGAGCCGGTGTTGATCGGCCCGTCGGCCTTGCCCTCCGAGATCAGCTTCGCCCGCAAGGTGAGGATCTCCCACCGGCCGCGAACCGGGCTCCAGATGGCCAGGCCGAGGGTTGCGGCGTGGCCGTATGTTTCGCTGCCCGCTCGGCCGATCCCCAGGAAATCGGCCGAGTTGGCGTAAACGGTGATTTCCGGTACGGCCGGGTCGTCGAGCAGGTAGGCGGTCACCGACTCCTCACCCGGCATTAGGGTGGCCGAGAGTTCGATCTGCTCGACGTTCAGGGCCGGGGCGATGATCTCCCACCGGCCGCTCTGGCGATTGTACCAGGCGTAGCATCGCATCCCCGCACGGAACGTGGGCGTGCCCATCGGCAGCCCACCCGCGTCGCGAAAGGCAACCGGATGGTAGAGCGTGGTTCCGGGCGAGTCGGCGGTGCCCCCGTACTGGTCGTCGCCATGGCTCAGCCAGACCTGCTTCGCACCTTCTGTGTAGGGCACGTCCGGCTCGTCCGCGTCGGTCCCGTCGGGATAGACCAGGGCCCCGGTCAGCTCATACAGACCGATCAGCGTCTCCCGCGGAGGCTGAAGCGGGAACTCGGGCTGGCTCTCAGCGATGGTCATCAGTCTCCCGCCCCGAACTGGAACAGTCCTGAGAAATCGCTCGACACATAGGGCCGGTTGCCGTTGGCATCGACCAACTGGTCCCAGCCCGGGTTATCCGCCGGCAGCGAACGATAGGCGTGGTTCCAGCCGACCACGCTGCCCCCGGCGGTCTTGATGGCCTTCTCGCGGAACAGATAGCCGATCCGCCAGCCGAGGGTCGCGTTGGCCAACTCGTCGATGCGGACAAACTCGCGCTGGGCCGCCGCCCCGGCAAACAGGACCGTGGCCGCCGCCGCACCCAAGAACGCCGCGTCGTTCACCGTGCCCACGCAACGGCGAATCGCCTCCCAGGGCGGATTGACCACCCGATGCCAGTTGAAGTGATGCTCGACCAACGGGACCCGGATCGCCGGCACTGCCTCCGGCGGCACCGCAACTCCAGCCGCGCCTTCCCACGCCAGGGAGTGCCCGGGCAGAACCATCGTCTCGCCGCCCGGCTCCTGCCGATACGTCAGCAGGGTCCCTTGTTCGATCTTCGGCAGGTCTTCCCGCTCGGAGGATACCAGCAACTCATAGCTCACCGTCACCTTGGCAAACCCGTTGTAGCGATTCAAACCCTCGGTCAGCTCGCTGAGCACCTGCGGCGCAAGGTCGTCGCCGAAGGGCTCGCAGCGGGTGCGCATGGCCACCACGTCGGGCTGGTCGGGATACTGCGCACTGCCGCGGCCGCCGTACTCGTAACCGTCGCCCAGCAACTGCTGGACCACCTGCCCCCGGTCGTCCCATGCGCAGAGCAGCACCCGCTGGGCCTGCATGCCCTCGGGGCCGTAGGTCTCGACCGGCGAGCCGGCAAGTTCCGTAAACGCCACCGTCATGTCCTTGTCTTCCTCCGCGAAGTTGCCGCCGGGGACTTGTCCAAGAACAAGCTCCCGTTCTTGCGTTTGTTGATAGCCCGTTTAGCAGCCGCCGGTACGGTGGCTAGCGGTCGGTGCCGCTCTCGGCGTTCTGGCCGACGTGCCGTCGGCCGCTAAACACTGCGCATAAACTCACAAAACGAACCTCTAGGCTCCGGAACCGGATCCCGATCCGGAACCCGGGGCCGTCGTCGTGCCCACGATTGCAATGCCGTAGGTTACGTCGCCCCCGCTGGCTGCAAGCTTCAGATTCCGATTCACCTCGTCCACGTTCCAGCCCGCCTGCCGGTTGGCCAACAGCAGCGGGCTGTCCAATGGAACCGTAAGCTGGTCACCGTCGGCACCGAATGGTTCCGACCACTCGTCGCTGGCCGCGCCCCCCAGAAGCAACTCCCCGCCGCTGGTGCTGAGGTTGACGATCAGCAGGGCCTTGACCGTCAGGAAGGTTACCGTGTGCGTATCGCCCAGCACGATTCGCGTAAGCGCGGTCAGGTCGAGGGTTGTCGATGCCGCGTCGAGCAACGTCTGATTCTCGGCGTGCCAGACGGCCTCGGCCTGATTCGCCCCGTTGCCCTCCAACAGCCGCTGGACATAATCCAGCCGATCGTTGTCCACCGCCCCGTCGCCCCAGTTCCAGCCGACCGACGCCTTGACTTCTGCCTTGAAACTCATCTCATACTCCCGACGTCAAATAGACCGTGCAGTCAAAATCCACCACGAATTCCCATACGCCGTCGGCACTTTGCTGCTCGAAATCGTTGGACCGCTGCATGTTGATCACCCTGTCGCTGCCGGAGAGCGCGAACTGGGCCAGATGGAACGCTACCTTGATCTGATGCACGATGGCCGCACCGGCGTCGTAGTTGTCGTGGAACACCCGGACCCGCAGTCCGACCCGATCCACAGTCGAGCCGTCGCTGAGATAGGCCACCGGACGATCGCTTTGCCTGCTGATCACGGCGTACGGCGTGGTCGGGTCAACGCTCATACCGGTATAGGCGCGAGCCGCCGGCAGCAGGCTCTCAAGCGCTTCGTGGGCCGCCCAGCGCTGGTGAATTACTTGGGCAAGGTTCATTGGTATCCGCTCCGATTTGGCCTCACGGCCGCTGTGTCAGCTCCGCGTCAATCGTCTGAAGCTCTCCGATCCGCTCCGCGCCCAGCGTGCCGCGCACCTTGTAGATCGTTCCGTCCGCCGCCCGTATGCGATAGTCGTGATCCAGGGCAAGGTCTTCTTCCACGAAGATCTGATACCGGACCGTGGTTTGCCGCGCCTGGTGCTGGGTGCCCACCTCGGCCGCGGCGGGTTGGATCCTCGCCCGCACTCCCGTCTTCCAGGACCGCCAGGTCGGCTCGGCTGCCCCGCCGGAGCCCTTGGCGTAGGTGGCCTTCAGGATGCTGATCGTGTCGTCCAGCCCGTAAACCACCGCCAGGTTGCAGGTGGTACACCGCCATCTGCTCCGCAGCGTGGCCAGTTGCACGTCCAGGATCGTCCACCTTCGGCCGTCGCCGTCGATGATCGCGTCGCCCAGCCGGGGAGAATCGCCGAGCTGCTCCGTGGGCAGGTGCCAGGTAACCTCGCTGGCCGTGTGACGGCCGCCGCCGGGGACCGCCTTTCGCGTGTTGTAACGGTTATGGAGGGTGGGTTCACCGGTGGTCGCGGCGCGGCGCAGGGCGTGCGTCACGACCGTGGTGCCGCTGGAACCGCGACGCACAAGGGTGATCGTCTCCAGGCCGTCAATCGCATCGGCAAAGTCGCCGTCCGGATTAAAGTTGACGGTCATTTGTTTCTTAGCCTCGATACTGTTCAATCAGGACCGAACCTGGCGTCAACACAGTGGCACCGGCGTCTCGCCGGTGTGACGGGACTCCCGGCAGCGCCTCGAGTTGAGCACTACCGGCGAGACGCCGGTGCCACTACCCTGCTGCCAAGTCACTCCTTGATTCAACCGTATGGTTCTTAGCCTGAAGGAAACGACGAAACCATTTCCCATTCGTCGTCCGTGCTTCGTCGTCGCTTACGTGTATCCCCGGCTCTGGAACTCGAAGGGCTCCTCGCCGGCCAGCTTCCCCTGGCACCAGTCGACCGTCTGCTGGAGTTGCTTCAGGTAATCGCCCCATGCAATCATCTGTCCGTCGACGTTGTAGGTCGGCTTGGGCTGGGCGGTAATCTCCGCCATCCGGGCCAAAGTCTGCGTCTTGATCGTGGCGATCTGTTCAACGTCGCTGGGCATGATTCACCTCAGATTACGTTTATGCGGAAGCGGAGCAGGATCACCTGTCCGCTGCTGGGGGTCAGCTCGAACTCCACCAGGAACCGCCGCCCGGCGATGGTGAATGCCTGGTTCGCCGACACGTCCAGCACGTGCCGGAAGTTGTAGCCGATCTCATCCACCGTCCAGAGGGCGTCGTTCTGCAGAGTGTTGAAGACGACGTCGGCAACGGTCAGACCGACGGCGGTGTGGCCGGTGATTGCCGTGCGGCTGTCGGCGTCCTGGTCGTCCAACAGATAGACCGAGTACTTGGCCGACGCGATATCGGCCTGGACGATGTTGGCGCCGTCCTTGCCGACCACTCGGGCCAGCAGGGTAACCGAGCCGTTCTTAAACGCCGAGCCGTATGTGTCAGCCGCTGTGGCCATCGCACTGTCCAATCATGGTTCCGGTCCTGAAGACTTCGCCTTCTGTCCTGCCACCATGGAAGATTTGCCCCACGATCATCCGATAGGGACCGCCGATCGCCGGCAGCATGCCCAACACCCGTCGCCGGGGGCGCAGCAGGGCGAAAGGATCAGCATTCAAGCCGGCAATTTCTCGGGCCGATTTTGAGCCGTTATAGATGGCGGCTTTAGCAATCAAGCCGTCAAATCGGTACGCCATGCCGCCGCCCACGTACACATCGTAGTCGTTCGAGGGGTTGGTCCCCGAAGCCGTGCCGCTGTTACTGAGGCGTCCGTCCACGTAGACGCGGGCACCGCCGGCATTGGTGGTGCCGTCCCAAGTTGCCACGATGTGGTGCCACTCATTGGCGGCGGGCCACGTGAAGGACTGATTTACGACGTAGCTGCTGCCGTTAGAGACTACGAAATAGCCGGCGGTGCCGCTCGTGTTGTAGACCGACCAGTCTCGGTTAAGGGGACTGCCGCGTCCGGCCCCCTTCGAGAAGACCGCATCCCCCGACGCCCGGCGAAAACACAAGACCTCGACCGTCAGGGCCGCGGTATGCAGACTGGAGTGGTTGCCGCAGTTCACTTCGTCGTTCACCCCGTCAAAGTCCAGGGCCCAGCCATAGCGACCGGCCGTCCAGTCGGTCGCCGGGTCCATGTTGGTCAAGCTGCCACGGTTGCCGTAGCCGGACCAATCGAACAGCGTCGGGCCGGTCGGCCCTAGAAACGGTGCCCAGAGACCCACCAGCCCATCCCAAAACTGCGGCTGGGCGGCTTGCCCGCGGCAGCGGGCGAATCCCTGCGAGTAGCTCGGAGTCTGTAGCGGTGTGAAAATCATGTGTTTGGTGCGAAGGTCAGAGACCGGGCGTGGCGACTTCAGTCGCCACTGCTATCCATGGCGGGATCAGGGGTCAAGGCGTCAGGGGCGAAACTGTCTTCTCTCGCCCCTCACGCCTCACTGCACTTCGTCAATCAGCGGCGTAAACGTAATCTTGTGCGAATTGTCGTTGCCCTCCAGGGTCTGGCCGGCCTTGTTGACGACCACCGGGCAGCCGTAGCGAGTGGGAGGTGAAAACACGAACGCCTGCGTCTGCACCACCGTCTCGGCGTCGTTGGTTACCACCAGGGCGCCGATCAGCATGAGTTGCTTCTTCCACTCGTCCTCTTCGCCCGCCTTGTACGCCGCGTCGGTTCCGGTGGCCCCGCCGGGAAACGTGCTGTTGTCGTGCGACGGAGCCCAGTAGACCTCGACCGTCTTTCCGGCCGTGGGTGCCACGTCCATGTTTACTTCCAACGTGACGGAGTACCGGGCGGCAAAAGTTGCCCCGAAATCACCCTTCAGCCCGCAACGGCCCGCCCCGTCGGCCAGGCCCGCCAGCGTGATCGCGTAGTCGCCGCCGGAGTTCTTCCAGACCTTGCCGGTGCCCTGCTTGACCAACACTTCGTTGGGCATCTTCAACTCCCCGTGGTAAGAAGGTCAGAAATCAGGAGTCAGGAATCAGGAGTCAGAGGTCGGAGGGTCAACTGCTGCCCCCTGGCTCCTGCCCCCTGACTCCTTCCTCGACTACGTGGCCCCCGTGCTCTTGACGATGTAGCGCGGATTGATCACCGCCGCCGCCCCCCGCTCGCTGGCCTTGAAGCGAAGCACGATGTCCTGGTTGAACTCGGCCTCGCTGTTCGGCGGCGACTGGGTAACCGTGATCGGCCAGTTCTCCATGTAGGCCAACGCCTTTCTGAACTCTCCGATGAACCACCACTTCTTGGCGTCCGCCGCCGCCTCCCCCGAGGCGATGATCCGGCGGTAGGCCAGCCGGCTCTCCACCACCCGGTAATTCCCCAACGGGTTGGCGGCCGTGGTGGCCGTCTCCGCGCTGGCCGCCGTGTAAGTGATCTCGGCCGCGTTGAACACCCGGTGGGCCGCGTGCCGATAGGCCGGCGTCACCAGCACCGTGGTGGCGCCCACCAGCACCGGCTCTTCGGTGTTGGGATCGAGGATGTCGGCAAACAACTGTTCGGCGGCGTCCACGTCGGTCCAGTCGACCAGCTCTTCGGTGAACTCGTTCACCCACGGCCCGCCGCCGCCGGAGGCGTAGTACGTGTTGTACGAGGTGTCCTTCCACTTGTAGTTGTTGGTCGCCCCGATCAACAGGTCGATCAGCCGCTTCTCCTTGTTCAGCCCCAGGACCTCGCCCACCTCGGCTGCCCGCTGCAGAATCAAGTGCGTCCGATCGAAGAAGATGGCCTCCTTGGTCACCGGCACGATGAACCCCCGCTTGGTCGTCTGCGGGGTCTCGATGTAGTCCTCGGCAAATCCCAGGCTGGGGTACGGCATGCCGGGCCGGACCTCGGCAATCTCGTCCTTGACCCGCCCGATGCCCGGAATCTTCTCGCCGTCCAGGCGGGTGGGGATCGTATCGGTGAGCTTGGAAACCACGAACGCCTCCTGCGTGTAACTCTCCAGGATCTTCGAGCGCACCACCTGGCCGGTAATGTTGGAGAAGGCCGTGACGTCCACGCCCTCGCCGGCCTCCAGCAGGTCTACCCCGCCGCCGAAGCGGGGATCCATCTGCCGCACCCGCTCCCCACCGACCGTCACCTCGGCCAGCTCTCGAATGCTGAAGTCCTCGGGCTTCAGGTGCCCCTGCCCCAGGGCCTCGGTAAGATGCCTCACGCACTCGGCCCCGCCGAGCTTGTCGTACATCTGTTTCAGCTCGCGATATTTGATCGCTCTCACGTTTCGGTCTCCTCGTTTCAGTGGTTCTGGATTCTGATTGTGGGACGCGACTCCGTCGGCGACCATGCTGGCTGGCATCTGAGTCGCCGTCACCAGACGCCTCCCACAGTCTCTTCGGCCCCCGCTACACGCCGCTGGGGCTGCTCCCCTCGATGCCTCCGGTCATCACCGTCGAGCGGACGTCGACCAGCACGCTGGTGGTCGCACTCGGCTCCCGCTTGGCCATTCGACCAATCGCGTACTGGCTGGCCGCAACCTTGGCCACCTGCTGGTCCAACAAGGCGTTGCCGCCGGCGTTCTCATCCGCACCCACCATGTCGCCCAGCTCGAAGGTCCCGCTGGGACAATCGAACTCGAACACTCCGGTGGTCGCCACCCTCACCGGCGCCGTGTCGCCGCTGCGGCTCCGCTGCATGGCCACGCCCAGGAAACTATCCGCAAACGCCTCCTGGTTGGCCGTCTCGCTGCCCTGATCGGCCTGATCGGAGGCCGGCTTGCCGTCGTCCGTATCCTGCCAAAGGAGGTCGCCGATCTCGATCACAGTCGCCGAATCGACGGCCGCAACCACCGGGTTAGTGTCCCCGTATCTCCAACGCATCTTGTCGCTCATTCGATAATCCTCCCGTATGGTAGGGTTCAGGGTTCAGGGACTGGGAAGTGCAGAATGATGAATGCAGAATGATGAAGGCAACGCTCTCGCAGTGATTCTTCAATTCATCATTCTGCATTCTGCATTCATCACTCTGCCTTCCCCCGTCCCCTTCTTTCCTAAGTGATGGCTTCCACAAAAGCCTCCGTATCAAGCCTCGCAGGACCGTGCAGGACGTGCTGATCGCGCGAGAGCGGTCTCCCGTCGAATCCCTTTCGCACCGGCCCGCCACCGAGGGTTCGCACCAGCTCGGCCCGCTCCCGGACCAACTCCCGCATCGGCTCCTCGCCCTCGGCCGCCAGCAGCGACTCCAGGAACCGCTCGCTCACGATCGATCCGGCCTGCGGATCGGCCGCCTCGGGATCCGGCAGGTTGAACTCCCGCAGCAACCGCCGGGCCAACAACCGCTTCTCGTGCATCGCCTCCAGGGCCTCCAGCCGCTCGACCTCCGCCCGAAGCCTGCTCACCTCGGCGGCCTGCTCCCGGCAGATGGCCTCAACCAGTTCCGGATGCCCCCGCTTCAACTCCTCGATCGACAGACCCCGCGCCGCCTTGCCCCCGGAACCCGCCCCGTCGCCGTCGGCCTTCGACTCGAACAGCCCGCGCGTAGTGGCCGGGTCGGCCACCAGGTCCACACTCTGCACCCGGGTGATCGCCTCGACCACCACCCGCTCGCCGTGGCGTCGGGTCTGGGCCTGAACGTTGTGCGAAAAACCCACGTTCTCCGGCGCGTGCTCCGCGTCCCAGGCCAACTGCTCCGCCAGCGAGTGCTTGGGATTGAAATGAAAATCGGCAAACAGCCCCTCGCCGGCGCGAACCGCCACGTTCCGGATCACCCCGATCCGATCCTGGTAATCGCGCGGCCCGCCCGGATTCCCCTTGGCGTGATTCACGTTTACTTTCACCTCTTCGTACAGGCCCGTGGCCCCGGAGAGGGCCTCCGGCAAATAGGTCCTTCCGTTTCGGGACTCGAGTCCCAGGATCTTTACCCCCCGGATCACACCCGCCTGACGATCGACCCGCATCGCCACGCCGCGCGAGTCGAAGAACTCCTGGAGCGTTTCGGCCATCACCTTTCCTTCCGCGTTTGTGAAAACAAAAAAAGCCCACCGGGAACCGAAGCGGTTCGGGGTGGGCTCTTGCAGATACCGGTCCGAAGACAAGCTCTTTCAGATACCGACTAGTTACTCGTTCGTTCCTATTTCTCGATCCGTTCCACCCTTCGCCGGATGTGCTGGATCGTTCCGTCCTGGACGCTTAACTCCACGGCGGCCGTACCAAAGAAACCTCGCCGAAGCGTTTCGCCCAGGATCTCCGCCAGCGCCAGCTCGAGCTGCGTTATTCTTCTCTCGTTCGCCGGTGATTTCGCTGCCGTCATCATTGAGCACCAACATACAACATCACCTTCCGCTTTTCAAGGTTTCTTTTTGGCCACCCCCAAACCGCCCGCAGCCGCGCACCAAGAATCGACGACCGCCCGCTCCTGCAATCCCAAAGCACCCACGCCGCCACGCTTCAGCCTCTCGCGAACGTATCGCCGGAACACCTTTTGCGATCGGCTGCGCTGGGTCAGGTCGAACGCCACCGGGATCGTGCAGCCGTGGTGCCGCCACCAGAATCTGCCCTGCTCGCATTCCATCAGGTCCAATACGGTGCGAGCATCTTCCAGCCCCAGCGGCAAGTTACGCCTGACTGTCCCAGGCAAGGGGCCGTCGAATCCGAACCGGGGCCAGGTATAATAGCCGTTCTCGTCGTGGCGGCGGCCGGCGACTGCCTCGATCCGCGTCACGCCCAGGGCCTTGGCGTTGTCGAGCTGCCGGTGGAATATCCGCAGCCCCAGTCCCTTCCGCTGCATGCTCTCGACCTGGATCTGAAATCCCTCATAGATCATCACCAGATCGGCCTGGATGCGAAGGACGCACAAATGCACGCGGTAGCCGTTGCCGATCGGATCGCTGATTTCCATGTAAAGTTGATCTTCGTAGGTACTCAGTTCCACTCGCGCGTCGTCCGGTGCACCCGCCAGCCCGGCGTAGTCCCAGGTCCGCAGGCGTAGATCGAATAGTCGCTCAGCCGCCCGCTGGACTTCCCGCCGTTCCCCCGATAGAAACCTCACCTCGGCCCGACTGCGTGCCGGCCAGAGTCTTCCTGAATTTGATGTTGGAGGGGCGATTTCGGCCGGACCCATTCCCGACCCCGAACACCTCGTGGAGCCCCTACATCCCCGAACTCAAGAACCTTCAAATGGAGAAGATGGGGAGAGTTTAACGATCGGGGTGACAACAGTTTGTCACCCCAGATCGAACTCGTGGGAGAAAGGCAAGAGGGGGGTGACAACTGTGTGTCACCCTTGAGCGGCTTCTTCAAGAATAGACCCCCGGCCGGCTGCCCTGCCGATATGGCGGACGACTTCAGCGGCCGATCAACTGTTGTTCCTGCTGGGGGTCCAGCCCGTGACGCATGGCCATCGTCTCGACCGACATGGCCCCGTTGCGCAGCAGAATCTGATCGGCCTGGGCGTCGCGCAGCCGGTCGCGGACCGCCAGCGTGGGACAGATCCCTCGAATATTGATCGAGCCCAGCACCTCCGTCGGCAAACGTCCGGCCTCCACGGCATTGCGGACCACCCGCCACATCAACTCCAGGTCGTCTTCCAGCATGTCGTGCTGGAGCCGCTCGAACATTTTTACTGCCGGGCCCTCGGCCACCATGGTCGAGGAGTAGTTGGCGTTCGAGGCGTCGCTGGTGAGCATGAACTCGGGCATCACCAGCCGGCTGGCGACCGCGCGAAGCTCGGCCTGGAGGATGGTCACGTAGCGGCTGGCGTCGATCCCGGCGGCCGGGAACTCATATTCGGTGCCCACCATGGTGTCCAGGATCGTGCCGGGCCCGTAACGCCGAAAGTGACTGGTCCGGCCCGTGCTCTGGCTGGTCACGCTCAGGTCGGCCTGGTCCTGGACGAACTGTTCCAGCCCGGCGCTGGTGGGCGAAACGTGCTTTCTAATCAGGGCGATGGCCGATTGGATCTC
>SDBV01006236.1_pt1 | contig 16589 bp, 11 predicted proteins | sample 2277081 | NCBI WGS metagenome assembly SDBV01 (sample SAMN10402039, study PRJNA504765) | marine sediment metagenome | isolation source: marine sediment core GS10_PC15, 223 cmbsf | place: Arctic Ocean: Southern Knipovich Ridge | collected 2010 | reverse complement strand
AACATCGGCTGGATCGTCCGGGTCGCCGGTAAATGAATCCATATGGATTTCGACGACCGAACCAGCCGGCAAGTCGCGCGGAATCGTCACGCGCGGAGTTCCCGGCGTTCCATAAATGTTGCTGGAGTCGGTTGCGCTGGCGTCCGACGGGTCCACGTAGTGCGTGTACGGGCCGTTGCCTGCGTCGGGGTAGGATGTACCGCCCGAGCCAAAATCGTAAGTAGCACTGTCGTACATGCTGACGGTGTCATCTATCCCGAATGGAGGTTCAGGAATGCCGACTGGTGGGGTGTAGGCCTGCGCGACTGTCGTCAGTGCAAACAGGACTATCAGTCCCAAAATACAGCTTTTTACTACTGGAGGGGTAGATTTTGACATGGTTTTCCACTTTCAAAAAAGGAACAACGAATATGGTTTATTCCATCGCCAAGCCGGCCGGCTAAGCGACGGTTACGGTACGAAGAGATGTGCGATGAGATATACGACGATTGATATCGTTGGTGCCGGATGCAACCGCGACGCTGCAAAACGGATAATAGCAGATCAGCTACAGAGTACTTCATAGCGCGTCATAACTCCCTGGCCAACGGCCGTACTACAACAGCTAATGAAAGAAGTGAACGCAGACTAATCAAACCACAAAGCAGCGAGCAAGAACCCTTCCTTGCGACACCCCGTGTGGATTAAGAAATACTGCGAACCAATGCCCGGCCACCGATACAAAAAAAGGTACTGCTACTGCATGGATTGCATCGACTTGACAACTACCCTGACAAAGTGACCAAAACCTATCCTACCACCGACCTGGTTTTTTTCAATAAAAAAACAAAAACGCAGTCTTGCTTGGTAAACGTCAGCGGGTTTGCGATGAAGGAAAGTGGATGCCGCGCCAAAACGGCACTGGCGAGATCAAGCCCACCATCGTGGCTAGAGAAGTATAACAGCCCCGGGACTCGGTGGTCCCCAGGGCTGGGTTATCTTTATCTTCAGTTGTATAAAGTTGCCAGAGAAACTTACTGCCTGGTACTTTCCGCCGTGCCGTAATAGTTCCAGATCACACCGTGAGTACCCACGGCGAAGATATCCTATGTACTCGAACCCCAAAGGCCATTAAGGCATACCTCACGGTCTGGGGCCGTCTCCTGCGTCCAGATCGTGCCGCAATTGGTCGTCTTCATAATAAAGCCGCCATACCAGCAGACATAGATCGTCGAGTCGAATGGAGAGGGGGGGGAATAAAAGACGGCCGGGCGTTTTTCGCCGCCGGCCGCCATGGATCGCATACCCCCAAGGGGAGTCGAACCCCTGTCTCCAGGATGAGAACCTGATATCCTAGGCCGCTAGACGATGGGGGCAAAAATGCGTATCGCGCTTGCGAATCTGATGTAAAAGCCGCAAACTTTTTCCAATAATCGTGCCTAGCCCGCGAAAAAGCAGCGGGTTTCCTGGAAGGCTGAGCATACTACATAAGCGGGGGTGGCCAGTCAAGTTCAATGTGCGGGGATGTGTCGATTGAGCGGAAAACGGCCGGATTTACGGTCTGGCGACGCAGAAAGCATTAAAATAGGTACATTTGCGGGATTTTTCTGGGAATAATTAAGGCTTACCCTTGACAGAAGTCGAATTTAGAGGTAATATAGTCCTCCTTAACAGGGCAAGATTGCTCAAATTAGGCTGCCCAAGCTCAGCCGCCTTCGGTTTTGCCCGCGAAAATAAGCGAGGAGATTGCTCATGCTCAGTAAGAGAGGACCCCTATGGGGTTTGGTGCTCGGATCAATTCTGATCTCAAGCGTATTTGTTTCCATTTCATCGGCATCTATCGTTTTCGAGTCTAAAGGTTGGCAAATTACCATGCCAAGCTGGGCTGAACCTGGTTCAGGAGCGGCCGTAGTCGAAGACCCAACCGAAGACGATGACGTACTGATGATCGAGATTTTCAAGGTGTTCAAGGGCCCGGTGGGCGAATTCGGCGATATGCCATCTGTGGTGATGACATTTACCCAAATCGGAGACTTTTCCAACACCGCAAAGAAAATCGTCATTAACGACGAATCGGTAAGTAATCACATGGATGTCGATTGGACCGGCTTTGACATGATGCTTGTCTCGCCGGGACTGGCCAAGTTTAATGCCGAACAGATGTTCGGCGGCCCCAGCAGCCTTTACACCGACCAGTTCAACAGTGTTTCCCTCGGTCGCGAAATAAGCCCGCTTACAAATGATTTTATAGTCACGAGCCTGAGTTTTAGAGACGGCGTTGTTCCCATGGGCGATGACTTCACCCCCGGCAGCTTTTCCGGGGCGATCGTGATTGACCCGTATTTCCGAGACGCTGGTCCCGTCGTATTCAAGCTTAAAGAAATACCTTCGATTCCCGAACCTGCCAGTTTGGCGCTACTTTCCGGCGGAGCAGCCCTAATGCTTCGCCGACGCAGAATGCGTTAGGCTGTTACTTATAGATGGATTTAGTCGTAGGCCTCGCGAAAGCGGGGCCTTTGACTGCGCCGACCCGGCGAGGTACACTTTCGGGCAACATTCACGTTACAAGTGAATCGAAAAGGGGCTTACCGCATGGCCGGCGAGATTCGGCGAATGGACATCTACCGCACGGCGATACCGATGCGGACGTTCGAACATGTCGCATCTTCGCGTTCGATGGCGGAGGCGGTGGTGGTCCGGCTGGAATTCGATGATGGGCCAATCGGCTGGGGCGAAACTCTCCCGCGGCCTTACGTTACCGGTGAGACGATCCCCGGCGTGATCGAAGACCTTCAGAAAATTATCTGGCCCGCCTGCGTAGGGATTCGTTTCGACAAACCAGGTGCAACTGAGGCCGTCCCCGTCGCGGATTCTAACCGAAGGTGCATCAACTCGGCGGCGTGCGCGTTTGCAATGGCGGCGGGGGTGTATGAGGCTGACTCACCTGGAAATTCGCCAATTACCGCGCGCGTCAGCGGCGTGTTGGGCTCATCCGACCCGGCAAAGACTGCCCGTAACCTGCGGCTGATGAAATGGTTCGGCCTGCGGGATTATAAGCTCAAACTCGGCTTCGGCGATGATGTTGATCATGCGAATCTCGAAGCTGTCGTAGCGAAAATCGGTAAGGGCATCGCCGCCGGCAAGTACACGCTGAGGGTAGACGTCAACGGCGGATGGGATGCCGACCAAACGCCGCAGCGCGTGGCCGAGTTGAAAAAGTTCGGCGTCTGCGTCGTCGAGCAGCCGGTCTATTGCACCGCAGCCGAGCTTGTCGACCTCGCCCGCAAGTGCGACCTGCCGCTGATGGCGGATGAATCGCTAATTACCGCCGGCGATGCTGATGTTTTGTCGGCCGAGCCGGAACGCATCTGGTGGAACATCCGCATCTCGAAAAATGGCGGGCCCGAAAGGGCGGCTGCGCTAGCCGAGCGTGCGGCAAGTGTCGGAGCGAAGTTCGTAATCGGCTGCATGGTAGGGGAGTCTAGTATACTCTCCGCTGCCCAGCGGAAGCTTTTAGTAAAGATCGGCCGCATCGGCCGGCCGGAGTTCGTGGAGGGCAATTACGGCAAGTTTCTCCTCGCCGATGACCTGACTAAAAGATCACTGCGTTTTGGCTATGGCGGCAAGCTCCGGCCGATTAAATGCCCCGCCCCCGTGGTAAGCCCCGCCAAACTCGCCCGCTACGGCAAACTCATCGCACGGGTGGAAGCTTAAAACCCCACTGCTTGCCCCTTCGACAAGCTCAGGGCGAAAAGCAAGCAGTGCCACCCAATTTCTCATTCCTTCGCATCATGTTCTTTCAGAAGTAGGGTTGGCAACTTGTTGCCGACGATTGTCTTTTCCAGATTATCTATTCCAGATTCCGTCGGCAACAAGTTGCCAACCCTACAGCTGTTTTTTTGTATTTGGACTTACCCTTGCCCTTGACCCCCATAAGTAGTTTAATTCTGGAGGCAAATCTTGGCGGGTGAAATTTGGAGAAAAGCCTCATCCTTAGAGGGGAGCTTAAGAAGTGAGCGATTCAACAACAAGTTCGACTTCATCGCAAAAATATAACAAGGTATTCTCGCCGCCCCTTTTTGTTTGTCCCAAGGAAGCTACAAGCATTCATTTTGACTCTAAGTTGCCCGCTCATTTTCGTGGTTTCCCTGCCCAAGCGATAGGTGATGCCTACATTCAAGAAGTTGTATTTGGGCCAGAGGCAATGGGAAGAAAGAAAACTTATGAAAGTGATGAAACTTGGTCCCCAATAGTAAAGGCGCATTTCTCAACTTCTTTGGAATTTCACCTTAGAAATCTTGTTGCCAATTGTGCAATTCAAGTCGTAATACCCGATGTTCAATGCGGCAAATCTCTATTGAGCCCAAGAAAATTCAAGTCTTTCATAAGCCCGACCCTTAGGAAGAGGGTGATTTTCGCTGACAGAAGGAGTTCGATTTTCAATGCCATAGTTCGTTATTTGGATCCAATCGATGATTCAGAAAACCACTCCCATGCGCGCGATCTTATTATTTGGCAAATGTACTGTTTGATTCTTGCGGTAAAAAAAGGTTGTGAATGTCCATTTGATGTTCAAGGGTTAAAAATTGCTATTCAAACAATAAGATCGAAACCCAAACTTTCTGGGGAGGCGAAAGCTCGCCTAGCTTGTATTGAAGGAATTGTGAATTCATTTGAACCTGTTCAGGTTCCAGGTTTGCGAGTCATGCTACCTTCAAATGAAACTCTCCTGCTAGAAAGGGTTGACGAGATTCTGAACGATGCCTATCTGTTGGAAGCCTCTTTTCTTCGGCGCTTCTTTGGTTACTCTGCAAATAAACAGGCGATCAAGCGGGATCTTTCCAAAGTTCTTAAGATCATAACAGGTAACCGAAGTTGGGCACGAGGTCTTGTGACTGCCTCTCGACACATCCTAAATATCCCTATTGCCTCTGTGCAAGTTTTGGATGCTTTGCAATCAATTTACGAAGGCCTTCCAAAAACCGCTAGTAGTCCCGTGCTGCTTTCCCCGTTGCGAGAACTTTATTCAAAACAAGACCTTTATATCAAAGAAATTTTCCGGTTTCCAGGTGGGTTGGGGTATTACTTATTTTAATCCTTTTAGGCATAAACGGTTATTACAAAAGGGATAACCTTTTTCCCGTTAATTTCTAATACTCCAATTCCCTCAGCCAATACCCAGCCCGAACTCGCCGTTAGTTACCAAACCTTCCTTGCGATGTTTCCGATATGAAACATGGTGTTGTTTTTAGGCAACGTGTGCGCATTTAGGTAGGCCCGTTTTGCAAACGTCCGTTGAAGAATTTACGCTGCTGGCATTGGAGCATCTGCCTCAGGCGGTGTTGATCGCCGGCCATGACGGCCAGGTCATTTTTCGCTCTGCCGCTGCGAGATCTCTGCTGACAGACGGCCTGGATGTGATGGGCTCGATACGCACCGAGCAGGGGGCACTGATCAACTGGCCTCAGGAGATCAGCAATCTCGACATCTCGGCCGGGGCAGCCTGTTACCGCAACGTCACGATTACCACTCGCACCGGCGGCCAGGCTGTGGTCGATGTCGACCTGACCGTGCTTTGCAGGGATTTTGAAGCCGATAACGCATCGGCTGTGCTTGTAGTAGTTACCAACATCTCGCAGCGCAGCCTATTGGAAAGGCAGCAGGGGGCGGCTGATCGGCTGGCCAAGGAAAACGGCACGCTCGCACGGCTGGTCCACGAACTGGCTAACCCGTTAGACGGCGCGATGCGGTATCTCGACCTGGCTGAATCTGCCGGTTCGGCGCAAGTGGCGGCCCATCTTAGGGGCCTGCGAAAGGCCCTCGGCCAGGTCGCTGCAATTATCGCGCACAACAGGGGACAGGCTCAGCCGAAGCATTCACTCAGCGAGCTGATTGGTGGGGCGATTGATGCATTTACGCTACGGGCAGATGCCCAGTCGGTTCAGATTAAATACGAACCGGACACGGACGAATCATTCGAGACGGACTTCAGGCTCTTCCAGGTTTTCTGCAATGTAATAAAAAACTCGCTCGATGCGATGGCCGACGGCGGGAAAGTAGAGATCGCCCATTCCAGGCAGGGCCGGCAGATGGTTATAGAATTTGCCGATACCGGTTGCGGGTTGATCGAAAACGATTCGGAGAAAATCTTCGAGCCGTTCTACACCACCAAGCCGGCTGATTTGGGCACAGGCCTGGGCCTTACTGTTTCCCGTGAACTGCTGGCGCCGCTGGGAGGTTTGATCTCGGCGGCCAATCGCTCCGGGGCGGGTCTGTTAGTTACGATCAAGTTGCCCATCCCCGGCGAAAGTGAATAAACGGAGCGTCTCAAATGGACTTCGATTTGTTAAACACCGATACCGCCAAGCCGGCTGTTCTGATAGTCGACGACGATCCAAACGTACTTACCAGCCTGAAGGTGCTCGTCGAAAATGAAGGCTATGAAGTAACGGCGGTTGCCAGTTTCGCTCAGGCTCACCGTTGTTTGATCGCCAGCCGCTTCGCACTGATGATAGCCGATATTTCCCTTGGCGACGGCGACGGGCTGGAGCTTCTCAAACACGCCACCACCCAGCAGGATCAGATGCCCGTTATCATGATCACCGGGTTCGGCTCGATTCAATCGGCAGTCGATGCGATGAAGTCGGGCGCGTTCGACTATCTTTCCAAGCCGATCGCCGACGAGCAGGTTCGCCTTGGGGTCAAGCGAGCCATCAGCCAACATCGGCTGCTTACCGAAAATAAGCGACTGAAACAAAGGGTAAGCCAATTCACCTGCTTCGAAAACGTTGTCAGCCAGAACCATAAGATGGCCCGCGTGTTCGGCCTGGTCGATACCGTCGCAGGTGCAACCACCACCGTGCTGATTTCCGGTGAATCCGGTACGGGTAAGTCTCTGATCGCCAGGACCATCCACGCTCGCTCGGGGCGGGCTGACGGGCCGTTCGTTGAGGTCAGCTGCGGAGCCCTGCCCGATACGCTTTTGGAAAGTGAGCTTTTCGGCTATGAAAAGGGGGCCTTCACCGGGGCAGTGACACAGAAGATCGGCAAGTTCGAAGCTGCCGACGGCGGGACGATTTTCCTCGATGAGATCGCCACCGCTTCGCCGCAGTTTCAGGTAAAGCTGCTGCGCGTGCTTCAGGAGCGGCGGTTCGAGCCTGTCGGCAGTACGCACACGATGCAGGTTGATACCAGGGTGATCCTGGCAGCCAATTGTGATCTCTGGCAGGCGGTTCAGGATGGCAGTTTCCGCGAGGACCTTTATTACCGGATCAACGTCGTCAATATTGAGCTGCCGGCGTTGCGTGAGCGCCTTGGCGATATCGAATTGCTCGCAGAGCACTTCCTTACCAAGTATGTCGCCACCGTCGAAAGGCGCGTTGAAGGTTTTGCCACCCAGACGATCGACATGATGAGCCGCTACTCCTGGCCGGGGAATGTCCGCGAGTTGGAAAACTGCATCGAACGGGCGGTGGTTTTATCTAGTGGGCCGCTTATCGGGCCGGACGATCTTCCGCCTGCGGTTATCAGCGGTTCAGACAGGTCCGAGGTAGCCTTGCCGGTATCGGCAGGTGGCAAGAGTTTGACCGACGCCCTAGCCGGGCCGGAAAAGCAGATCATTCAGTCAGCCTTGATCGACAATGGCTGGAACCGCAAAGCCACCGCCGAATCCCTCGGCATCAACCGGACGACCCTCTACAAAAAGATGAAGAAGTATTCGCTGGGTGAGTTGGGGTGATTGGCAAGTAAGCCGGTAGGGCGAGCAATAAGTCCCACGCGCTACTTACTGAGTTAACTCTCATCCAAGCGGCCTTCCTTACGAGACCTAACAAGAAAGAAGATTGGATACGACTTAGCACGTTCCAGTTTCTTCGGCATCCCTTCAGCCATAGGCTCCGGCTCCAGATAACGTTCAACAACAAAGCCATTCTTCCACAAGGCATCGAAGTAATCGCCGAGGGTGTAATATTGCCAAATGAATTCCACGTCCTCTTGCCCGCAAGACTGGCCAAAAGGATTGACGGTCTTTCGTAGGGACCGTTCAAAGTAATCGTGAACGAAGATCCCTGGTTTGCCATCTCGAGACTCGTTCTGGCCACAGTTAACGATCGGGTGAACGTCACTTATACACAACGCCCCGCCATTCCGAAGCAAACGCCTTGACTCAGCAACTATTTCATACAGACGTCCAGCTATAGCGACACTCACAATGACAAGATCAAACTGCCCGCTCTGAAGATCCGGGAGATTCTCGATGTCTCCCGTCAGGAAGCGGATGTCAAGGTTCCTTCTTGTGGCCCTGTCTCTGGCCTCAGTGATCATCTCCTCGGCTATATCCACACCCGTGACATTCGCACCCGCTGCAGCGCAATAGCAGGCAAGCTCCCCAGTCCCACAGCCGGCATCCAAGACTCTCAGGTCCTTAACGTCGCCAAGCAAGGAATGCATTGCTGGAATCTCTATAAGGTCGTTGAATGAATCACCAGTGCTTCGGTAGGTCTGATATACCCGAGCTAAAGCGTCCCATTGCTGACGAACAGCCCCTCTGAAATCAAATTCCTGATCAACCATCATAATCCCATCTTGTTAGAATCTAGTTGGTCGGGTGACATGGGTCAAGTTACGGAAGCATGCTTAATTTTTTTTATCAACACTGCTTGCCCCTTCGATTAACTCAGGGCGAGAAGCAAGCAGTGCCACCCACTGCACAGAAATTGCCGGCGGGGCACCCAACTCAATCGTCGGCTTCTGTGTCGCCTGCGTGTTCTTCCTTCAGCGTGGTCAAAATCTTATCGGCAACTGTCTGTGCAACTTCTGCCCGTTCAGCCTCCGGGACATCGGTATACAAGAATGTATCCGCAAACTTCCCGTGTAAAGGCAGGGTATCGATATGAATTATCTTCTCTTGTTCAACAATGTTATTCAGGACCCTTCCCAAACACTTCAGGAAGCAACCGTCAATCATGACGACTTTATCGGCTTCCATTAGCCAACGTTTCATTGCCGAATGGGGGACAAGGAACGTTTCCGCATAGCAACTGCGAGCGTAGGGCGGTTCGGTAGCTACGATGTTCGCGGCAAGTCTGGCGATTTCCCCACGTATACAAGGGCCCTCGCAGGAAAGGACCGGGATTTTTCCTTCAGCCATTCTGTCTTGCGCGTGCTTTTCGCCGGCTGGGCAAAGCCCTTCCACGCCATCAACTTTAAGGGAAAATTCAGTAGTGCTGTTTTTGCTCATGCTACACTCCATGATTATTTTAATCAGGGTCCAATGCGAATCGCAATCAGCCAATCACTTTTCACCAGCCCGACTGGCATATATAGAGTTTACCACGCATCCGGCTCACTCTTCGATTTCATCCTCGCCGGTGTGTTCGTCCTTCAATTCGATTCTTTCGATCGAGATTGCCCGGCCGGTAGTTGAATCGACTCCGACGAGTACGCCCATCATTCGCACATCGCCGTCGGCGACGTCGAAACGGTAGGGCATGGAAGTTCGCAGCGCGCTGAGGACCCTGTCCTTGCGGCGGCCGAGTACGCTGTCGTAAGGGCCCGTCATGCCGAGGTCAGAAATGTAGGCGGTGCCCTGATCCAGTATGCGTGCATCGGCGGTGGGGATATGTGTATGAGTGCCGAATACGATGCTCGCCCGGCCATTGAGGTGCCAGCCCATCGCGATTTTTTCGCTCGAAGCCTCCGCGTGGAAATCTACCACGCGTATTTTTACCTCAGGGTCCATCTCAGCCATCACCTGATCAACCGCTGCCCATGGCGAGTCGTTCGCGCCCATGTACATCTGGCCCAGCAGGCAGGTAACGCCGATTTTGTACATTCCGGAATTGGTTGAAACTACGGTCCACCTTTTTCCGGCAGCGGCAGAGGAGAGATTCGCCGGGCGGACGATACGATCGGAATCTTTGAGCACCGGGATTATCTCCCGCCTGCGGAAAACATGATCGCCGAGTGTTACTACATCCACGCCGTATGCTCGCAGTTTTTTGAAAGTCTGGGGTGTCAATCCGCTGCCGCCGGCGATATTTTCAGCGTTGCAGACGACAAAATCGATTGCCCGCTGAGTGATAAAATCCTTGAGGTGATGCCCCAGAACCAGCCGGCCGGGGCTACCAACGACGTCACCAATACATAAGATATTTACTGCCATGAGGTTTAGCTTTCTACCCTAGAGATAACTTCCAAACTATTATAAACTTATCGCCGAGTAATCGAAAGCAAATCTGCCAGGGACGAATGTAAAGTTCAATCAGTTGGAATGGTATAGGGTAGTAGGTTATGATGTTTATGGAGTCGGGGGCGAACCTAGGGAAGGTAGATCAGGAATCATGATTCAGTGTAAAGATTGCGAGTTTTTTGGCCGGGGGCCTAACGGCGAGTTGTCTTTTGGGTGCGAACCGTTCTCAACGGTAAAGGAACCCGAGTGTCTTCAGAAATGGCTGCTGATCAAGACCAACCAGATGGCAGCGAGCTACCAGGCCACATTGGACTATTACCGAAAACTTGCGCCCATGCAGGAGAAGATGTTCAAGGTCATGGAGCGAGAGCTGGATGACATGAACGAGGCTGAGAGTTGGAAGGTCGCCGAAGATGAGGACGAACCCGATCCTGGCGATACCGATCCGGGCGAGTCAGATTCCCATGAAGGCTGGCCTGGCCCTGAGACCCCCTGATTGAGCCCTTGCACACCCCCTAAAAAAAGAATGCTCGCAGCATCCCCCTGGAACGCTGCGAGCATGGCGAGTTGGGTAATGGCATAACCAACTCCAATGTCAAGATACTTCGCCCGTCCGAGGATGCGCTAGGCATCCCCGGATGGACGTTTTCATTTCTTAGAAGCTCGAAAGTTCCTTCTCGCTATCGAGAGGGATTACATCTTCCGGGCTATCGACTTTCCAACTGCTCTTGGCGGCAGCCTTGTCGGTAACGGCCTGGGCCTTGTGCTCAACAGCCTTGTCGGTCGTGTCGACCTTGAACTGGGCGGCATTTCGGCTTGAAGAGCCACCAACCAGGGCCTGAAGTTCGCCAACCATGCTGTTGAGTTCTTCAGCCTGGGCTGACATCTCTTCAGAGGCTGAGGCAGATTCTTCAGCGTTGGCAGCATTGGATTGCGTCGTCGAATCCATCTGCGTTACCGCTGTGTTGATCTGCTCGATGCCCTGTGACTGCTCGTTACTCGCAGCTGCGATCTCGGAGACCAGTTCGTTGGTCTTGCGAGTGCCCGTTGCGATCTCATCCAGTGTTTCGCCGACTTCCTTGCTGATTGAAACGCCGTTTTCGGCGTTCTTGACCGAACTTTCGATCATGTCGGCTGTGTTGCGGGCAGCTTCTGCCGACCGCTGTGCCAGGTTGCGAACTTCCTCAGCGACGACTGCAAAGCCCTTACCAGCCTCGCCTGCACGGGCTGCCTCGACGGCAGCATTAAGTGCCAGCAGATTTGTCTGGAAAGCGATCTCGTCGATGGTCTTGATGATCTTGGCCGTCTTGTCTGACGACTTCTTGATATCATCAATTGCACTGGACATGCGAACCATAGCTTGGGAGCCCTTATCTGCTGCAGCTGTAGCTGTATCAGCAAGGCCCTTAGCCTCGTTTGCATTGCCGGCATTCTGCTTGGTCATCGAAGCCATCTCTTCGATTGAAGAGGTTACTTCTTCGATAGCTGCTGCCTGCTCGGAAGCGCCTTCAGCCAATGACTGACTGGATGAAGATACCTGCGTAGCAGCAGATGTTACCATGGAGGAACCTTCCGACAGACCAGCAATAATGCGGTTGATCGGCTTGGTGATTCCGCGGGAAATCAATACGCCCGTAAGTAGGCCGATTACTGTAGCAGCGACGATGCTTGCTATGATCCATGTGATCGATACGTTAACCGCTGTTGCACCTTCAGCCTTGGCGGTTGACATCTCAGCGCCGGCAAGTCCTGCAACTTTATCAAGTAGATCAGCAGTCTCTTCTCCTGCGGTATCAAGGGCTGCCATTGCTGCCTCTGCCTGGACGGCCTTGGCGATCATGGCTTTTTGCGCGGCAAACATTGTCGCACAAGCCTCTTGGAATGTTGTGTGCTCGCCATCAAATGATGCGATCATGTCCAGAAGATTCTGGTCCTCTATCTTATAAACCGTGTCTCCGTCTACTTCGCCACCATCCTGCAATGCAACGACAATTTCATCGAACTCAATAACAGTCTGGGCAAATGTCGGTTCCAGTTCAGTTATGGATTCCAAGTCAGTGGCCTGGGCTACTTCTTCCAAAACGATACGGCTTGCCGAGATGGCGAACTTAAGCTCCATCGCACAGTCAATGTATGGAACCCACTGGTTAAGGATGTCCTTTACCTCTTCAGCAGTGGTTGCAACGGCTTCTTTAGTTTCGATGGTATCCTTAATGGCAGTTTCCAACTGGTCTGCTCCCTCAGATACCAAATTACAGGCTTCTTCCATACTCACCATTGCTGAGTCAGCATCGGCCTTGCGAGCCAATAAGTCTCTACCCGCCTGTATCATCTCGGAAGCTGCGACCTGGAACTTATTATTGTGGATGTCGTCTGAGAGGCGAACCAATTCTGCCAGTTCTTCGTTGTCGGTCTTGATTACAACGTAGCCGTTGTCGAAGGTTGCTCCTTCGAGGATTGCATCGGCGAAGGAATCGAATTCATCGAGCGTCTGCTGATAGGTTTGTTGGATTTCTTCGAGGACGCTTGCGTCATCAGTGGCCAGAGCCGCTGAGGCAGCTTTGAATTCCTCCATGGTGTTACGCGCGGTAATCAGGCTAATCTTCATCTCCTTGGCCATGTCGACCAGGGGCGCTTCTTCGCTACCAACTATATGGAGACTTTTGGCAACTGTTTTTGTTCCCCAAAAGCCGACCGAGCCGGTTGCGATAACAAAAGCTATCAACAAAAGATAACCGGCGATGATCTTTGTTCCCAATTTTACATTCTTCAGCATTTTAAATCCCTTTCTTTATCCCTTGGCGCACACACCGGTGCGCCAAGTAATTAGTCAGTCTTAGGGAAATGCCCACAAGGCATCGCCCCCCATTAATTATCTATCGCACCCTAATTCAGTCTTATTTTATTTGCTAAAAACCAGAGCCAGCCGGGATCGGCATTCCGTTCGGCTGGGAAAATTCATTAGAGAAAAAAGGTTGGCAGCGCCAACAGGCTAGCTTGGGAAATAACCTAGCGGATCAATAGGCCCGACCATACCCCATTTCCTTATTGTGTATTATTGTTCAAACGCTCAACAATCAACGTACTAGATCAATCAGGCTTCTTAACGAATATTGATTGATGTGACAGTATTTACAATGATCGGAAACCATGGTGGGGTGCTTTAATAGCTTGGAATTTAAAATTCCTGTGAGTTTTGGGTTTTAGCTCGTCTTTAACCGAAGCTACTGACCGGTTGTCTTTGAGATCATGTATCTGAGCCAAGTTATGTGAGTAGTTTCAGACGCCGCAGTGAAGCTAATGACCCCTAATAGCAGGCTAATCGGGGTTTTTACCTGGTAGCAAAGGGGCGTTTCGATTGTGCGAACAGAAACGAATGATTCACAGGTTTTGTTCTGTCATGAGATATGTTTGTCTGGTTAAAATGCACAGGAGAAAATCTTCCGCTCGATTGGAATTGATATCTAACTAAGGAGCCCACTAATGAAGAGAGCCCTTTTTGTCGCTCTTGCATTGTCAGTGATTCTTTCTGCCTCTTGCACCGTTTTTGCCGATGAGGCCGGCGATGCTGGTTCATCTAAGATAGCGGCTCCGAGGTTTATCCCAATGTTCCTGGCCTACCAGTCCAGAGGGGCGAAGTTCACCCCCGAAGACGCCGCCAAACTTGCCAAGTTTGATGTAATAATGCTGGGCCGGTTCCGGTTCTACGAGATCGGCGACAATACCTGGCAGACGGTTAAGGCGATCAACCCGAACACCCAGTTCTTCATCTATCAGCAGGGCCCTGACGTCTGGGTCGAAGACGGCGGCGGTGACCTGACAGCTAATGTTGATGCAAAAAGGCTCAATAACATCGCCCGTTACAATAATGCACGTGGCCATTCGATGGGCAACCTCAGCGATGATAACCCTGACCTGTTCCTGCTCAAACCTGATGGCAAGCGGTCTCACACTTACGATAAGGACTTTCGCTACCTGATGGACTTCGGCAGTGAGAAGTTCCACAAATATTGGCTTGAGGCTACCGCAGCGGACATACTCGACACGCCTTATGTTGCGGATGGTATCTTTATCGATAACACATCGGCGATGATCTATGGGTATGAGGCTGACCTTTCAGCCAAGTACGATACCGACGCCAAGTGGGTCCCGGCGATGCACAAGTACCAGATAGGCATAACCACGGGCCTTCACAAACGCGGCCAGAAGACATGGACCAATACATGCGCCTCGGGCAAGGCCAAGGGTTACACCGAATGGCTGGCCCTGGACGCCGATCCTAACGGGCCGGATATTATCGGCGAAGAAGGTGCTTTCGCCCACGGCTGGGGCGGTAATAAGTTCTACCCCGAGGATAAATGGAAGAGGCAGGTCGATCTCCTGGTCAAACTCAAACGGGCCGGGATGACGATGTTCTGCCACACCAAGCTCCTCGAAGACGAAACCGGCAAGGATAACTTTAAAAAGCCAGTCAGTTACTGGCAGACGTTGCATTATGCACTCGGTTCGTTCCTGCTTGGCAAGAACGACCACCTGAACAATGCGTATTTCTACTTCTTCTCGCAGACGGAAGGCTTGTATTACATCAAGTGGTTCGATGAATATGATCGCATCGACCTTGGCAAGTCTGTCGGTAAATACCAGGTAACCAAGATCAACGGCTCGAACATTTACTGGCGCGAGTTTGCCGATGGTTACGTTTACGTCAACCCGTCGCTTGAAGATGTAGCCGAGATAAAACTCCCCGCCGCATGCAAGCAGCTTACGCATGAAACGATCAATGACGATCCGGCCGGTTTCGCCGATATCGAGAAGATCGGCCTGAAATCGCACCACGCCGCGTTTTTGGTCAAGTCAGCCTCGCTGGCGAAATAGACTTAACTCTTACAGTGTGAAATAATGTTACAATGACGGCCGTTGCCTATAACCGGTAATGGCCGTCATTTTGATACAGGCCAAGATGTTGCTTGACCGATCTTACTTGGGGACTTGTAATAGGCTTATGGCAACTGACAGCTTCGAAAGCAGTGATTCTCTCCGGGCGGCCGGGCCATTGAAGTACGCCAAATCTCTGCGCATCGATGGCCCGCACGAGTTGGAACTTGGCGGCTCGCTGGAACATGTCGACGTGGTCTATGAGACCTACGGGAAGCTGTCCGACAAGCGGGACAATGCAATACTTATCTGCCACGCACTCAGCGGTGATTCCCACGTCTGCCAGCACGACGAAGCCGACGAACCCGGCTGGTGGAATATCATGGTCGGCCCCGGCAAGTGCATCGATACGGACAAATACTTTGTGATCTGTCCTAACGTTCTTGGCGGATGTACCGGATCGACGGGGCCTAACAGCATCAACCCCGCCACCGACAAGCCGTTCGGGCCTGATTTCCCGGCGATAACCATCGGCGATATGGTCGAGGTTCAGCGGAAGCTGATAGACAGCCTTGGTATCGATAAACTCCTGGCCGTAATTGGCGGTTCGATGGGCGGCCATCAGGTTCTATGCTGGGGGGCGATGTTCCCCGATCGCATGGCTGGCATTATCCCCATGGCCACCTCATCGCGATTGACCACTCAATCGTTGGCATTCGATATTGTCGGGCGAAATGCCATCATACGGGATCCGCATTTCTACGATGGGCAGTATTACGATAAGGAAAAGGGGCCGTCGGTCGGTCTGGCACTTGCACGGATGATAGGGCATATAACGTATCTGTCCCCCGAATCGATGCAGGATAAATTCGATGACGACCGCGACAATCCACGTGACATGCCGGCTGGCTTTGAGAATCTCTTTTCCGTTGGTTCGTATTTGAGTCATCAGGGAAGTATGTTTGTCGAGCGTTTCGACGCCAACAGCTACATTACGCTGTCGATGGCGATGGATACTCTCGATCTCGGCCGAACTCAGGCCCAGCTGGCTGGGGCCTTAAGAAAAAGCTGCGCCCGTTGGCTGGTCATAAGTTTTACCAGTGATTGGCTGTTCTCGCCGGCCCAGTCGGCCGAAATGGTGCGGGCATTGATATCGAATAACACGCCTGTTAGTTACTGCAATATCGCCAGTGTTTGTGGTCATGATGCGTTCCTGCTCGAAGGCGACCTGCACATCTACGGTGGCCTGACTCGGGCGTTTCTGGCGAATCTACATGGCGGATCCGTTGAGTTTGTCTCGTCTGAAGATGATGCGACAGGTGAGAGGCCGACGAGTATTTTCCAGGCTCGCCGGCTAGATTACGATCGTATCATGGAGCTGATCCCCACCGATGCCAGCGTTCTCGATTTGGGCTGCGGTAATGGCAGTTTGCAGGTGCGGCTGAAAAATCGGGGCCAGCGTCGAGTGATGGGTCTGGAGCTGGATGAAAGGGCGATTCTGTCCTGTGTTCGGCGGGGCCTGGATGTAATTCAGGCTGACCTTAAC